>Ga0065711_1034782_pt1 | contig 23245 bp, 15 predicted proteins | sample Hoacrofraction12_FD_59098 | JGI IMG/M metagenome (GOLD analysis project Ga0065711, IMG submission 59098) | Hoatzin crop microbial communities from Cojedes, Venezuela - Epithelial fraction 12 v2 (version 2) | ecosystem: Host-associated > Birds > Digestive system > Esophagus > Crop | place...
GGGGGGGGAGTGGCAAAGGGGCACTTTGAAATGAATTAAAGCTAATGTCTCTGCAGAAGTTTTATTTTTAAACATTTAAGCTGCTACGCTGCTGGTTTATGAAACATTATAAATGTATTTGCATAAATGGAGCAGGGTGAGGAAAGATATTCGAGTTTGATACGGTTAGGGGGTTTTATGGAAGTTTAATTTCTTCTCATTTTAACAGTAGAATTAAATGATTCAGTTGTCTGGACATTTGTCTGGAACTAGAAACCCTGTGGACATATGTCAGACCTCCTCAAGACGCAACAGAGCACAAGAGCAGTTCAGTCAATGCTGAATATCTTTGGGGGAAAGTCTTTTTTTTTGTACAAAAGAAGAGAAAGCATATGGTCTATTTTGAGACATTGTAGTCCATATCTTAGAGGAAATTTTGGTCTAGATTACTCAGTGTGTATGTGGTACCCTTTGACTTAAAAGGGAAATAAAGGTTATTTTTATACTATTTTTTTAATTACTGTACAAATTACTTTAAAACAATTGAAAAGGAGCAGTTTTGAATTAATGGATGAAAAATTACATGAATTGTTCTCATTAGGAAAATAGCCTTTTAGCTCTTGGCGAAATGGAGATTTTCGTATTTTGGGTAAAATAATCATACCCATGGTAAATGCTACCATGTAACAAATTCCCCTATATGTTGTATATTTTATATAAATAGATGAAAATACAGGCTTACACTATGGAAAGCAAAAACCCCTTCAGCCATGTTTAGTGCTTGAAAAATCACATGACCAAGACTAATTAATCTCCTGTGGTTTATCAGAGCAAATCAGTAGGCGATGGATTTTTCTTAAATATTTGGGGTCACTTGATGCATTTTACTTTGATAGATTTAGACATTTCTTAAAGGAAGATATTTCAAAATGAAAAACTCAAAACTATTGCAAGTGTTGAAATGGGAAGCTCCCACTTTTTATGTTGCATAAATAAAATCAACAACATAGACAGAACTTAATGAAATCCAAGTTAATTTAATTGCAACAGCATTTTTCGATTGGAAAACCTTTTTTTTTTTCAGAACAGAAATGTTTTGAGGCAGCTTCAAGAACAGTTAATGGGCTTTAGTCCATGATACTTGGAAGCTGCTACAGCTTCCCTGAATTACCCTTAAGTATGGAGGCGCGCAGAGCTCCAAGAGTGCAAAAGGGAACGGAGAACAGAGGGGAGAGGTGAAACAGGGTGCATAATTTCCACATTAGCTAGACATTTGCTACCTGCAACCTGTGTTGCTTAGTGCTTAGCAGCGCCAAGTACTTATGAAACAGCGCAGTCTGTCTTTTCTGTCTCTGAAATAGTTCAAACTTGAGAGTCTCACGCAGTAACTTTCAGGCAAAGCAAATATTTGTCACTTCTTGGATTTCAGCTAATTATATGCTTTCACCAGGAAGGTGATATTTATTCTGCATGCGTGAACTTCTTTGTGGAATAAATATTATTTGCAAAAATGCAAGATAACACAGTTCATGCCTGTCTGTGTCAAATGTAATAGGCACTGTTAAACCAGACGTACCCTCAGAGCACACTCCATCACTAGTTTGCCACCTTTCTGATGTCAAAGGCAAAAGTCTGATGTTGCAACAGATTCCAAATAATGTTCTAATGCGCTTCCTATGCCGTAAAACTTTCGTTACCAGTGAGAGCAGCTGGGTTGTGTCACTATAGCCAGTGAAATTCTATAAGGTTTTATGAAGTGCAAACTTGTTGTACAAAGACAGAGAAGATCCATTACCTGAAAAGTGGACTAAATTGCCATAGTCTAAGGGCTTCACCAACTGGTGCAAATTGAGCTGAAAATCTGCTAAGTAGCACGTGTTGCTGTGACTGTTTCATGCTCAGACTCTGCTCTCGGAGCCATCTCCCCATCGAGCACATGTTAACCTTAATACATAGCATGGAAAATATATGGTATAATGCTGCAAGATCTCCCTGTCTCTGTCCTGACCCCCCGAGACCCTTTCCTCCCCGCCTGATCATGGTCCCCACGGGCGGCCGAGCTGCCGGCACGCAGGGACTGTGACGATGCCGGAGGGCTGGCAGGCGTGGGCGACAGGGCTTTCGCGGGGGCTGAGCCTAGGCGTGAACATCCTCTGAGGCGAGACAAGGTAAATGCCCGTGGGATTCTTCGCAAGGAGAAATAAATGCCTGTTTATGACAGCTGTTCTTCAAATCCGGCGCACCTCGAGCACGGGCAGAGAGAAAGGAGAGCCGTTCTTTCCCCGCTATCTTTTTGTGCATGTGACGAGAGCTGAGATGCTCTCGCAGTTTGGGGGTGGGGGTGGCATACAAGTAGGTCAAATCAATAGACGCTCCTGGCGGTAACCAGACAGCTAAATTATTAACATTATTTTCTGAAAATGAAGGCGCTTGTTATTACGTGATTCATGCTTGAAGTTTTCCAAGCACTTAAAACAGAGTACCCATGATTTACAAGTAAGAACAGATTATTAATGTCTGCGAACTTAATTGACTGCCTCCTCTCGGCCGTTGACTTCAGCAGTAAATTTTTTTCCAGTTACCTGCTCAAAATAGCAGCATCTGCCCCTTAAACACCCAGCACGGATCAAGGATGGGAAAGTTCTATGTGTCTGCTCTTGCAGAATAAATCAAAATGTGAGGCTAAAAGCCTCAATCTTCTAAAACTGGCACTGTTGGAAACAAATTGCTGGACACCTTGAAATCTCTGAGGGGCAAAGAAAATCAAAGCCAATTTCTAATATTTTTCTTCCTAAAACCACTCTCATTCTAAAATGAAGAGGTGTGGGGAGTATTCAGACGGAGGTGAAGGAGACTGGCAAGCACTAAAGAGCTTGTCTGCAGCATTGGGAGTCTCCAGTGCCACACAGTGACTTTCTCTAATTTATTCAGCGGTGAATTCCAGCGAGATCTCCTCTCAGCCCTGTTTACACACATATGTTCCGATGTACGAGAGCCCTTCTCTCTCACATAAAAGCTGACACACAGACGTATAGCGTGCACGTTGTACTTACCTACTTGGCAACTGAGTGCATATCTCAGCTCCACTGTGGAAGTAATCCCTGCATATGTATAATTATTTTTAATGAATTAAGTCCTTGAAGTGTGAAGATCCATAAAGATCTTTATAGTCTCCTTTGACACTTGAAGGTAAATATTTGCATTGTGCATTTCAAATTAGATGTGCAACGCCTGTTAAAAATAATGGGAGCTGGAAGTCTGGTCTGTCTAAGGATTTCCTTCTTGATCATTGTGATAGTAGAGAAAAAACAGAGAGCAGGTGCTTGAGTCCTCCTCTACTCCCACGAGGATGGAGAGATCTGTCAGCAAAGTCACCCGTAGGGTGGATGAGAACATCCGCCCCACAGAGGGGCTGTGTCAGGACATCTGCTAAGTAAATGGTCCCCTTCCCTGGTGCTTCCTGACTGCTAACAGGCACTTTCAGCTCCCTCTGCATGACTGACATACAGACTTTTTTTCACCTAGAACTGTTCTGTAACTTACACTGACACATTTGTTGGGTCTGCTGGCAGCAGGAGGGAAGACCCTTGATGTTGTCACGGAGGGGAACGCAGTGACTACAGGGCAGCTCTGTGCACTTGGGGATAGTGTGAGAAAACTCACCTTGCTGGGTTAATGCAAGGTGGGGAGGTGTGGGGGGAAGGAAGGTCCCTAAGGTCGCCCAGAGCGCTGTGCAACCCTGCTCACCAGTGTGAATTAGCCAGTGAGGAGCTCTGTGCCAGGCTGGTAAGCTGACTCAGCCACACAGAGCTCCTCACCAGCCTGCCTAGCACTCTGCTCTTGCCTGAACCCATCCATCTGGCACTAGTGTGGGTCTGTCCCCACCACAGCAGTCAGCTGGAAAGTCATTGCCCTTAGCCAAACCTCTCAGATTTGGGCCTTCCATGAAATTATTCAGAATTCCCAAAATGAATTGCATGAAATTGCTTTGCTGATGGGGCCAAATCCTCCCACAATACTCCATGCATCTCAGCCCTGGATGGGAGGAGTGGGGTTGGTGCTTGAGCCTCATCTTCCACTTTGACAGCCAAGAGGTCAGCCAAAGTAGAGGCAATTTGTCCCGATACAGCCCACGGTCCATCTGAGCTGTCAGGCACTTTCTTCGCCAATGAGGCTGAAATGTTCATCCCATGTGAGCAGCATCCAGCAATGCCTGACAAGATCGGGTTCCACCATCCCACACTTCGTTCCTCCTGGGGAGCCCATAGCTTTAGAATTCATGGTCTTGTCTGAGATCTTATAAGCCATTTCAGTCATCTCTGCTGTGTGTTAGCACAACTGCATTGCCCATACCTGTTACACCAAAGACAAAAGAAAAAAAAGGTACACATTTTTACTATAACAGAAGTCACATCTCACTGAATACAAACTTTAAAAATTGAAACATCTGATGCAGTGAAATTTCAGCTGTACGTAAGGACGGCATGCCTACTCTTGTCTCAAATCAATAAAATAAGCCCATGATTACTGCTCCTCTATTCAATGTTTTTGAGTAAGTCATCATTGTGCAGCCAGGGTATAGACCGATACACAGTGATTCATTGCCATATGCCTGCTACAATATACAACATCACCAATTCCTAACCAAAAAAGTAATAGGACTATATATAACGTGAAGAATGGCTTGGACCCTTATTGTGAGAGACTCAGGAGGAGGGTGAGTTAAAGAAATGAGGTGTCACTCACTCCTAAATGTTGCGGCTGTCTGGTCTGCCACTCCCACGTGCTGGCGTTGCAAGCCTTTAGTTACCTGGAAACTCCGGGAAGAGCCTGGAGGGTGGGTGAAGAGGTGGGAGGAGGCCGGGGAAGGGAGAAGGGGAAGAAAGAAAGAAAGGAAGATTAAGCTGAAGCACTCCTATCAGTGCTACATTTTCCCTCCAGAGAAATGCTTATTGTGTACCAAGTACCGCAAGTGTGTATTTTATTGAGGAGAGGGAGAAGGAACAATCAGAAACTCTGTCACATTGTATCACTGTGAAAAGTAGTTGTGTTTTTCTAAAGGAAGGCATGGCTGGCTGGAACAATTTCTCACTCGTTGGAGTGTCTTATACATGGTTCAGGACGCTACAAGAGAAAGAGTCAAGCTGCCTTCCAGCGTACCGTGATGTGAAGGAGCAGAATACGCTGCGGCCTTTCTTTGCCTCCAGGTAGCCCAAAGATGCCAGCAGTTAATTTGTCCCTTGGCACAGGCGTACGTTACACGGCAGGCTGTACAGAGACGCAGCTCGGGTCCACGGGAGGGAGGATGTGCAGGGAGCAGTTGCGTTACTGCGTTATTGTCCCTCAGCCCTTCAGTTTTTCCCTTCAGGGTGATAGTTTTGGGAAACCCACAAACTCATTCACTAGGGGAAGTTGGGGGAAAATCTTGGGCATGGGGGGATTGTCACCTCTTGGTTTTCTACAGACAGTGGGCAAACCAAGACTGTGTTTGATCCCTCTTTTAATGGATTGATCCAGCTGCAGAGGAGTATGCTGGGTTAGTGCTCAAGTGGAAACTGTAACATCACAAGAAAGTATTTCAGGTTTCACGCTTTAATAGTTGACATTTGTTTAACCAATGACAAAGTGAATCTATTTTATTTCTTAAGCATAAAGAGAAAGACTGAGCTCTGTCAGTCGTGGATAATTATGCCTTATCTCTCACTATGACAGTGGCTTTCTCTGAAAGCTACACCTAAGTTATGACTAAGTAAGAGATACCATTTTGATAGATCTCAATCAGGAAATACCAGAATAAATTGAGATGGATTCTTCCTTTGTGCCAATACCTTGCTCTTTTTCAAACAAGAAATATGATGCCACTGATTTCACTGATTACTAGTTCCAGGGTCAATCTTATCAAGGCAATGATAAGCTCTATACAAATGTCCTCCTAATGTCATTTTCCTAACAAAAGTGTACCTGACCTGCAGTTTTTAGAGACAGAGGAGAAGAGTAGACCATATTTTTCTGCTGGCTCTACCTGGTTTCTAGCTAGCTGCTTAATTTAATGTCACTGAAAGCCCTCATCCAAGGAGCACTGCAAGGCTAATACTGAGCATTTCACTATGCTTTTTTTGGTCTCAGGATTAGGATTCATATGTGTTTAACTTATTCAGTTCTTTACGTCAGCAAAGCTGATCCTAGAGTTAAAGCTAAACTTTCTGAAGACATGGCTGGCCGGTACAGGAGAGAACAAAAATGCTGTGCCTGACCATTTCTGGCTCTGACGAAGCTGGATTGGCCTTTTCATGCCCTCCAGTCACAAGGTTGGATTCTTGCAAATGTGCAGCCACTGTCATAGCTGCATAATTGAAGGACTGACAGTTCTCAAGACTTCAGTATTTTTTTTATTAGGGAATCTGTTGGCACTGACAGTTTTTTCTCATACTCTTCAAATACGCTGGATACTGGCAGCTGAGGATTCTTCATGACAGCTTGCATTGAAGCATTGGGGTATTTTTCATGTCGGTACAGAGAGAGAAAAACCGTCAACAGCAACACAAAACAGAGCATAGAGATGGTTTTATGTATCTTAGTTTATTTCAGACTTGGTGCTGTTTTGATTTTTCACTTGCAAATCATAATTTTAATTATATGTGAGCAAAGGTTATTGTAGCAAATGTAAGCAACAAGATAAATTTGATGCCTCTGAACAAGTACATAGTAAGAGCATAGTCAGCAAGGGAGGAAGTTTCCCGATTCCTTTATTTAGGTCACTGCTAGAGTGGCTTCATCTGAGCCCATTTTTTTTAACAGTTCAGTACCGAATGATGTCAGATCATGAATGGCCTTCTATATTCCTTCTGCATAAACAAGGAAGCAGAGCCTAGACAGATTAGTTTTGATGTGGATCAAAAGCAAGGTCTTTAAGGATGTATAGGGAAACCTTTAAGGTTGTTTAAAGAGTGTACTTAAAACGCAGGGAAGATTTTCCTTGACTTTGCTGTCATAAAGGATTGCGCTGAACATGACTCGCAACAAAACACTTGGCATACTGAGAGCAGGACTTTCAGATCCCGAACACCCAGCAAGGAGCAAATTGTGTTGAACACAGAAGCAGGAGATGTGGTTCCTTGGCAGACCTCATGAGCAGCGATGCCAAACTCTGAGCTGAATTACCAATGGGGAATCAGTAAGTGTGAATAGCCCCAGAGAGGGTTTAGAGTTCTTCCTTTCTCAATGAACACAGAGAGAAAATAAGCAGTGCCTCCACAGTACTGCAGAGCTTTTATAAAATCGACTCTTCAGAGACACAGGTTGATTAATTAAACTCACTAAAGTGAATGTGATTAAAAAGCATACTGTCAAAGCAAGAGGAGAAAGATGAAGAAGAATAATTTGTATGTAAGAAATCATTATTTGCATGAAATCATTGTGAGTTCATACAAAGGCTTTATTGAATGCACATCGGCCAAACCTTATTGATGATTATGGATTTTCTGGACATGCCTCAAAAACAGCATTTTCACCCTTGCATAATTGCTTTTTTTCTCCTCACCATTTTTATAATCTGATTATCTCTATAGCTCACCCAGTATAAGCTATTTATTGAGAAATGCAACAGTGACATCAATAAAAAAGTATTAGAAATAAAGTAAAAATCATCTGATATTTCAATTTGCAGTTCTGTTTCTTTCCCATTACTAGTATTGTAAATGCCAAACAAGTCCTCAGAAGAGGATGTATGTGTTTCAGTGGCGCATGCCGCTGTTAATGGTACTTGGGGGTCAGCCTACCCAAATGTTATTTGTGTGCCCAGATGATGACTGCTCACTGCATGTCATGACTGTCCCCTTAGTCTCCATGATGACAACCACAGAAACGGGTTCCAGGCTCACTTCCAGATAAAGAAGTCCATGCTTTCAGACCACTGGAACCTCTCATCCTTCATGTGTGTTAACTATTTGAAAAGAACTCTCTGCACAATAATTGCCCATGATCCTTTAAAGTTCGTGGAACAAGTCCATGGAGAGGAGGCGGCAGTGGGTTCATGTTTAAAAATTATTACAATCTTTCAGAATTTTAGCTATCTTTTTGATGGGATTCTTGCTGTACTGGATAGGGCAATGGACTGGCAGACAGGAAACTATCTGCTCGTCCCAGCTCTTCTGCTGTGCTCTGCAACAAGTCATGAATCACCTCACAGTCCTGTTTCCATCATTCCTCCATCATTCATCAGTTTTGTATGTGTTGGCTTCAAGATGTTGAAAGAAGTAAATATTTTTCTGCTTGATTGTAGGCTGCTCGAAGCACTTTTTCAGTTTCTCTAAGTGCTAGTGAAACTGAAAATTAATCTCTTTTTAAAGCTTATACAAAAGGATTAAGAAGGCAATTTAAACTTTTCTTTTGTTGTTCTTAAGTGTTCAAATAGACTTGTCAGTTCATGCGCAGTGAAATAAAGACTCTGCTATGCACATGCTACCTGAGCTCCAGTCCTGAAAACAGGACTCGCTGTCAAACTAACAGGACTGGCCAAGGAAAGTAGAACTAAGCATACGTGTATGTGTATGATGTAAGGGCTGTCATTACAGACCATTGTACTGAAGCTGCTGCAGCTGCTTTTTGCTTGTTGAATAGTAGGATTTCCCACTGCCAGAACCAACCACCTAGGACATAGTAACCACAAAAGCAGCAACAAAACATAAGACATTTTTAATGAAGTGAAAGGGCTTTTATAATTCTAGAAGTCTTTCCAAGTCCTTCCAAAATTTTAAATAAAATTTTACTCTACCTCATTTTGACATTTTGACAGAGAAATTAGACAATTTTTGCAAAAGTAACAGGAGACAGAGTAAATTGCACACTGAAGTACTGTAGAATCCATTTCTTCTACAGGAAAATAAAATATATGCTGTATACATACTTTCAGAAGTGCTCAGCTGTATGGTCAAGAATCAGTGTGCAGATAATTGCTCTTCAGTGTGTGGGGTCCCTCAGAGATGAGTTATGACCTACATACTCACTTGCAGCTCTGACATTTAGGGACTCTGTCTTTTGAGAGAGACATCAGCATACCAGGGTCCTGCATCTTGTCCTGTGCAATTCTCTGCCATTACCAAAGGCAGGGAAAATTTGAGGAAAGCATGATGGGGGATCAGACTAAAGGGGGAAGAGCCAAGCCAATACGCCCATGGAGGTGGTGCATAGCTGGAGAGCAAGCTCACGGGAGCCATGCAGGATGGCATCAGCTACAGTTTGCAGACAGCAGGCTAGATGGGGGTATTGTTTAGACATGTTTGCCAGAAAAAAGTTAGAGATTAGCTTCACATGTGAATATATGCTGAACGGCATATGACCATTTGCAAGTTAGCCCTGGCTTTATTCATCATTTGCTTACATGTATGTAGATAAAGATAAGATAAAGGTAAAGACGGTGAAGATAAAGACGATGAATATAAAGATACATTATGAAGTAACTATATGTTCAAGATCACTTTGTAATGTATTTATACCTATATATACATAAAACAAAGTGATAGGAAATGATAGCATTCATGTGTTCTGTGTAAATTAAAATGCATCCTTTTGTCAACAGGTCTCCCCAGAATAGTTGTGCAAACAGTGTATGTCTCTCTGTCATGCACCTGTGGGTAATTAACATATGCAAAACACTACAGTCCTGCTAGAATCTAGCCAGCCCTCCCCTGAAATTTAGGCTCTATTTATTTACAACAAAATAAAGTGGACCCTTCTGGAAAGAAACATAGCTTTGTGGCTGCACCAATGCTGTCGCACAGATGCTTTAAATCTTTTATATCTCCCAGACCTCCAGGGGCTGGTGTTGGATGGTATTGAGCCAGGGCCAATAAATAATTTATGCTAAGTAGCAATTTAGTTGTTTGGCTTGGGGTAAAGAAATCCAAGAAATTCATAAATAAAGTTCCCATTTTTGCTGTGTTCCAAAGTTAATTTATGTTACTCTGCAATTAACTAACATAAAGGTGAAAAAATATGACAGGCCTAAGGTAGAAAATAAAGCTCATAAATCTGCCGTATCTTAACTAGTGGTGCTTTAGTGATAGTTGGTGCTTGCACTTGGCTTCCCGTTCATCCAATTCACCTGTATTTGCTTGACCCGGGAAAATGTAGTAATTAATTTCTAATAGTTCCACATTGAAATAAACAAGGAAACCCAATGTTTTTTGCTCCATCCTTTGACATAGAATGTAGGTACTAGATATCGGCAGATGCTTTGGCAAAATACACAGAACTGGAAATGTATAATGTGTGGATAAAGTCTGGTCATCAGATAGTCCCTGCATGAAATAGGCTGTATTTAAAATCAAATCCAATTATTCTTTAATGTCCTTTACATATGCACACACATTGCACTTACATACTGTTTTGGTTTGGCCTGGATAAATGCCAGGTGCCCACCTCTATCACTCCCCCTCCTCAGCTGGACAGGGGTGAGGAATTATGATGAAAGGCTCGAGGGTCGAGATAAGGACAGGGAGAGATCACTCATTAATTACTGTCGTGGACAAAACAGACTGAACTTGGGGAGAAAAGGGAGTTTAATTTATCACCAATCAAATCAGGGTAGGATAGTGAGAAATAAAACTAGATCTTAAATTACCTGCCCCCCACCCCTCCGTTCTTCCTGGGATCAACTTCACTCCTGTTTCTCTCCCTCCTCCCCCCGAGTGGCACAGGGGGACAGGGAATGGGGGTTGTGGTCAGTCCATCACGCGTTGTCTCTGCTGCTCCTTCCTCCTCAGGGGGAGGATTCCTCACACTCTGCCCCTGCTCCAGCATGAAGGTCCCTCTCACGGGAGACAGTTCTCCACACACTTCTTCAATATGAGTCCTTCCCACGGGGCGCAGCTCTTCACAAACTGCCCCAGCGTGGGTCCTTCCCATGGGGTGCAGTCCTTCAGGAACAGGCTGCTCCAGCGTGGGTCCACCATGGGGTCACAAGCCCTGCCAGCAAACCTGCTCCAGCGTGGGCTCCTCTCTCCACAGGTCCTGGCAGCAGCCTGCTCCAGCGCAGGCTCCCCACGGGGTCACAGCCTCCTTCAGGCATCCACCTGCTCTAGCATGGGTTCCCTTCCACTGGCTACAGGTAGATATCTGCTCCACTGTGGAGCTCCATGGACTGCAGGGGAACAACCTGCCGCACTGTGGTCTTCATCACGAGCTGCAAGGGAAGGCTCTCTGTTCCAGTGTCTCGAGCACCTCCTCCCCCTGCTTCTTCACTGACCTAGGTGCCTGCAGAGTCATTTCTCTGACATCGTCTCACTCCTCTCTCTGCACTGCCGTTTCACCACAGTTTCGCCCACCCACCCCCCTTCTTAAATATGTTATCACAGAGACGCTACCACCATCACTGATTGGCTTGGCCTTGGTCAGCAGTGGGTCTGTCTTAGAACTGGCTGGCACTGGATTTATCAGACACAGGGGAAGCTTCTTGCAGCTTCTCACAGAAGCCACTGCTATAGCCCCGCTGCTGCCAAAACCTTGTCACACAAACCCACAACACATACAAATGCATAGGATTTTGATGTGATACCTGAATTCTTCCCCTTGACCTGATACAGAAGTTTACTGCCAAAAATGAGTTTTCTTCAGCACCATTCATTAACCTATTGACACAGTGTGTACTGTTTAAAATGACATTCTTCCATATATGCAAGTGTGTGATGGCTGCTTTCATTAAACACCATCACTGCATCAGGAAGAATAAAACGAGATAAACACCTGCTGTATGCAACGTACAAAATACAGAAGTTGAGTAGACCGAAGGAATGAAAGTTAGGCAAAAGACTGGATTCAGGTTGTTCCAGGATGAAAAGCCTATGCTTGTGGTTTTTACCTTGATATATGCTCTAAGCTGTTAGCCGTAATATTTAGTAAAATTTTGCAATTTGTGTTGTTGCGTTTAGATCTTTCCAACTGCCCATCTTTGTAGTGGGAAGGGCTAGACTAAAATGGTGTTTCCCATTAGTTTCACAGGTTTCTTACTCACAAAAGGAATTCCATCCTTAGGCCCGAAAAACTTATTTCAGGGAGGTTGTCTGTTACCTTTTTCTACAGAAATAGATTCTGACCATCCATAAATAGAGAAAAATTGAAACACAATTATGCAACAGAGAAGGACCAAGACCTCTGCTTCTCTGAAGCACTGTGCAGTCACTGGTTTCAGTGAAACTACCTTGATCCAAAGCAGCTTGATAACTTGCATTTTCAACTTTAAGACTCGTCTTTGCAATTACTAGCAGTTTGAAGGCGTGCATTCAACATCCTTCCTTTCAGGATGCAAAGAAAGAAAAGCTTCTTCCCTCCCCTCAGTTGCGCTCCTGCAGAGTACAGTGTTGCAAACATCCCTCGCTGAAATCAATGCCTTCTTATAACTTCAAGAGCCTGTAAGCTTCAAATCTGCTCAGAGGTGAAGTGGCACAGAAGAGTTCAGGCTCAGACACTCAGATACTTGCCTGTTGTAGAAAAAATATCTCTGACCGTTATCTGAAAGGTCTGGTTATGAAAGAGATTGCATTTACTGCAATAATGGGACCAGAATATGCTTCACTATCCACTGTAAGATTTGTTTTCTTTTTCTGGAGGTTTCTGCATGATGAAGATTAATTTAGATCTTTACTTCCTGAGATAAAAAGAAAATTACATGATTGATTTCTCTTTTAATTGCAATCCAGAGTATCTTGATTTCTGACTCTCACTTTTAATCATGTTCCAGGCAGTGTTCCCTGTGTCGATGCCACGGAGGAGCTGTGGGGTGTTGCCACAAGTGGGTATGACCCTTTCCCTCTCTTTGGCAGACTACGGACCACAGGGCGTGGGCCCTGGAGGAACAGTCATAAACTCTCCTAGAGTCTACTTTTTAGAAAGGAATTTCAAATTTGCCAGATAAGAGTTTGGAAAAGACCATGTAATTTATTTAATGGAAGACAAGGTGTGAATCTATTCATTAAAATTCATAATGAGATGCATCTGGCATCTTAACACTTCTTACTATTCTGCAAATAGACTTTGTTAAAGGCCATTTTGCTCTTTCTAGCAGGACTACATGGCACAGATAAAGGGTTTTGAATTGCAGAAATGAGAATACGTTTTCAAGTCTATTACCTCCAATTTCCAGTCATTAAATGATTCAGTGGGAAAGTTTCTGGTTTAACTTTAGTGACCTCTAGCAGGGACACCAAGCCAAAGTGACTCTTGAAGAAGACTGTGAGTCCCACATTTTTATGTACACATTTAGAAACATATAGAGGGATGGCTAAAAAGCAATTCAGCTTGTTTCTGACAGTCTGTATCAGATCAGATTTCAGCCAAAATCATGTTTCCTCTAAAGAGCCATTTGTCAGTGTAGTGGAAGAAATGAGTAGCATCATTCCGTTCTTTGCTGAACAGGACTCCCTCCACCTGAGAGATGTCCGTTCCACTGGAGACACAGCAGAGCAGCCAAGGGGAAGCAGAGAGCTTTCCACCCTCTGGGGTGAGCTATCCCCTTTACCCCATCAAGGTTCAAGGATTTCTGTGGCTCCAGGCACTTTTCCCCTTCACATATCTGGTTCTCGCTCCAGTCTCTGGAGCTGCTGGAGACTGATGCTCTACATTTTCCTCCCTTCACTGCTGCTCTGCATTTTCTCTTTTAAGAATGTCAAAGGGAGGTTAGGAGGCAATTCAAGCCCTGAGCAGAACAGCAAAATGGTTTCACCCTTCCACCCCTCCTCTCCCCAGAGGAAGTGGGGTAAAGAGCTATCCTGCCAGCAGGCATCAGCTTGGGAAGATGGGACAGGAGTGTCCCGTGTCTCTCCCTGTGTTCTCTTATCATTCTCTGGAAAAGTCTGTTTCTCTTAAGTGACTCTTAACAGAGCCTAAGTGTTTGGTTACCTGGGCTTTTAACATTTATGCTGATGATGGAGGGTAAAACAACATAAAGCCAGAAAAGTGAAGCAAAAAGGAAGATAATTCTCCAGATGCAGAAAGCTCAGGAGCATTAGCAGTTCAGGAGCATGTGTAACTAAGACTGTGTATGCATGGAGTTACATATAGATACATAATTGTGGGAGCTTGATCTTGCAAAACATGTTTTTTGTATTTTAAATGGATGCCATGTGGGATATATTTGCTTACAGTCTAAGAGATACACTACATCTCCAACACATCTTTCTTAATTTAAACATTTCCTGAGTAAAATAGAGTATTCCACAGAGTGTTCTATCGGATAGCTCATGCATAAATTTGTTCAAAGTTACACATATGGCTGTATGTATCTCCAGCTGGTTTTGGTGAAGCCGCTTTGTAGGAAACATGCCACCCACAGTCACCTGCATGTGTGCCATCTAGTCCCATGTTAGGTTTACGTAGCAGAAAACAGTTTCAAATAGCCTTATACAGAATACCGGTTACAACAGTCATTTATCAGGCTGGTATGATGTACTTCACATAGCAGGTTTACACATCAAGCATCCTGATGAAGCTGGTGCTCAAATAATATGGGGAGCTAGAGAAAAATAAGCAGACTGTGTCATTTACCAGAAGGAGACTGGATGCCAGTCTGGAGCTCTTGTCAAGAGCTCACTCTCTTTGGAAACAGGCACATGTAAGAGACCATCTGCATAATCCGTAATAAAAAGTGTGAGTTATACTGTGTCTCATAGTTTGTTGGTCTACCCATTTCATTACTTACTGCAGTTTTACTAGTGATTCTCATCATCTTCCTTTCTGCTATGGCGTGAGATTTTTTAAAATGGTTAATCTCTGTGTAGATTCTCAGGTCTCACATATCTGCATGTGGCGGGTAAAGATTACGTGTTAGCTGATCATGGCAATATTTTTGAGGTTGTACCTTTGCTGTACTGAGCAACAGGAAAGGTAATGCAGTTACTCCGAACAGCGAGATATTTGCATAGTATGTCTTAACCAACTATCCGGTTACTGAGGAAGGAAATATATCCATAAATAACAGCTGGTGCTAGTAAAGGAACCTTAATTAGTAACATTAAAGAGTGTTCATCATAGTTAATGTTCAGAAGCATTTGCACTGCTTTCATAGCATCTGCTGAGGACTTCATTAGTAAATACTTTTTAAAAGAGGGCCTTCCTTCCCCTTTGACCCTGCTAGTGTGATATTACTAAAATAATTAACTAATTTTCACAATTCCCTCTTGATGTGTAGTCAACTTCTGCTTTCAGTTTTTAAATAAATACTGTACATCTGTATACCCTCTCTGGTGACAGCTCAGCCCTGGTCTGCTGTAGAGTGGTGAGCAGATCAGGACTACCTACCTGAAACTTAAGTAGGACGTCTTCTTGTGTGGAGATCACTGTTGTGTTGAGCAGTGGTGTTTCAGGAGCACGACACGTGCTTTTGAGGAAATACAAGTGCACAACACCATTGGTCAGTCTGACCACTTTCACAGTGGTGGCTACACCACTGAAGAAGAGTAGAGGAGAAAATAAGCCTCAACTGCATGCACTTATGCAGAAAGAATGAAGAAAATTCTTCCTTACAGATTCACGTAGGTGTATTTAATTCTTATCATGTTCTTAGGAAAACAGAAATACTTTCTTCCATATAAGCTTCTGTTTCTGCATCCTTCGGAGGTAGAATCTTGATCCACCTGAAGCTAGTGGAAAAAGTCTGTTGAATTAAGCCCTCTGGTGCCACACTTCATTGGTGCAGCTTGGCATTTCAGACACTTTTGCTTGCAAACACAACACTAATGCCTCTGATATTTCTAGTGAAAACCACATTTTTGGTTAGAGGTTTTTGCTTCACGTTAACCATAGTCCTGTATTTCTTAGGGCTGTATATTTGAAAGTCAACACAAGAATTTTTAAAGAACTTAAAGTACTTTAGCAGGTAAAATCTAGGGGTTTCATTTTCTCTGTTCTAGGAAAACAAATGAAAAGCTATACAATATAGTCAGTGGTACAGAATGCGACAAGCATGCAAATAAATATTACTAAAATATGTAGTGGAGATGAGGTGTCCCTTATAACTGCAATTTGCCATAGAATCATTGACATTAAAGGTGTAAAATATCCCCACATCAACTCATCCGGTTGATCCACTGTGCAAAATCATACATATCAAAACTGTTATTCTTATTTGTTTAATTTAATTCAGTTTGTTTTTCCATTTTATCTAAATTACTTAAAAGCTAAAGAGAGATGATCAGGTGCTATGAAGTCATATGGAAAATGTTCACAAAGCATGGACTTTCTCTAGCCCAATTTTAAACATAAAAGAGTTGGTCTTCTACTCTGTGCTGGTTAGTTTCTTATAGCGAAGAATCAGAGACAGGTCTCTTTGGGCAATAGTTCATCCCGTTCTGATATGAATGTCTAGTATCTGTGTGAGGAGCCATCATCTCAAAGTGCCTGTCCATCTTCATTGATTAGAAAGAGAGCTTAGATAACTACACTAGACCAGGTATGAACTCTCAGATGGCTAATTTTAGGTAGCGCATATTCCATTCAAAGTGATTTTATTTTCTGCTCAGGACTTTAGGAAAAGGCTAATTAAAAATAATAACAGTTGTAACAATCCTTTTACAATTTTTCAACTATTTCTTCCCACAAATTGTTCTGAATTATTCAAAAACACCTTCAACTCTTTTCTCTTTGCATTCCACAATGTACAAGTGGCTGTGTCAGTCTCACACTGTTGTTTCATATTCCATCTCAATAACTTTAATCAGAGCTATCTCTGAAGACCGTAGAGCCTTTCCTCTGCACTGCCTGAGTGCCGGTGGCTATTGCTAGATCTGTTCCAGTATGGGAATATCCTCAGCTTTTTTAGGAGTCCATGTGGCTATGGCACTTTAATTTGCAGAAGTGAGGCCTAAGCGTTTCTGCTCGCATAGTGACCTGGTTATTTAAGGAAAGTCAAAGGGAGTAAGAGATCCCAAAATAGCATGTTTACCCAGACCAATTTCAGTTGAAGATTAGACTGCCTCAGTGGTCAATGGGAAGAGAGCAAAATCTCCAGGCGGTGGGGTGTGCCTTGCTAAGGTTGCTGTTGGAGGTGTCAATGAACTTCAGCAAGTCACACACTTTCTCTGTTGATGCCTAGCTCAAAGTGAATGCCTGGTTTTAAAGGGCTGCAAATAAATGAGGTGCACCCATCACCCTGTCACCCCAGTGCACAATTCAGCGTGACTTTCCGGGACCTGGAGAGAAATGAAGTGAATTCCATTGCTACTATACACTGAACATCTAACTAAATGAATCCCAGCTTTACTATCGAGACCTATTTATCTGCTATATTTGATGTTTTATCAGCACAGATTAGAAGTGTGGTTCTTTCTCAAAGGGTTTTGTTTATTTTATTAGCACAGAATCCACCCTGTGATTTTCCTATATTGCCTACAATTTTTGTAAAAAATATCAAGGACCCCTATACTGTAGTTGTGTTCTTCTAATGGAACTATGATACAAAGATGCCAAAGTAATATTGGTTTTCCAATTTTTCCCCTTCTTCAGCTGCAGATACATGCAGCAGTCCATGATATGACCAGTATTTTAAGTATCTCATATGGACCTTCAGCGTAATACTATATCTAATTCTACCCAGAAGCCCACCATTGTTAGTTATTACTGTTACTATATTTGTCTTTACTGCTAAGTTAGCATCAGTCCTGAAAATTAAATTATTTTCCTTCAGTCCATGCTGTATGTGCCCAGCAAGTTGTTGATCTTTCTTTACCATTACTTCTTGTAAATGAAAAGGACCATGTCTTCCAACACTCTTTTTACCCCATCAAATTCCCTGAGAACAAAAGAACTCCTAATTTATGGAGATTTCAGAATTCTTGCTAACTCTGAGTCTTTCAGGGCTCAGACATATTTACTATTATTTCCCCACCTTTCCCGTAGAAAATTCTGTTATTTTTTATATATTTCTTAGTTATGGAACAGTCCAAAATTTGGGCCATTGTCTGTCTGGGCTTTTCCCTCTCATTTATCATCATTTTCTGCTATGTATCTGTCCAGTTGTCTTTTTCTTTCCTTTAATTTCTATTTCATAGTCCCCAGATAGAGAATGAAATATTAGGTTTGTCAAGCGTATATCATTGTTTAAATGCCTGGAGATGATGGGTTAAACAGCCCAATCAATGAAACAAACCTCCAGTGCATTGCAGCTACTGCAAGTGATGTTCCCTCCGGCTGTTTAAGACCTACCAAGTCAATAACCTATTAATATCATACTCTGCTAGGGTCAGCGCCAAACAAGTCACACGTCTTTTCAAGGCATTCAGCTTATGGGTGGATTAAATGGAAGGCTGTTGGTCCGTTGGTGGCCTTAAAAAAATTGTAGGTTTTTTTAATCTTCTCGCAAGATTAAACCTTGTTGACTGTGAAATAAATTAAAAATTAAAAATGGATCAGATAGTAGGTGCTGTGGCTACATAAAATCATAGCTTAACATAAACTGCACCACCAGTAAGTCACATGGAACATCACTCCTTTTTAGAATCTGATTATACTTTACTGCTATAGAGTGCAAAATAACAGTCAGCAAATGTGACAATTACGTTACTCTCCATATATGCTGTGAGAAAATGTTTAGTCCTATCCCTGTATGGAGCAAGGTTCAAAGTCTTCTGCTTTTGTAATACATCCAAAATAGAATCTCAGAGTACAAATAGGTAAGGTGCTATTTAAGTACTGTCTAGTATCGCCATTTAAAGTTTGTTATTTTTCATACAAGAAGCATTCCAATCATGAAAATTTAGGGCCGAATTTTACCTAGGGTGCATTTTTAGGTTGTGGAAGTTCACTGCATGCATCTGGAGAAAACTTTTTCCTACTGTATCAAGCTGTAATTCATTGCATGAACCTGCAGACCTCACCATGATTAGTGCAAATGCTTAATAAATAGTATGCCAATGTGAAAAAGGGTTGTAAGACCTCTTGAGAAAGCTTGTGAGCATAAGCTGGGATATTTCCAGCTCTGAAACAGATGTGGCTTGAGAAAATGATTTTTTAAATATCCAAAACATATGTCAGCAGGTTCTAATCAAGAAGGACTTTCACTCTGAAATGATCTATCGGATTAATTTGTACCCAAGGTTGCACCTGGGGTTTGCATTAGGTTGTCTACTTCCAGGCCCATTGTGTTCCATTCTGGACTAGAACTGGAAGAAATTTTTCAGACTTCCTTGTCAGGAGCCACTCCAAGTGTGAGCACAAGAAAGCTGAGGCACATGGAACAATGTCATGGGGAAGATGTTGCTTGGAGGCATCAGAAGAGATCCCACTGCCCTCCCGCATGTCATTAACAAACCACTCAATTCAAGGTGGTTAGCAGGAAAATTAATCACCTCCTCACAGGTTCTTGCTAAGGTCACAGAACCAAGGGGCCTGGGTCACTGCACATGTTCTGTCCAGCCCCTGTGGTCTGAGAGAGTATTCCCACTACAGCCATACGTGCAACAGGCATTTTAATTGTGCCCTGGGAGAGTACAATATTACTGGATGCGGGTGTAAGAGAAGCATCCAATTCCAGCCCTGAACCTGTACAAAGACATTGTTTTCAAAATGCAAGAACTGAATATCTCTCACTTGTTAGAGTAGTTTTTCATTCAGGGGGTCTGAGACAGAAACCAATGATGAGGAGCGGAGAAAGAGAGCTGAAAATCAGTGCAAATTCATTCTCATATCAGGCCCTACATCTGATGCACCCTCGAGAAGAGTGAACATGAAAGTATCGAAAGATTGGACCTCAGTCCTGGTAGGTGGTGACTAATTCAGTCCAATACAGCAAAGCAGTATGTTCATACAATGTTTAATGCCAAAGAATAATTTCACTTTGGGCTTTGGGAATGCATGCTGAATGAATGCCAAACCAATGATTAAGGTCTCCTTGTAAATATGCTTTGAGGATCAGTCTCTAATTTAAAATAAATAAATAAAAGAGTAACCAGATCAACACAGAAAGCAAAGAAATAAACAGCACTTTCAGTCTCCTCCTCACACGAGAATTTACACAAGATTCAAAATATGTTGGCCCAAATTAAGCAGAAAAGAAAGAAAAACTACCTATCTCATCTCTGATTATAAAAGAAGAACTTCAGGAGCTCACGGTAAAGCCTTCTGGCAGAAAGAAACTTCAAAATCTATCCTTTTTTTCCCTTAACTGAGAACCCCCTTTGAAGTACACTGCAAAGGATTCTGCCTGTCCCCAGAAGCCCTGTGCAGTGCCGCTAGCCATCAGCTCCCACCACTTCTGAATTAGCATCCCACAGACACTCCGAAGGAGCAGCACACCTACATTTCCTAGAAGATAACTTATTTAGTACACGAGCTCCTGTTACCCACCAGGCCAAAAGAAAAAGCACTGTACCCCTTTGGTATTATCCCTGATCCCCAAGAGGCGGGATCAGCTCTTCCATGAAACATCAAATAACACATTGCAGGCACAGTGGATTAGTGCATGTGTGTGACTAGGTTGTGTAATTTTCACAACGCTGCATGGTAGAGTTTGGGGCCTTGTTGCTTCACTGCTAGGCAGGTTTGCTCTCTGCATCCCTCCAAAGCTTAGCATTCATGAAAACATCACACCAGCTCAAATTTCTCCCCTTTTTGTCAGCTATACTGTAAGATTGGTCCACCTCTTCACACTTCTGTGTCTTGTTATTAGCTGGACAAGCGCAGCAGCACCCAGTGCTCATGGGGTCTTGTTGGGCTCCACTCAAGAGGCAGATCTCTCCCCACACCCACTACAAGGCCCTGCCCAAGACCAGCCACAAACATGAGACGTGTGAAATTGAATTAAGAGACTGGTTCTTCTAGCCCCATTTTGTTTTCTGCAGGAGCAACCACCAGGGTGGACTTCAGGAAACAAACAGAAATATGTCATATCCTGGGTAATGACTAAATATCCTTCTCAGATGCAAACTGTCTTCTGAAACCTAGAAAATGAGTGATTTTTTCCTACCCTGTCACAGAAAATAAAAGTTACTATCAGTATAGTTAATTTATACTGACTAATACCAGGGTGTTTGCGTGAACAATAAATCCTTTCTTTGGATCCTCCCAAGTTCTTGGCCTCAGTAGCATCTTGAAGTAGAGCCAGTGGAAGTTTTCTCCACCCACCCAAAGAAGCGGGGAAGTCTTATTGCTAGTGCTGCAGCCTGCTGCACCAATTAAAGGAGCAGAAAATGTATTAGAATCATAGAATCATAGAAAGTTTTGGGTTGGAAGGGACCCCTAGACATCATCTAGTCCAACCCCCCTGCAGCAAGCAGGGACACCACTAACTAGATCAGGTTGCTCAAAGCCCTGCCCAACCTGGTCTTGAATGTTTCCAGGGGTGGGGCCTGGAAATCTATACAGAACAGTGAAGAAGCTCCACTGAATGACAGCCAGGTCTCTATGGCTAAAAGTCTCTGTGCTCCTTTTCCCCATACAGGTATTTTCCAGGTCACCAGAAAAGGACCGGATAAGACATCTCAAAGTCACCTCATTAGACACTCTATGGGGATCAGGACCTTCACTGTTATAGCTTAGCCATACCACCACACAGTAGATGGACACTGAGATGTGTTAAATGAGGTTCTGCATCTAAAATGTTTTATACCTCTCTGTCATGGCTGCCTTTGCTCCAAGACTATCCATGAATGTGGGCACTGGCAGTTGACAAAGTTCCTGTTATAAATAAAGGCAAAACATTTCAGTCGGTTGCCAATGTTTTGTCTTCTCCATGGCAGGAAATCCCCAAGTACCATGTCTGAGTTTTTCAAACACAAAAGGCTCCCTTGCTTTCCGTTGCAAGTCAGTGATAAATCCCTCATGCCTCTTTTTTCACTCCTCTCTCCCAAAACAGCTGGCACCAAAAAGTGCTCCATTCACACAGGCTGTTGCAGTCACAGCGATTTAAGAGCACACCATCATCCCTTCAAATCCCACTCTATGTGTTTTCCAAATATCACCATGTCCCTTTGATGGGATGAAAGCCAGGTACATGCAAGCAGTTGAGATCTTCTGCTATTTCCCTTTTGTATGTTATTTGCCAAATCTATTAACTGCAATCCCAATCAGGGAGAACTAAACCCGCCCTGAGAATATGGTGGTGTTTTCAGTAAGACGAAGTCAGTGATAGATTTATGTGCTGTTCTTGATCCTAGAGCTCCATTCAACCCATTGGAGTTTCGCGTATGAGCCTGATTTTTCCCCCTACCTGCTGCCTTCCCTCGTTTCAGTGCAGCGATGCCCTTTCCATGCTGGCTTATGGACCCTTTATAAAGAGCTATGAGGAACCATGGTCCACAATGGTAGCATTCAGAGAAATGCTCAGTCTCATCATTAGGAAAGTTTATCTTCTCATTAAAGTTTTTCACATCTGAAATCTGTGTCTTTCATCCAGTTTCTAGGGAGATAACCAGCACATGCTAAGGACAGTGTGAAAAAAGGAGCATGTGAATCCATGTTAAAATAATGCCAACCACTTTGATTTCCACCTCACTTTGGAGTTCTTTACTTTCTCATGAGTCTTCTGTGTAATCCCCAGTATTGTCAAAGTTGTGTAGTGGGGTTTTTTTTAATCCATATATCAACCACAGAAATACGTTAAGATGAGTGTTTGGGGAAGGGTCCATAAAAAAAAAATTGTATCAAACACTGGACTAAACAACAACATGAACACTCTAGACTTTGACTGAGCATATTAAAAGAACATAATATAAATACACATATCATCACATTCTGATCCAGAATGACCAGTTATGATTTCAACTTATTAATCCAATTAATTTTGAACTAAGTTCTCCAAAACATACTTAAATGTTAGTCCTGTGTGGTAGACTGTCTTTTCAGAAATGGCATTTTTAAAAATCACACATCTGTATTCCATCGAATAGCTTGTATCTAAGGTTTTTCAGATGCTCCACAATGGTTTTGTGATCATAAAGCAGGATTTCTAGAAGTGTTCAGTCTTTGTCTCTTTGCTGTACGACTAAAGTCAGAGCAAATCTTACCACGTGTTCAATGCACACCCAGTACAACATAATAGCCAGTGGCAAAATCTGGCATTTAAGAAAAGCTATAACTTTATCAGGTAAACAACCTCTGCTATCTCTGCTCCCATTGTAGTACATGGTGGAAAGCTGAATGAAAGGTGGTCACAGAATCACAGAATGGTAGGTGTTGGAAGGGACCTCTGTGGGTCATCTAGTCCAACCCTCCTGCCAAACCAGGGTCACCTACAGCAGGCTGCACAGGACCTTGTCCAGGCGGGTCTTGAATATCTCCAGAG
>Ga0065711_1034783_pt1 | contig 23245 bp, 12 predicted proteins | sample Hoacrofraction12_FD_59098 | JGI IMG/M metagenome (GOLD analysis project Ga0065711, IMG submission 59098) | Hoatzin crop microbial communities from Cojedes, Venezuela - Epithelial fraction 12 v2 (version 2) | ecosystem: Host-associated > Birds > Digestive system > Esophagus > Crop | place...
CAAGACCCGCCTGGACAAGGTCCTGTGCAGCCTGCTGTAGGTGACCCTGCTTATGCAGGGGGGTTGGACTAGATGACCCACAGAGGTCCCTTCCAACCCCTACTATTCTGTGATTCTGTGATTCTGTGATAATGCTCAATAGTATCTACAAATGTTTCTTCTGTTCATCAGATCACAGTGCATGAAATTTATGTCTTAATGTCTACTAAAATCTTTCTGGGAGGGGATTCACCACTGATCAAGGTGATTCTCTGCAAAGCGTCTCATTCCCATGTATTCATGACTATGAATCCCCTTGGGTTTGGACAAAAATAATTAAACACAAAATACTAGGACTGTATTCTCCATTTGGAAACTGTCTGAACTCCCACCAATCTCAAGCTAAAGCCTGGCAATTTAAAAATTTGTAATTAACACTAAATCACCGAGCAGTGTTGGGCGTGTTTTCAAATCCAGGGTCGATGAATAACATCTAAAACCTGTAAAGGCCTAAAGCCTTTATTATGTAGCACTTCTCTGCCTGAAGTGGAAGTCCAGCTCTATTTCAAGACACAAATTTTGGGCAAGTTAAAAGTAGTAGTACAATACTAACTGGATGTAATAAGAAGCCATTTGTTTTAGTTGCTCTTAGCACTGAGTTAAAGACACATAACCCACTTTCTTAATTTCCTAAATGTTCCAAAGGGTATTTGTAGGTCTGTCTCTTCGGCACTTTGACCATGCATTTCAAATGTTCCAGTGGCGAGGGTGGATGAACAGGAATGATGGACGGTTGACTATCTGATGGATAATGTCGCTATTTTCCATCTCAAAAACAGAATCCAACATAATTAAAGTTTCTTTTCAATATTCTTTTGCTCCTCTCCAATGCTCACTGCCTTCAATTTCCCCAGCTATCATGATTTTTCCCAACACAGAATGGGTACCCTTCATCAAAAATTACATTCTCAGCTAAAAGCAGCTCCAGAATGTAAGTACATAGTCTACAGCCTACAGAGCTCACTTCCACTGCCTTGGCCAGGCTGAGCTTTCTAGGTCAACAGTGGTTCCCTGTCAGTCACTGAGTCTTTTGCACTGACTGCTGTGTTTCTGTTGCTAAAAATTATTTACCATGAAACATCAAACAAGAGCAGCCTTGACCTGGAAGTTTGGGAAGCAGTTAGTTGAGAGGGAAGGGGATGGAATTTCTCAGCTCCACATTTGGTCACTTTTACCCTTTCTTTATTTGCTTTACTGTAGAAAATATATCACTCAAATCTATGAGGGTTTTTTTCCAGAATGACCTGTGGAAACGCTATCAGCCATGTGGAATTACTATTCCTGTGAACAGAGAGGCCAAGAAAATTACCATGAGCAATGCTCCCACCAAAAGAAGTGCTTTCCTCACAGTTATCTCAACTTTTTATATTTCTCACCCTGGTTAAGTATTGAGTATGACAGTACTGGATATTCAGTGGTGCACTAAGGGGAAGGGGTAAGCCTCCTGTCCCATACACACACATTGTACTCGTGAAAAATTCAATAGGTATTCCCTTAAAACACATGTAATCCCATGGCACCACAAATGGCTCAGAATCTAGCAGCTGTCTCCCAGATGCTTTCCCACATTCTCCAATAATTTTAACCACTGATGCTCTCAAGCATGTCAAGGGTAGTTCTGATGAATTAATTTGCAGCAATTACAAAGCTTAGCTGTTATGCCTGTAAATAATTTTGTGATTTTTGTGTCTGCTTTTAAGAGCAGACAGTATTTCCAAATGTTATTCTTGACAGTGGTCTTAATTTTCTATACATAATTCTTCAAAATTCCTGAAATCTGGCATTCTTACAGGGGAATGCAGGTGCATCAATGCCCATTTTATATATCCAGTATATAATTCTGTAAAATGTTGAGTACTACTGAGATGGGCCCACAATCTTCAACTCTCAAAGCCATTTCAAAACCTCGAGAGATAAGGCTCTTGGGAGACAGACATCCTGATAAAGTGATGGCAGTACAAAAAAACAAAAATAAAAAGAAAATGCAGTTCTGAACAAAACCATTTTGGAGTATACAGAGAAAGCACCTTGTCATCCTGGAAGTTCCTAATAGGTCAGTCTTTACCCCACTAGCAGACTGACTTTGCCATCTTGTTTTAACATCAAGATAAACTACTTTGCGTGACTGTTGTCAGTCATATGAGTTTATACCACCATAGGTCAGCTGCGATGACAACTGTACATTCACAAAATGCAGAATCCTTAGTTATCAACAGAACAGTGTAGATGGCAAGTTATTACTGTCTCAACCTGTTCCCTGTTTGATTAAATACATGAGACCCACAGTGTTTTCAAGCCAGAAGGTGAGTCCTTTCCATAACTCTCCAACAGGGAGTAAGCACGGACTTTAAAGTAGGAGCTGCTACAAGCAAATATAATAAGAAGCCAGGGGGAAAGTTCAGACATATGAAAAAGAGGAAACTTTGAGTTAAAAACAAAACAAAATAAGTCTAGAATTGTCAAAATCTGCTTTTGGATAAATAACCAATAAAGGTCTTTTCCAACCTAAGTGATTCTATGATTCTATAAAGTGATGCTATTTTTTTAAAAGCACTGGTGATTTAAAGCAGCATGATTTTCCACCAATGAATTTGTTTTGATTAGACATGTACCAGGCTGAATCTACAAGACTTTACACCTGATGAGAGCTGGGATGAAGACCTCAAGGACTGCAGGAAAGCAGGAGTTCGTCATCAACACCCAAACCTTTCCCTCCTGTGAAGGAAGTGCAGGCTGAGGTACTATGTGCTCCATTTCCACAAGCAGAAACTTTGGCCAGAAAATGCTTTTCAGTGCTGAAACTTCCACAACAATAAGGGTGGAAAAATTATTTACAGTAAACTGCTCCACACAGAAGTTCAACTTTTTATCAAAAATCAAAACTACTTCTGTTTCCAGCAGCCCAAAACCTAAACATTTTGTCTTAGGCCACCAGAGAGAGTGAATGGGAAGTCAGTCTCAGAATGAAAACTACAAGCATTTTGTTTTTTTCTGATGAGAAATAGAAAACATTTCAGATAGAATTATCCTTTAAATGTAAATAAGACAATTAATTATAAACCAAATCTTCTTTATTTTTTTTTAAGAAGGTATTTTCTTCTTTTATCAGCCAAGCCTATGCTCCAGCAGATATGAGTGTCATGTTGTGGGCAAGCAGATTATTTCCTGCCTTGCTAATATTAAAGCAGCCTTTACATGCACAGCATGAAAACACCTCCATTAGACTGTTTATCTAGAGAAGAAATATAAGCCTCTTGGCCAGAATTTTCTGCAGACTTCCCTTCGCTTTCAGCAATTTCAGGGTTTGTAAATCCAATTCTACCAATGAAAGACAGTCTGTTTGCTTGTTCACTTGTCTAAACTATAAAAATCAATATATTGTAGAGAACGGGCCTTTCTGGCATAGGTCCTCATGGTTTTCTACCTGAGAGACTGCTGACTCTTGGTGGCTTGAGAAAGAGTCATTCTTAAACCATTCCTAAACACATGTAAAATTGTCAAATTGTGACCTTTGAGTAATCAGGACAGCAGAGCACTGGATAAAGAAAGTCAGCAGGTAGCCACGACGGTGAAAGCGTGCCCCTGAGCAGACAAATAGTTGTCCTACAAGAAGCAGCCAGTGGCCACAGCTCACAAAAAAAATGAGCACTGTGAAGTGTTCATGATCTTGAATTGAAATGTTTCACATGCAGAAGGGTTTCTCCTGGTGTAACTCCAGGCAGTCAAGGGTCAAGGTTAGCAAACAAAACTTTTCTAAAAGTTTGGCTTAGGTCATTCCTGTAAATGATGATGCCAGTTATGTTGTCTCCACATTCAACAAACTCAGTATGAGATACAAACAGATTTTTTGCATTAAAATTCCTTTTATCTCTTTTTTCTTGTGTAGCGTGGGTTAATTGTTTTTTCTAACTCTGTAAATTCTAAGGACAGCTATCCTGGCTGAACTATGGCTTCTGTCCCTACATGCTTTTCTGTTCTCATAATCTCTTTCTATTCATGCTTTTATCATGTTTGCAATAATTTCTATTCCTTCTGCACCAGTCCTCCTTTCTCTTTTTATCCAAACCCTTACACATCTGCCTGTTTTGTGTTTTGCCTTTTGCATTTCTTTCCTAACAGCCAGTTGCAGCCATCCGTTCTCATACAGTCAATTTCTCTGGGGATTTTCCCAAGTTCAGACCAAAGGAAGTCAAATATAATCTTAGGATTTGCTGCACAAACAGATTATGAAAACTTGCAATTTCTATTAGCTTCAACAAGAAATGAGCCTGTTTAACAGCTCAAGATTTCAGATCATTATGGCTTTAAAAAAGATCATTATCACTGGAATCCTAAATGCTTATCTGGGGGAGTGTAATTCTACAAAATCTGAGCTTTCTCAGCTCAAATATAATTTGCAATATGAAAACATCCCGATCAAAAAGTTATTAAAGAAATAAAAGCCAGTAATCTGAGAATGCTGTGTTAAAATTCATCACCTACACTGGTTTCTTTGTTGTGATTCCTTAAGCATGCAGTTCTCCAGGTACTGTTTCTGTTTACTGTGTCTCACTTCATTCATTGTTTATCAAGTGCTTACAGTTCATATTCCTTTTGGTGAATTTTTTGCAACTCTGTGCTGTTGTCTATCTTAGCTGTGCTCTTTGCTTGCACAGATTTTCAGGTATCTTGTTCTTCAAATACACAAATTTTGATTATATAAAAATTTTCTTGGGCTCTCAATAGCTGGTTTCTAAGAAGAAATGTTCACTTTACTATGAATTAAGCAAGAGCACACTATCAGCTGCTTGAAACAAGTGGAAAGCACACTGGACCTTCCTGAATGGGAAGTCTTTCCTTCTGCAAAACAGAAATACCCAGAAGAAAACTGAAGGGCAGCTTCCCTAGGGGACCAAGTTCGCATGGAAGCATTTACTTAGATGTGAGACAGTCTCACAGTTTTCAAAGACCATAAATTACTGTATTCCTCCATATTTTTTTCCTATACATGAAGAGAGCGAACACAGTTTAACCATGAGAGCATTCAGACCTGTGTTCTGGCTTTGGTATTGATCTTTTTAAGTCTCCTTGTCTCTGCTTCTCCCCTACTCTTTCGAGTTTATCTTGCCATGGTGTCTAAGTGCCTTCCACAACAGGAGAGGTGAAGTCCCTGCTAAGCATTACAGAACCAGCAGCATGTCTCCATTTTTGGAGGTAAATACTCTGCAGGGTCCTGAGGTTTTAAGCTTAGCTAATTTACCATGCTCTATCATCCACCTTCCATCCATGTGTTTATTTAAAAAGTAAAAATCATCAGGGAAGAACCCAGCTGCACTTTGTGTTTGTAGAAAGACTTTCAATATTTGTTAATGAGATCAAAACCCCCACGTTTTATGATGAGGACAGAAGTGTAGAACTTGTATGTATAAAACATATTTCAGGATGTCTCACCACCCTTTACTTTCTCTTTGTTTTATCCTAAAACTAGATCTTCACACCCTATTTTGATCGGCTCTGGACCTGCAAATGTTTTCATGTGTGCTTAATTTTTAACACTATGGGTAGTTTCAGTGTTATTGAAGTAACTCACAGAATCACAGAATGTTAGGGGTTGGAAGGGACCTCTGTGGGTCGTCTAGTTCAACCCTCCCGCCGAAGCAGGGTCACTCACTGTCTGCAGTTCTATAAATCAGTAACAGTTTGCAGGACCAGGGCCTAAACCTTCAATAATACATCGTTTCCTCCTTTAATGCCTTTATTCTTCCAAATTATTCTTTAATTCCTCTGTTTTTCAGCCCTCATCAGTATCATCAGACGACCAGTGCGGGACTGATTAGCACATGAAGAAGCATCATTAAAGTCTAGCTTTATGTTCTGCATCTAATTTAATCCAAGAAGTGTCTTATAAACCTGTTTAACTTTTCATGAGATCAATTTTTCTCATTTTAGAGTTCAAAGGTTTTATCCCCCCAGTCCTCATAACAGGGAATATTACCTCTACGAAGCAGATAATAGGCACGGACAGGGTCACTATAGTATCTTTTGGCACTTTGGGGGAATTTAACAGCTCCAATGTGTCTAGATATACACTTTGCACTAAAATTCCCTCTCCAGTGTCAAGTGGGTATTAGACATTGCATTCATGTATACTATTATTTTGTGCAGGGTATTTGTGGGCTGCTTAAGAGTCACAGTATTTCACTCTAGAGGTGACTGCACTTAAGGTATGCTTGGAACGAGTGCCTGTCTGTATGCTGTGCTTTGCTGTTTTGAAGGAATAAAGATGTTATAAATCTTATATAGCAATTTGAAGAGGGTTTTAAATACAACCTAACAATTTTTATCTCAAATGGATTTACAAGATTAAAAGCTAGTTAGAGATAAGATCATAAGCTAAGATAGGAAGAAAGGAGTTGAGGGGGAAAAGATAATTGAGTTGAAGAACAAAGAGATGAGCTAGAGTTATGGAAAGGCAGCATCTAGTAGCTGAAGATCCAAATAAGGAACAGATTCTTGTTGCAGCATTGCTGAGATTATTTGACAATAACAGTCAGTGTGTTAAAGAGCAGAGAGATCCAGATTCATTGTATTGGCAGTGTGTGCAACGAAAGGAAAGTGGGCAAACGTAACCACCAAAGTCTTCACAGGTGAAATCATGAGTACAGTAAGTGAGTATCATCAATTAAAACATACGTAGACCACTAGGTTGGAAATGGAACAGTAACAGGATCTCCAGAACCTGGATTGGACAGCAAGAGACAAGAACATGAGAGTCAAGACACCCAGTAATTTAGAATGCAGGTTTGAAAGGGAAAAGCAAAAATATTGGAAGCTTTTTTAAAGGAAAGAAGGGGAAAAATCAAAATCAGAGAAACTGCAAAGGAACTTCCGGGACTTCAGAGGAAAGAGGTGCATAGCAGATGCTCAGAGATGAACAGCACATAGGAAGCAGTTCTGCATACATAATGCTACACAAGTATGTATAAACGAGTATGTAACATACCCCTAAGTATGTAACACTACCTTCCTAGTGCCATCAGAGAATGATCCAGCAGGCAAGCAGATCACAATGCCACAGAGAACAATAGAGGGAGACTTCCCAGGTGAAAGAACGCAGTCTGTAGAGAAAGTAATTCGAGTAGTATGGTAGTGGCAGGAAAAGTCATAGCTAAAGGGCCTTTTTGGAAGCAGTAAGCTGTTACTTATCAGAGGGGAATATGGTTAATAGAGATTTGGAGATGCTGAGACATTTGGATATGATAGAACTTAATCAAAAGAAGAGGAGAAGCACAGATATGAATAAACAGGATCTTGGAAATAAGGTTCCTAAGAAAAAGTGCTGTTCATGTCTCGCACTCCACAGAGGTAAATGAATACTGGAACATACAGAAAAGAAAACCAGATAATGAGGAAAAGGGTCAAGAAATATGCAGTAACTAAACTCAGTAGGTGAGTAGAAGCACATGAACATTCCTCTAAACATCAGTCAGGAAGAATATTTATACAGATAAATTACTCCGTAGAGAAATATCATATTTCTAATGTGTTGAAAGAAAATCTCATCTGTAATTGCACAAGTTACATCAAACAGGAATACAGGCTAGGAGGAAGTTGTGCCAGCCAAAGAATGGTTTATGGTACAGTTTGTTAATTGTTTCTGTGTCTGAAAGAAGTCAGTCATGATTCTGCTTTTCTCAGCATCCGCTCTATCAGCCCAGTCTTCTGAGTTTTAAAAGGTATTCATTGCTTTCAAATCCCATAATATTTTTGTCTGAGTACTAGGTAGCCCCATACTTAATCCTTACTCATAGTTTGTGTTCTCCAGTTGCAGGGTGGAGCAACCATCTCTGAAGCTCATTCCTTTTCCTGTACCCTATCTGGAGTCTGGCCGAAAATACATTTGCTCCCACTACATATTTGTGACTTCTATTTAAAGAAATGGAAGTTTGAGGATTTTTTTCTCTGAGATACTTGATGTTCATATTCCACATCACTAAGTGACCCCTAGCTATGCTTCTGTATTATTCTTACGTATCATTTCAGCTGGGTTTTAATGAGTTACTACAGTGAGATTGCTATAATTTCCCACAGCATCACCAGAAAGTTACTGAAGGTAAAATGTCCCAAAGACATGGTGACAGCTTTTCCATGCCAACATGTCTTCAGTCCTGAGATCAAGCTCATATAAATAATTCATATGTTTAGGGGGATATTGCTGCTCACCTTCAGGGACAAGCTTCAACCTGTGCTATCTTTCAGGGGGAAAATTAGAAGGAAGAGCATCTCAGGAGTGCTAGGCAGGTATATCCTGCTACCAAAAGGCTGAACCAGAGAGTGAAGACATTCAAACAGACAAATGGTGGTTACACTGACACTTTATGACACTTTATGACACAGGCACATACATCAAAAAGAAAATATCTCAATCTGCCCAGTCTGGTTTCTCACTATGCATGATGTGTCTTATTCACTGCAGTCTCAGTATAGCATCGATCTGTTACCCATCTCCTCACCCTTATCCTCCTTCTCCATGCAGGCAAAAACCCCAGGAGTTATTCCTCCATTGTACTTTCCTCTTCCTATAAATTTCCTCCACTTCACACTGTGCTTTCCCATTTTTTACTGTACTGCCCTTTCTCTTCCTCCAAGCGCCCAAAGGAGACTCAGCTGCCATTTTCTCACACAACAGAAGGCTTGATTTAAACTTTTTAGAAAACCTAATTCTTAGGTTGTATGTTTGAAGGCTCATCTTCACAAACACAAACATGAGGGAGCACGGAAGTGGAACACCAAGCAGGGGAACACTAACAACTTGGCAAGTGAAAGGGAGCCCCTTGCCCTGGCTCCCACCAGGAGGAGTCATCAGCCCTGCTGTCCAGGTGAAACCCATCAACACAAGTCAACAGGAGCAGCTCCTCAGACTACCTTACAGACTGAGGGGGTGGCAGTTACTGCCTAAAGGGGTATGGGATTCACTACAGGATATGGGGAAAGAACATCTTGGGATTGCACAAGATTTATTATAGGAAGTTTAGGGGAGAAACCAAAGGTAGGGATCAAAGTAGTCTGAGGAGGAACAAGCATAGGAGAGTAGAGATACAAGGATAAAAGGGGCTGATCGCATGTAAACAGGTTGCTGGTCAGTATGCTTATCCGGCCATACCCTGCATCTGATCAGTGCAGCCTGTCCTTATGAAACTCCTTTTTTATTTTCCTGGGTGAGGAGGCTCTATTTTGTGTGCATGGAAGTCCAAGTGCACCTGCAGTACCAGCAACTGGAAAGACCGGAGTGCACAAGTGGTCTAAGCAGCAGCAACTGGAGTGGAGACCACAAGCCATAGACACCCATGTGTCCAGTCCAGGGACCGGATGGAGAGCACGTGCATTCTGTGGTATGTACATCAGTATGACATTGTCAGTAGACAGGGCTGAATCAGCCCACAAGTACAAAAAGAGGCTTGGGAGCCAGGTATCGAAACAGCCACAAGTCTAGGCTGCACACAGCAAAGACCAGAGGGTCTGAGTGCTGGCTACTGGAGGGACCAACAAGTCCAGGCAAATTGCTGGAGAGACCATGAGATCTGGGGTCAGCTGAAACCCACTCACATATACATGTCTGTGCATGAGGCAACTGAAGACTAAAGGGTCCAAGGGCCAGCTACTCAATAGACAGTGTCTAGTGCCATACATAGTGTGTGTCTGTACACACACTTGTGTGTGCAAGGGGTCTGAGTACCAGCAATTGGAATGGGACTGGAGCTGGCATGCCCAGGTGCCAGCAGCTGGGGAGACCTGGAAGCCAGGTGCTAGCTACTGGGCGGACTGTGTGTCTAAAATCAGCTATTGGAAGGAGCCATACTATGTATGCATATACACATGTACGTAAGTTTTCCACTAACAGACTTCCATCTTGATCAGCCACAGGAAAAACATGAGGCCATTGGTGCTGTTTATATTCTTGCTGTGTTTTCTGCATGTGTTGATCTGTGTAGCCAGCCATGTGCACACATATTTATGTACACATGGGAATGCATGCTCACCCTTGCTACTGTCCAGAACTGAGAAGATGGAGCTGCAGCAGCTTTGCCTCAACAATCTTTCCCCTAACCCCCATGTAGAGACATCTGTAGAAGGCATGCTGTACCCTACACTCCCAGCTAGAACAATCAGTGTGCAGCAAGTCCAGTGCATCAGACCCACAACAAGTGCTAAGCTGTTACACTCAGGCAGTGCCACACATCTAGCTATTGCACATACACAGTGTATTTGCACGTGAATAGCAGCCACTGCTCCTTATGCCTGCAAAATATCCTTTGTGGTTTTAATTTGTAGTCAGAACTTGTCTACCTTTACACATATCCACACTGTATGACACACCTGGTGTTTCTGGAACCACATTGACCCAGGACATTTTCTCAAAGCAATGCTGATCCATGTTCAAAGCCTACAGACAAAATGTTATCAAGCATAAAAGAAGTGTTTGTTTCTCATATCAAGTGAGGAGCACACAAGGACAAAAATCAAATGCACATGTGCTTTCTTTGTCAGCAGGTTTAATCAGGTAATTTGAAGACTTATCATGCAAACTGAGATTGTTTCATAGGTTCTAGTCAAAAGGGTTTAGCCACATATCCATTTCATTTCCTGTCTTCCAGCTTCAGCAAAATTCCTTCACTCCAAACCTCTCTGGCTACATATCTAAAACTTAGAAACCTTGCTGGCCATTATCCTTCACACTTCCATATGCCCACATTGTGATCTGAACCATAAAATAAAATTAAAACTTTTTTCAAAAGAAAGGTCATTGTAGAATAGCTCAAAGTTGTGGTGTGATATCGTTTGAAGTCGCCTACTGAACTCACACGTTCCCAGTGCTTCAGACACAGGGGTTATGTAGGATTTTTTTAAAAAAGAAACTCCGCCGCTCAGAAGCTTTTTCTAGCTTTGATGACAACCCCTCTGAAATTGCTTATTTTTCAGATCAGTGGAGAGTGATACAGAAGGTCTTGGATCATTACAGAACATGAAGATCCTTACACATCTGAGCTTATTGCAAGTGACAGCAGAACATAGAGTGGGCTCCCAACAACACTGTCGGCAGCCAGAGTTAAGAAAATAACATTCACTGGAATTTTCCTTACTTAAAGATGTTTTCTGACTTTTTTTATTGACCCAACACTCTTGTATGTTTAAAGCAGTCATAGACATATTACATCAGCCCTAGTGCGTGCTGCAGAAACACAGGGAGAAGATCATGCAAGGAACCACACTGACGATCAGGTCAACAATTCAGTCTGCATACTGATGTAAGGGTACACAGCAGCTAGTACAAGGAACCTCACGCTGGTTGTTTTTTTCTTTAAAACCCCCGGCTCAGACATTCAGACTCGCATGTGAATGATTTTGTCTTCTTTTTTCAAAGACAGTCTCTGAAACTTAGCACCTAAAAGTTTGAAATCTTAGCCACCAAAGGGACAAGAAATCTTTCTTCTTTGTCTTAAAGGCAACATTTTAAATCTATTTCCTTCATTTTCATGGCATTTGGCACATGAATTCTGACCACAAATTCATGCATCACTGAAGTTTCCACGGTAAGTAGTTTTGTACAGTGGCTCTCCAAAATGCTTTTCTTGTGGGAGAAGGTGAACTCCCTCACTGCAAGTCAGTGACCCCAGGATACCAATTAGTAGAGGAGCTGCTCGACTTTCACTAGTACTGACCCACTTCACACCCAAGTAGGTGAAGGCAAGTTGCTGTAGTCACATCAACCACTACAGAGTGCAAATGCATACATAACACCTTCCCAAATCTTTAAGCAGGAGTTTGTTGTTTCATTCTTAAAATCTCAAGCTGAAAAGCTCACCATAGGCTACATCTAAAATAAGGCCATCCATAGCACAGCAGCATTCTTTCTCCTCCAGTGCATCCTTAGAGCAGAGCACAGAGCACACAGCCTGCAAAAGGGCATATAGGTGGCACATCTGTAGTTCCCTTATTTGTGCAAGCATCTTGAGAGCTCCAGCCTTCTGCAGGCAGCTGTGAGCCAGGGAGAGGAAGGGGACCACCCACATAAATGATATGGAAAGGCAGTAACCTTTAATACAAATGACGGAAGAATAAAAAAAATGAACAGTTACATATAGCTAAGGTGCAAATCCTGAGAGTCAACGGACCCATTCCTGGAAGAAGTGTGACCACAGTTTAGTGCCATACAATATTTCCATTGACTAATACGATCATCTGATCTGACCTCAAGGTGTCATCCTAAATTCTGGTTTCTTTTCACAGCACCGTCCCATGTTGCTCCTTTGCTAATTACTTCATTTCCACTTCAGAAGTTCATCTAGCAGCTTGCAGAATGGGCCATTTACACACCATTATTGTTTCCATTTATTCAACTACTACTACTATGTAAGAAGTTCTTGGTAAAGTCCAGACCAACCTGCAGCCTCTGGGTTTTATTTTCCAGCAAAAAGATGGTTGTTGACCCACTTAATTCCTTCGCAAAGGGGAGGGAGATTTGTTTTTATTTTCCTTATACTTCTAATCTTTCGCTCCTCAAACTGCTTTCTGGGAAGATGATCAACAGAGAAGAGAGAACTGTGGCACCTTGTGATTGATTACAGTTTTTCTCCCAAGTTCTTCTCGCCATCTATTTCATATGGCATTTGCAAAAGCTAACATGATGTTAAATTCATCAGTTTCTAGAGAAAGAAAATGTCTAGCGATGAGAGATCAATTTGTTTCATCAAAAATAGTTCTATTTCTTCTCAGTCTCTCTTGGAAAACAAAATGAATACTTTAAAACACTTTCCAAAGTATTTGTCAGACGTATTTCCTATGCTAAATCACATAAGAAATATTTAATTCTGCTTAGGTATCAGCTGGTACTGTTTCTGAGCTTTTATAAGTCTGTTTTTTCCAAAACCTTCCTTTGACTGACTCCACAGACACCTGTATAGTACACATGCATTCACATTTACTGCACAAAGCCACAGAACAGCTGACCAAAACAACAATTTATATTTACTTGTTTTAGGGCTGTGTTACATCCGTAACAAAAGATAGTAGAGTTCTGAGCTGCTCCAGAGACACGGCAGGAGGGAACTACACTGCAGGCTGGTGGTTATTTACTGTAAGCATAGATGTAAGCTAGCAGTAAATAACTACTCTGATGCTCAAGTCTGGTAAGCATCAGCTGTGCTGGCTCATACACTGACAGAAAATACAACCTTAAAGAATTATCCTGTACCTGTCTTTTCCCAGACCATGCCTTGCATGCCTGCAGAGAAAGAGAGAGCAAGCACATGCTGCTTTTTCTTCTCCAGTGTCCTAGGAAAGCATGGAAGGAAGGACATACCAGTAAGTCCCTGACTTGGCATGCAGTCTTCCTTCACACCCAGCTCGTGGAGAATACCCAGGGCTTCAGTAAGTCAGACATGGGCACTGTCTGCACTGAAGGCAGGCACAAAAACTGTCCAAAAGCCCCAGCTCCCCACAAGTACACAATCTCAGGACGATTGTAGACACAGATAGGTCAGCATTAACAGTGAGATGGCCTCTACTCTTGATCTGTGAGCCAGGCAGAGCAATACAGCATTAACATGAACAGCAAGCGTGCATTTGAGTGCCTGTCAATGCATAGACAGACACTTCCTTTTCATTCGTAAAATACTACCCCGGTTACCATAAAACCAGTCTGTACATTCTCCAACGGGCCAACAGTCTAGTTAGCCAGTGAATCCAGCCTCCTGTCCCACTGCAGGCCACATTAGAACACTGTGCAGGAATGGCCACTGAGCCTAGTGCAGAGCCCCTTTAACTCAACAGGAAAGGTCCTTACTAATTTCATTCTCTTTATTGCTAGTATTAAGACTTAGAAGCTGCTCATTAACACAGGAATCTGGTAAGATTTAGTTCCTATTAAGTGGTTCAACAAAACAGGCTCTGTTGTGTCAAAGCATGCTATTTCACCTCAGTGTATGAAAGGAATATTCATTCATAAGGATGTGAATTGTCAAACACCAGTCAGGGCCATATTCGGCAGCAGGATGTACCAGTAAAAAGCAAGCTGGCTAGTATCAAGGGCTTGAGAGGCAGACTTGTTTTGCTCGCTTTCCATTGCAAATTGCTGTGCAATTAACATTTCAGTCCACCCTGAAAGAATGAAGAGAGGGCTGTATGCAGCCCCTTCATTAGCCAGAGTCTCCCACGTGGGCAGGAAAATTGTCTGCAGATTCCAGATAGAGCAGCCCAGACAGGAAGGTACGCTAGCTGGCAGATCAAAAAAATCCATTCTTCAGCTAAAACCATGGAAAACATACAGCCACAAGAGAAGTCTGAAGAAGAGATCAAGTCCAAAGATAAGACTTTCAAAAACGGGTGCCTACTCCAAGCCTTTAAAATCCACCTTGCAAGTAACTTCATCCTCACATCTGGTTTTCCTGCCAAACCTTATTACTTTTCCTTTTCCTGCTATAATTGCTTTATTTGCCTTTTTACCCATTGTTTGGGGTCCCCTCACTTGTGCCCTCCATTTCTGTGCTGGTAACATGGACTGCTTTCCTAGGTTTTTCCCAGTTTTGTTGGCAAGCCTCTTTTTTTTCCCACAAGGTATCTTCCCCTTGGTTTGTCTGTGGTCAGTCACACCTGCAGCTCTCTTCAAGACCAGGAATACACGTGCGGATTTGTTACCAAGGGTTGCCAGAATTCGCTTCTGAATGAATGATAGACAGGCAAGCCCCTGGTGACTGCACTTCACAGATCCAGCTGCAGCTTTCCAGGATGAGGTACTGACTACCTGGCTGATAATGGAAGATACAGGAATAAACACAGCTCTGAGGAGCCTCTCACGGCAGCTGGAGCTTCAGTGGCCTCTTGTAGAAAGTGAAGATGACAGCCAAGATCAAGCAGACTAACTGCAGCAGTTCTGCTGGGTGTCAGAGCACCACTATTCAAGGGACAATTACAGCTGGTCAGACAAGTACATTTAAAAAAAAAATGCCCAACTAAATGACAGAAAAGTATGTGTGTTCCTGGGGCCGGGCAGCTCCATCTCACTCACACGGCAGTCCCAACCCAGCATCCTAAGCTTAGAGCACCTCAGCAGAAAGCGCCATGAGACTGGCAGATCCATGCCATCCACCAGGACAGGCCAGTCTGCCACCACTGCTGAGAATCTGAACAGCCCCTCAACCACGCTGCAGCTGGACAAGCATGGGCCAGCACAAAACAGAGTGAACACAGTCAGGCAAACTGGTTACAGGCTTTAGCTACATGAAAGCAGTAGCTCACACCTACGCAGCAGCAGCCTGACCTCAACAAGTCATGAACTGCAGTTACTGGATGTTACCAAAGACGGTCAGAGTGATGCTAAAACACAAGACCTTGTCTTGATGTCCTTCTTGTGGATGCCATTTTGTCCAAGATTTTAGAAACTTGACACAAAATTCTGTGACGCTCCCAGTCTGTGACACCACAGTACAGATTCAGCTCCAGGCTGAACATCCCACATCTGCCCTTGTGGCTCACTCACTTCTAATAGAAAGTGGTTAAAAGGAATATGATACTATTTAATTTTCAATATGTACAAGCTCTGTATTTGTTTTTCCTTGTACGAAGGGAAAAAAATGGATGAATGTATACTTTACTCTGTTCTTTCCCTGGATCCATGCCCAGAAATCAGAAATGGAAATACACACCAGTTCCAATGATTTACAGGAAATATGTAAAACCACATTTTCCCTCTGCGCAGCTTCCTGTGTCTCCACCACAGTCAGCTATCAAAACTTTCAGGTGCAGGCTGTAGTAGACTGGTTCTCCAGGACTGCCTCCCTGAAGTTAACAGAAAACAGAGTACAGCATAGCAAGGAGCACACTCCTGGACTGACTCCAAAGCTGGGGAGGTCAAGGAAAAGATTCTCTCTGACTCCAGGGAGATTGGACGAGGCTCTGGAAGATGTGTATAAAGTCAAATGGCAAGGAAAAACAAATCTAGTCTGAGGAACACTGAAAGAAAAAGAAACTTTGTAAAAGCACTATGCAGCTCACTGAATATTGTTATTCTAATTGGAAACTGCAGAGAAAGTTGCAGGGCAACCTCCAGGTCACAATATACTGAATACAGAGTAACAGATTCAAAAGCCAACCAGACAAATACACATAAGCTTCTTTTTCAGTAGCTGCACTACATGTCACCCTGAATATCTGTGAGAAGCACTTGCAAAACGCTGGAAAACTGACTGCTAACAACCGGTATCCATCCCACACTGGGATGAAAGGCCAGCGACGCAGCTGGGCACCACAGAACCTAGTCATCTTCCACACTTTGTACAGTGGCCGCCAGTGCTGCTGCAGCTCCCTGGTCTGGGGGCCAGGTCATGGTCCTGCTCAAAGCTGAGGCCCTGGTCTGCTCCATCACAGAAGAGTGGCTGTACCAGATCAGACTAAAAGTCCAGCTCCCCCTGCCATAACCTGTATTCAGCAGGAGGCATAATTAGAGAAGACTGAGTACCAAATAAGCATGACATCCTTAGCTTTATTCCAGCCTCCAGTTGTTTTAGCTCAGGGACGTGAGCTGCTGTGTTTTCTGTAAAGTTAGTAGCCCCTAACCCCAACTTTCTCTTTCCCGAACTTTACCAGTTTCCCTCAAACTAAGGTAAATGTGTTCACAGCATCCTTTAATAAAAAAATCCATGTTTCCGCTACCCTTTGCATGAGGAATCAATGTTATTGTCTTTAAGCCTTTCTATTAGCTTAATTTGATGTCCACAAGTTCTTGAATTGGAACACAGAGTGACTATTCAACAAAGTGAATATCCAACCCTCTACGTGCCATTTCTGACAGATTTAGGTTAGACTCCTCACCCGTCTCTTTTCAAATTGGAGTCCCAGCTTACTTTGTCATAGCCTCCTACAAAAGATTTTTGTGCCTTTGATCACTCATGGTGTCCTTCTCTAAACCTTTCCAGCTCTATCACATCATTGTTTAAATACAGAGATCAGAACTTCACACATTATTCAAGATATATGTAAATAGGTTGTTTGCCTGCAACATCATATTTTGTTCTGTACATTTTATTGGCTTTCTTGAGAACTAGTGATTAAATTGATCTTTTCATGGAATTATCCACTAAAGCCCCAGGTCCTCACTCCAGAGATCTCACTTCCCAGTATAAGCTCATTTCGCTACTCATCTTTCATGAGAACTGGATTGTTTGGTCTCCTCGTGGATCACTTTATCATTACCCATACTGTTTCATCTGACATTTATTAATGAGTCATTCAATCTTATGAGGTCTTTCTGCAGTTCTCCAGCCAGCCTTCACCCTTGCTGTCACTACTATGATAACTTAGTATCACCAGCAGTTTCTCTCTAAGTCATTTGCGAGCAGAGCTAAGAGCACGCAGGTTCCAACACACATTCATCTCCTGCCACTGCAAGAACTGACCATTGACCTTGTTTTCCCACTTTTAGTCACATTACCTATCCATATCAGAACTATGCTTCTTGTGTAACAGCTGTTTAGCTTCCCCAAAATCCTCTAATGAGGAAGCTAGTTTTTACAAAGGCTTCTGACAAAGCAGACTATACCACACAGATCACCTACAGGCCTACGGAGAACAGTAACACATTTGCAATGCAGGCGTGCATTCTAAGTCATCCCAAGTACTTATCCACACATCCTCTAATTCTACTTTTTATTATAGTTTCTACACTGTACCAATTACTTCTATCAGACTTACAGGCCTAGAATTCCCCAAACCACCCTGGAAACCTCTTGAAGTTGGGCATTTAATCACCTCCCGCTTCTCAGGTACAAAGGCAGCCCTAAGCCAGAGGTCACACAGTGCAGTAAGCTTGAGTTCCTGTGGAGTTTTTGGATCAGCACAATCTAGTCTTGATGATTTGTTGCTGTTCATTTTGACAATTTGTTCTGTAGCCTTCTACAGTCACTTCAGTTTCAGAAAGACTTTCTCAAGGGTACCTAATAGGAAGCGTTCTGGCATTGGAAAACTCCCAGGTTATTCCATAGAGAACAAAGCAAAGAATTAACGAAATTTCCTTGAATTGTCCTTAACAGGTTTAAGTATTCCTCTAATACCTCAATTATCTATTACTCCTGCACACGTTCTAGCAGACTTCATGCTCCTGATGCATTTGAAGAAACATCTGTTAATTATAATAAAAGTTTGAATCCCTCTTAGTAGTTGACAGGACAAACCCAAAGATTTGAGTACCTTAGTGAGCTTTATATATAACCTGCCAGAGCAGGATTTTTTTTTTTCTTTCTTCCAACATAACTTCAACTTCTTGACAGATTCTTCGTTTTTCTGATAATCTCTGTTGGGGCACAAGAAATCATCATGACTTCCTGCAAACTCTCCTAACAGGTGCAGTGTCCTTACATAGTCTTCATGCCAACTTGGTGGTTACACACTCTCTCATTTTTACACAATTACCCTTCTTCACATTGTGGGTATTGGATTTTTTGGCCTCTCTTGCTTTAACAAGGATGCTGAACCAAAGTACATTATAGTCCTCTTTACAGAGTTTGTAGGATTCAGGACCTACACATGACTTGACACAACACCAAGCATACCCACACCTCTTGCATGCTTGCTAATCAATTGCTCCACGAATGAGCCACTGATGAGCACCTCAACACCTGGTTTTGACATTACATCTTGTTACCTTCACCCAATTGTCAAGAGGGAAACCGAAGTCTCCAATTACTGTTGATTTTCTTGTCCTCACAGGCTTTCTGTTTTCCAAAGCCACTGTGCTGCTGCTGTGTCCTTCACTAGAGTTCTCACCCCACATAAAATTCCTTTTCCTTGGAGGCATTAGCAGCCACAGCACATTTCTTCTTAAAAGCTGACTAGTTCCCCAATGTATTGTGTTACTGATGCGTCATGGTTGACAACGTAATGATGGACATCTATTCACATTGTAAATAGAAACAAACATAACAGGACTCTGTGGTAACACTGGAGAGGCAGTTAACTGAAATGCAGGCTTTGGAGTGGAAGACATGACTATAATACCAGCCAAAGTGGATAAAATGTCTAAAAAGACAGGGGAAAAAGAGGAAAGCGGGTGAAACTAACCCAGGACTATGTTTGTCCTGCTACCCTAGTGCTTCGTATAGTCTCACTGTGCTCACAATTCCAGTCAGTGGAAGGACCACTATAACATTAGGCAGAAAATTCCAGGAATCCATGTGCATAGTTTCCAATAAAGGCCAGAGAGAAGCCACTTCTTCCAGTCTATTTTGTTGTACAGAACAAGAACAACAACAAAAAAAACCCCACCAAACACAGAGGCTTGCTGATACAAAAAAAAAAACAACACATCCCCATACACCAACAAGCTCTGATGCAATGGAGCACCAGCAAGCCTGAGTTTCAGCTCAGCAGGTTTCCTTCTCCTCTAAGATATTCTCAGCCTTTTTTTGCTGGACCAGGGCTTTAGTGTGGACTCCATTAGGACTATTATCATCCCATGAAAAATACACCTGCCAGGAATAGACAAAGAAAATACTGTAAGATTGTTTCATGCACTGTGTAATTTGCATATAATTTCTGGTTTGTACTGTGCCATGCTGTTTGAACCTGCTGCCTGTTCTGCCACAGCAGTGGCAGTGCAGCTTCACTATTCAACTGGAACAAAATCCAGCATCAAGTCCGTGCGAGTAGGATTGTCCCTCGTATTTGTACTTTTTAGCAACACCACTGAAAAATATCAAGTTATTATATTCAATTATACAATGAAACTAAGTTAACCTTCTTTTTCCTGATGCACCGAAGGTGCTGCATCATAGTACTTCTTTTTGCGCCTTGAAAGTAAGGATTACTTTCAAGGAGGCAGTCTGCATTTTGGAAGGAACGTAGGAATGAACATATCAGATGAGACCTCTGGTTCATCATTCAGCACCAAATTCTGCAGGGGAATGTTGTAGAAGCCTCACAGTAGATAAATATGGAATAATGAACATCATATGCTTCTGATGTCTTAAAAGTACTTTAAGTCCACCAGTTGTTTATGACGTGCTTCAAAATTCTGTTTGATTAGAGAGATATAGCTTTCACCAACAGAAACTAATTCAGTAAGGTTGTAACATAATATGGCTGTGTATGCATTCCTTTAAAGATTTTTAAAAATTATTTTTGACCTATTTCTTAGTGTGGCACTCACTGAATAATGGTTCTTCCTCGATAGTCTCTTGCACAAGAGCTGCAGAAAATCTGAGTTTACTCTAGTGATGACAAGTTTCAGAGTATTTGCTTTGTTTTACTGGTTTTTGAGCCCACTGAACAGTTCACCCTCCATGTATCCACTAAGTATAACATCCCTAACAGACATGCTACATTAACTTCAGATTGTCTTATGCTCAGGGAAAAACCAAAGGAAAGGAAGACTGTCTCTGCAGATAATCTTTAAATAATATTATTTAGATGGCCTATGATTTTGATAACGCAAAACTTCCTCTAGAACAGGAGTTCACTTGTAGACAAAAAAATACCTGACTGCCAAGTGACCAAGACTAAGACACGCTGAGTTTCCCTACTGTCTTCACCAGAATCTACGGCAGTTTTTCCAGATCAGTCTGAAGCAGTCTTCATCTTATTCTATCCACACCCTTACGAGACTGGCCATGAATAAAAGACTGCGATATTACCACATAGAATGCTTGTCCCCAAGTCATAGCACATGCACCCTTTCAGAACACGTTTATTTTATTACCTGAAAGGATTGTTAGCACCCAACAGCTCTTGAGTTATCCCAGCTTGGCTGACAAGGCTTAAGTCACTTTACTGCAGAAAATGCAGTATAAACAAAAACATATCCTCCAACAATTACAACACCAAATTGAGGACCATTTTGCAACATTTTCATTTATCTTTTTCAGACTGCACTTTCCAACTTTACTTACAAATAAAATTAGATTAGACTTAAGAGATCAAAGAGAACCTTGTTGCTGGACAGATGTAGGCTAATTGGCAATGCCTTGACCCCCACAGGGGTCTGCAGTCAGTGTGGTACATAAAGAGCTATTACGGTTAATGGGTTAGTTCTAATTGCACCTTTTTTCCCAAACACCACACTAAAACTATGCCCCATGGAGACAGAATGTGCTGCTTGGTCATTCACACAAGACTCGGGCACACAGGAAATCTTACAGAGTGCTTATAGGAGGGACTAAAGCACACAACTGTGACATCATCTGTTAAAAGGGAAAGATAGCAAATACAGGGAAGGGAACACATTACAAAGCAGCTGACTTCTCTTCTTCCTCTAAACTTTTGCCTTCACAGATGCCACAGGTTTCTGGATGGAATCTGCCTCCACACAGACGATCACTTTCCCACCATCTCTTTGCTCCTGTAGAATATTAATTTCCAGAAACATTGCATTGAGAAAGTCACATATTCATAAGAAGATTTGAAATGCCAGCATCCTTACTAACATCCCTTCTTACTAAAGTTAATCACAAACGAGAGCATTAATTAACAACTAACCACACAGGAAGTGAAAATCAGCATCCTTCCTATCACACCAGTTGTCACTAAGTTGCCTGAGTCTTTCCCTGGATCATAAAGTACCAACCAGTGAGAGAAACAGGACTTCACAGGATGAACTACTAGGTTCATGTTGAGGACGACTCCTTTACTCCTTGTACATGGAGGTGAAGTATCACAGAAGCAGAACCAAGAGTCTAGATTTATCCCTAACGTAGTCAGGCCACATTGCATACAATTTTCAGCCTGATCAGAGTACCAACCTCTCTGCAGGCTGCAGAGCAAACTTATTTCTGTTGCGACTTTCTTGTGCAACTTTATTTTGAAAGAACAAGAACACAGACCACATTTCTGACAGCTGCATCAGTCCTACAACAACTTTCAGAAACCAGAGAGCAGAATGCTGTCAACACTAGGTATTCATCAGCATGGAGCCACGAAAAAGATTCAGCCTTAAAAATGAAAATTTTCACATTATTGGTCATGTACTAAAGCATTTTGCACATATTTTGGGTGCTATAGGTATATTGTATGGCAACACAGCAAGATAAGCTGCTAGTGATACAATGACTATCAAAAATGAAAATACCTAGAAATGTGATAAATTTTCCTTCCACCAGGTACATCTTTTCACCTTCAGAGGATGCAGGCAAACTACTCAAATTGGTTAGTAGGGCTGAGAGGGAGATAGTGAGATTAAAATAGTTTAGCTTCTTCAATTTGAACAAAAATACTCAAGGTAGGGTAGCAAGACTTGGAGCTTGCCTCTGATTTTCTACTGAAGATATTAATATCACAGAACACAAATTTCCCCAAAAATATTTTGGCATTCAGATTGTGCTAGAAGTCCTGAAGTTTGAGTACACAGCAACTAGATTTTTCATTCGACTTGCTTAGGCAATGAGAAGAGCACATCTATTTCACACAGCTCCTTGTTTTCAGCAGCAAAAATGCCATATTTCCCTACAACCATAATTTTGCACTTCAAGCTAAAACCTGTTGTAAACAGCTCAAAGTCAGAGGCAAAAATTGATACTAAATTTGAAATCTGGTAGCTAAGCTCTTGCCATGGGCCTATCCATCTTCCATGATCAAGAGACACTTCCTACCACTTTCTCTGTGGGTGGCTGTGAGACAGTATAGGATAGTGACAAGACATGCTATACTTTTTCCTCAGGCTTATTTCTGCCATGGTTTCAAAAGAAGAAAGCAATCGTGCTGTAGGACTCTTCCTTAGAAGAAAGCTGACATTTATGTCACATTGCAAATGCTACAGGGCTTTCCCCTGCCCCTACAATAAAAATAAGAATAACACCATTAAATTCTATAAAATGAATATAGACCTTTTTTTGCCTTTCATGAAAAAAAATGCGTGAGCTATGCACGTGTTCCTTTGCAGTTTAACCCCTGCAGGCTCCCTGTATCTGATGGGAAGGCCAGGTTCAAAATTCAGGGCTGAGGATCCTATTAAGTGTCTGAGAGACTAAAAGTGACAACGAGCCATTCAGTGAAATCCCTGTGAACTTCAGCACTGTTTGCTCCATAAGAGACATCACTTGTTACACTGATATCGCACCACGGATATCCCAGCACTCTGAGAAAACCCAGCTACTACCCTAAACACTGACAAACCCCATGGCTCTTCTTCAGCATCTCTGAGGAAGCAGGGACTAATTCAAAAAAAAAAAAAAAAAAAAAAAAAAAA
>Ga0065711_1034784_pt1 | contig 23245 bp, 15 predicted proteins | sample Hoacrofraction12_FD_59098 | JGI IMG/M metagenome (GOLD analysis project Ga0065711, IMG submission 59098) | Hoatzin crop microbial communities from Cojedes, Venezuela - Epithelial fraction 12 v2 (version 2) | ecosystem: Host-associated > Birds > Digestive system > Esophagus > Crop | place...
CAAATATCATGGAGAATGGCTTGGCAACTACGTCAGCCAGTTCCCTCAGGACTCTGGGATGCATCTCATCAGGTCCCATGGACTTCTGTACATCAGCACTCATATTCCAAACTAAATACATACCTAACACCTTTTCCCCCAAAGAATATGGGGAAAAGTGTCTTTACTTATTTTAATTTCAATCTTAATATTACCATTGTTATCTATGAGTTAGTATTTGATCAAGTTTTATTTTCAATTCCCACATACATTTGTGTGACTCCAAGTAAACTGTGGGAGCCTGTTGCTTCTGGATGGAGCATTTGGACAGATCTCTTCTTTGGTAAGCACGGGTGGCAGACAAACTCTTCTATTCAGTGGAGTTTTAGAACAAATAGTGGTTATACCTCATACTCGTTGGTTTATCGCTTTTTTCACATCATCAGGGCAAGGACACTGGATGGAAGGATGTGTTTGTACTTATTTTTTCACGTGACATTTAAGAGGCAAAAATAAAATGTGAAGATTTTCTCCAGATGTGTTTTCTGTTTATGGTAGATGTCTAGAAATATGAGGGAAGTTTTGGTGCCCTTATGTACAGGTACTTCATATTTACTAATTTCCATTCATTAGGAAGTGCCAAAAGTGACTTTTTATCTAACAAACTGTCACTGCTCACCATTTAAACTCATGCCAACTGGTTGTATGTTTTTAATTCTTATTTCCAAGTTCTGTGTGCCAAAGTTATGACAGCCCATGAAAAATAAGGGGCAAATGGAAGAAGCCTAGTGCAGCTCATCAATCCAAATCATCATTAGCTAGATATTACTTCAGTTTATGTCATGGTGCTATCACAAGTGAGATATAGCCACTAAAACCATCTATGTACAAAGGAACATGAAGCATATAACCCACACTGCAAGAAATATGCATTACATGCACACAATCCCCAAATACCTGGCCATGTATTCCACGCAAGGGATCCACAGACAAACACATGCATGCTACGTATGCACATCAAACCTAGCAAACACAAACCCACACAAAACAAATTACTGCCTATGAAGGATGGGTGCGTTGTATGGAGTTCGAACCTCTACACGTCAAGCTGGGGAAGCAGTTTTTCGATCTAATTAAAATTTTCAAGCTCTCAAAACATTTTCTTCTCTACACTGGGTTAAAATGTTCACCTACCCAAATTTTCCTTGAAGAAAGCGTTACTCCAGAATAATTGATAGCACAGTAGCTAGGACAATTATCTGGGATGTGAGAGATTTCATAAATCAAAACCAGAAGTAGAATTTATGCCCCAAGTCTAACGTGAGGGTATTAATCACCAGACCAGTGGTTGCTTTAGGGCTCTCCACTTACGCTATTCTATTTTGATCAAAAATTCTGCAGATCACTGGACCTAAATAAAGAGATAATTTTGAGCCACAATGGTCAGAGCATTTCTGTGGCACGTGGAAGACCAAGTTCAATGCATATTTAACGTTTATACAAAATACGACAGTTCCAATGCCATGTTCCCATGAAAACTTTCAGGTTCAACATAGGGTAATTTTCCTTTAAATAAAAAAAAAAAACAGAGAAACTCTTCGTCAGAAAATTCCCAAGCAGCTTTTGCTCTTGAACTACCTATGGGGTCTGCCAAAGTAGTTGACGTACAATGAGATTTTTGCCCTCTGTAATTTAAATCCATGTTTTTTTTCTAAGGGTGATTCATTTTACAAAAACACACAACAAATAAACAAACACATAACTGGAGTTAAGAAGAAGCATGTGTTATGGATTAGGAAAAAGAGCACCCCTCGAAAGCTCAGCTGGTCCTGCTCGTTATAAAGATAGTGTTATTTTTTTCCATTTCATTGTCTTTCTTTTTGTCTGTGCTCTTTTCTCACAATATCTCCCTACATTTTTTCTCTCTGGTACAGTCCTCACTCCATATGTCATTCATTTGCTTGCCTTGCTTCTAGGCTTTGTCTAGACCAGGATGTGGAATGTGTTAGCTAACACCAGTTAACAGTAGATCAGGTAAGACAGTGAGCCTTTGACTTGTTTTAGATTAACTTAGTTAGATATACTAAAATACTCAATATCTCATTGTCTAGATGAGCCCTTTAGTTCTCCGAAACAAATGCTGGGTCCTGTCTAGAGCAGGGTCAGTACCAGTCCCATCCCAATGCTTCCTGAACACCTTCCAGCCTTGCGTAAAGCAACACCACTCAGACCTGCCACATGCAGTTCATTCTCTCCTTCTCTCCCTAGAGGGACAACTGGGCTTGCAGGCAGATGGTTTTCTTTCTGTATAGACCTGGGTTTTTTGCAAATGACATACCTGCACTGTGTGTTTGGGAAGGTGGGTCAGAGCATGCCTGATGCTTGGAGCAGAAGGTAGTAATGGAGAGTTTATTCCAGGGATTCAGGGACATCTCTGTTCGCTTAACAAATTAACTGAACTGAGCATGCAGAGCTATGGTGTTTGAAAATCTGAATTGTAAATACAATGGAGAGAGACAAGGAGAACTAATCAGAAGCAGCTTAGGACACAAACTGGAAGAAAAAAAAAATCATAATTTGATTTAATGTACTACTTCCCACCTAATTTGAGATTTCAGTTTTCTCTCTCCTCCCTCTCCCTCACCACCCAAGTTCCTACAGCAAGTTTTAAGACACTTTAGTGAAATTACAGCGATTGGCAGCGCAAGGAACTGTATCGAAATTAAACTCATTTTCCCATAGGTCCATACAGGTTTTTTCTTTGGTTTATCGGAAATGCATATATGTGTAACTAAATGCAAATTTGGCAAAGATATGACTTTTGAATCAATTCACAATGAGTCTCATTCATTCCACTGTAGCTGAAGCACAGCATCTCACACTACAATGTGATTAGCTTCTCCATACAGTAATATCCCTGCCCTTTTTTTTCTTTTAAGGATATAATTGGTGAGGCAGAATGTACCTGTACTCTGTCTTGCTGCAGCAGACACAACAGCTCTGCCTGTTGAAAATTGACACTCAGAATTGCTTAGCTCCAGTCCAGCCATCATAGGAGGAGATGATTAATTAGCCAGGGGGCTGGGGCAGGACAGCGGGACTGAGGGGTTGGGAACTGGCAGGGAAACAGCTAAATAGATTCAAGGAACAGTAAAGCAGTCCAAAAGCTGGAGAAGAACTGCTGGAGAGATCTCTAGTTTGAAAGCCAAAGATTTCCAGGCAAAAGCCAGAAGGGCTATATAAATGTAAATGAGTGGGTGGACAGAATAGATCAGCCGTGTCTTCAGAGGGCTTTCAATTCACTGACCCTCTGTAGCACCAGACGCTGCTTTTAATGCACAGCTGGCTGGTGGAGGAGTCTTTCAGTGTAAACAGAGTGGGGGATGGATCTAACATCCAGGATGGAGCCTAGAGCCGTTTGCCCAGTACTGTACTTGTCCTGACTGAAGGTTGGGATCTTTTTGATCGCGTCCCACACGTTGCACTGTACTGGGATGAATCACTTCCTGCCCTTGCCCTTTTTGCTGCTGCTGCATCACGGCAGCACTGCGCTGGGACTGGATCCTGAAGCCTGGGCTGAGCTGTTTGCGTTTGCTGTGCTCTGTCCTGGCGCCTGCTTGAACGGAGAAAAGGCTGCTGTGCGTCTAAACTGCTGTGTCATACTTAGTTATTAATGACTGAGAACCACATGACACAAAGTTCTGGGAAGCTCAAGCAGATTCCAGGAAGGGGTCAAGGAGTTCAATAAACAGTTTTATTAGAACTTGAATTGCAACCAAAAAGCTACACATTTACTTTTTTTATAAAAACTTTGTGAGTGTTACTTGAATCTAGAAATCTTGTGAATGGCAGAAAAAGCACAGAGGGTTATCTGTTCTTCCAGTTGATTTTTCTGTCACTGCTCGTTCAAAGTTAGCCTTAGTAAGGAAACCTGAATACACTCTTCATTTCATTTTTCAGTTACCTTTCCAGTTTGGTGGTGTACTGTAGGGTTATCTGAACTTCAGTCCCAGAAGTGCATCATGATTCTTCCCTCAGTTATGCTGGTGAAAATTCAGAAATTAGTGGAGCTATGCTGGATTTCCACCACTGTCTCACATTACTGTAAAGCCTAGTGTAAGCATGTCACATATCACCATTGAAAAAAGAGATATAAATTCTGGATTAGTTTATTACATTAGTAAGGTGGTTATCGTTCAGAATGACAGATGCCATACCAATACATATTGCTGAGAAGAGTTTGGACAGGAGATTCATATTGACACAGAGGACGCCTGTGGCATGGTGAAGAGAGATGGGGTGAGTCTCAGCAGGCAGATGGCCCCATCTCAGTGTCCGCGTAGTAAGCAGCACTAATTGGCTCTGCTTACTGGCAGCAAGCCCATGAACTGAATAAGTTGGTGCTCAGTAAAGAACAATTTTTCAGTAAATTGCCTTTGCTAAAGTAATTGCTTTTACATTATCTCTACCGCACACTTGTTAAGACCAAGCAACAGTTCTGTCTCACTGAACATGCTTTTAATTAGTGTTTCTCGCTTTACTTCCGTCTTTCCTTTTACTGCTATCAAGCACTACGAGTTGTCTAGCACTGTGTATGGTATAAATTGATCAATTTGTCCATTCACCAATTTATATGTGTCAGAAGAAATGGGAAATAGGAATACATCTCCCTTTGAATGTGACCATAAAGAACCTATTATAGAAAATATTAATGATACGTTAATGAACATTGCTATTCCACTGTTACTAGCGAGTACTGAGGCACTGAAATTAAGGGTCCAAGCCAACTTATTCTTGAAGTAAAATTAAGGTGCTTTTTGGCCTTACTAGAAAGTGAAGGAACTTGACCAAATTGCTACTTGAGCTAAACAGAAGAGCTAAAACTAGAGGTCAAGTCTGCCTCATAGTCTGCTGATCTTTAGTCCATGGGAAAAAATCTTCTTAGTGCTAGCTTTTGTGGCCTGTTTGTACGAACCACAGCTCTGTATGATAATGTTTAGCAGTTCTCCATATGAACAGACAGAACTAAATTTTCCCTACAAATAGTATTGAACACACCAAAGCTCTGGACTGGGTCATTGACTGGGTGTTGTAGCTACCTTTGGGGTAAGACACAGCAAGTTCTCAACAAAACATACAAAACTACTTGGCAGTCCTTAATGGAGGAAGTGAAAAAATATTGCATCTGTTTGAAATAAACAGGGAATTTTAGAGAGGGAGAATGGAATTACCCAAGCTGGAATCTGACTTCAGTTAACTGATGTTAACTCTTGCAAAAGCAGCCACAAATGTTTCAATGATCACACTGCTCAGAAGTTCAGTTTGGCCTCTTGTCCAATGGGTGGCATTCCAAACATCCTGGTACCTCCTGCTGTGAGGAGGGGGGCTGGCTCATTGCTGATTCAGAGAAAATCACTATATTATTAATCTCTAAGGCTGCTTCCACACCACTTGGAGTTTATCAAAGCCTTTGCCTAAAATTTGCCACCACTTGTCATGGTGATTCCAAGGTTTCTTATTGGGAAAGCTTTTTGAAGCATGCCATATCCAATCTGTTGAATGCTGCAACAATGGCTAATATCTGTAACAGGTCTGTGAGATCTATGTCAATAATTTCTGGTCTAATGCAGACTATTCGTAGGGGCTGTTGAAGTTCTGTGGTACTGTAGAATACTACATAAACTTTACTTCATGTAAAAGCTGCACATAGATATGCAAAAGATAATTTTTCATGCCACAGGCTGTATCTTAGGGTATGTCTAAAGCTGTGACTGGAAGGAGTAATTGTTGCCTACACAGGGACCTCTGAACTTCTTTTATCTTAGGTGGCACAGGTAACAGGAGAAATGAAGGCACGCTGACAGAGATGTAAGCTTGCTAAATCTTTGTAAGTGTACTAGTACCAATAAGGGGGGTGCAGCTTAAAAGCTGCAGATCACCTTAAACAAAAGCACTAAATAATTTCTTTGCCCCAAAATGTGAACCAATGCTAATCAAACATCTTGCACATTTATAAGCAGTCAGTCTCATAGTTTCCTAGGATTTCTAGCCTCATAGGAAACCAAGTACAAAAAGTAGGGGAACTAATGAGTCTTGGTTTTCTGTGCCTTTATGTCCTGTGGTGTGAGCTCTGATGGGTGTGAACTCCATTGGGAGATTTTCACATAGCTGGGCATTCACTGTTCTTTCTCATCTGCTTTCTGTGGTATTGAATACAAGGTCACTTCTACTGAAGCTTTTCCCTTCATAGATGCATTAGTAAAACCTCTTCTCTGACTACTACAGTAAAACATAAAATCTTAACATAATTTAGACTTCTGTCTTTATATCAGATTTAGTGGAAAGCTGCCAGTTGCTTCGAAATTATAAAGAACTGATGGATAAAGTGACACGTGTGTAACATATGCAAACATAGCACAACCACATAAATCCCATTTCCTCAGGAAATCAGGTTAAAGGTAAGAAGTCTAGCAAGAAAGAGTTATTGCAGAAAACTCCACTAAAGATGAAGTTAGCATGAAAAAAAGGGAGATATAGCAAAGGAAAATTTAGCATTTCACTGGATAACTATTTTTCCCAAATTTTAAATTGAAACCCGGTTTTTGGCAAAATTTATTTGCTGCAAAAGAAATTACATAAAATTAAGCTATATTTGCTATTACTAAAATTTCCATGGATAGTTTTAGATCAGGCATGATTAGAAAGCCCAAGAAAGCCTCCAAACAACAACCAAAAGAGACAGGAGGTCTCTTCTAGTTTGAAAAGATAAAAATCAGCAGAAACATGACATATGGGAAAATATATATGGACTGAGGTGAAAGTTCTTAGGAAGTGAGGACCATTCAGTAACTTGCTTTGGATTTGGGCGACAGTGAAAAAACTTACCCTCAAAAGTTGTCCAAGCAACAGTGTCCTGTTTATATCTTGTGGTCTTATGAGTAACTGACTGGAAAAAAACAAGAATGAAAAGATAACAATTACAATAAAATTAAATTAAATAAGTCAGTGACTCATTACAGAGCAGTGAAAACAAAAACAAAATCATTTAGGACTCAATAACAACAGAAGAATTAAAAGGAAACACAAAAATGGCTAGTTTGTTTTCCTTATATGTCCAATCAACCACATTGAGATAGGAAAGGAGTACAACCAATCACACAATCATTCAGTGGAAGGCAGAAAATTCAGAAAATATTAATTATAATACTACAGTACTTTGGCAACCACATTAATTTTAGTGGGACAAAGCTTTTTTCATAAGTGCCATAGAGGAACATAACTCAACATACATCCTACCAAGGTATATCACTGGAACCAACAACAGTATTTATTCTATCTTGCTCCATAAATGCGTTTTATTAAGCAATATTGTTAGGCTTTAGAAAAGTGTTATCAGTGAAAACCCATCCATGATCTCCTTCATAATTTTGATGTAGACTCACGGCTAATCCCAGAGTAACGGCAATCCAGGAAACTCTTGAAATATTTAAGCAAACTGGAGCTCAATTTCATATGACTCTATTGGGACAATTTGTGAAGTTAATGTGCTTCCAAAGCACCGGTAGTGCTAGGAACTGTACTTTCTGAACTTGGTGCTTCTCACAGAAATCTGATGTGAAATGTTGAGCCCTGCACAGCTGTAGTGCTTTGATTAAAAAAAAACCAAAACCAACAAACTCTAAAGATTTTTTCTGAAGAATAAAATGCATTATATAAAGGAATACCTTGGCTTTTCAATGCCACTCAATGGCTAATGCCAAAAACAAGCTGAAAAAGTCAGGGTAGAACATCAAAATCCTCAAAGTTTGTGGTCACTTGTATTGGCTCACCTCTGAACAAATTTGATCTTTCTGTCTCTTTTGTCACATATATCTAGTGTTCTCATTGCCATGATCTATAAAAGATCACTTCTTTAGTATACTAAGTTTGATGGAGAGATGAGCACAGTGACTCTTGGACTGCTTTTGAGTTGTTTATGATATAGTTTATGGACCTTTAACTTTGCTGCAGTAGAAAGGTTGACCTGCTATTCCTGAAGCTTTAGAAATTCTGTGGAAATGCCTCTTGTTTAGTTCTGCTTTAGCACTGCAATCCGAAGAACAAAAAGCACTTCATAAACACAAACAGTGGGTGTTCGTACCACTCGTAAGGTAAAGTAGTATCTTGGAGGAAAACAAGACCCAAAGCAGTGAAGTGATTTCCCCGTATTTGCTGTGGGAGCCACTAGGAGAGCAATAAATAGAATCTAAATCTCCTGACTGTTTGTCCTGTGCTTCAGCCACGAGACTAGGCTTCATCTGACAGACACTGATTTCTGGTGTGTGCATTGTTTTTCTGCACAGATGGTAAATCCTCCTGTAGAGTAAACAGCCTGAAAAGGGAACAGCTGCAGATGCCTTTTTGACAAGCACCTCGCCTGATGCTGGCCATGTGGAAGATTTGTACCCGTCAGATATATTATACTGTCCTCATCTTCAGTTGCACTATGTTGTTTACAGCCTTGTTCCCTGGAAGTCAATACAGCTCTTCACAGCTAGTCCTTCAATTCTTGAAAAGACATGACTCAAGTATTTTTAACTGTTTCGCACCAAGGCTTCTATGACTGTACTGGTTGTGGCTGTTCTGTGCTGGAGTTACTTCTATCCTTTGGTGTGCTGTAACTGAGCAGGAATGTTATTCTTGAGTATTCCTGGCACTAGAAGCTGCATCCATGGGCTTAACATAGAGCTGAACAGATTTCATGTTCACTTACATTTACCAGTCTATACATTTTAAGGCTTCTAGGGCTGAATGAATGCATTCCTCATGAGCAGTTCAGCTCTTTCACCACCATGAAAGATGCTGCCTAACTGAGACCACATTTGGCAAGGTCACTGTGAGTTTCTGGTTTGCACACATGGACCTTCTTCTAGGGAAAAGGTTGTCTCTTCCGTCTGGAAAGCTAGTATGAAATGTTTCCTTGCCCCTAGCCTCTCCAGCCCTGGGTTACCAAAAGAATGACACAGAACTCCCTCATATTGCATGTTTGTATTCATCGTACAAAAGTTTACTGCTGACATCAAGTTCCAATTTGCTAGATGCATGCTCTGGTTTTGATGAAAGTGTGCTGAATTTATACATCTGCACTAAAATAGTAACTTGCCAACTGGGTTTAGTATTTTAAAATGTCACTGCCATTGCTGTAGCAGATGCTAGCAATAAGCTGACAACACAGATTTTCCACTGAGGAGTCACTCATGGGTGCTGCTTTTGTAGCAGAATCCATCCGTTCTTTAACTCATAACTCAAAGGTAACCGCCACTTTGCCTTTCCTAAATGCTGAAGATTGTGTCCTAGATGATTATAAATACTTACTTTTATTTAATCATGGAAATGTCCTCAGTTTGTTACTAGACAAGTGTAGCAGAATCTGTCCCCTGTTTGAAGAGATTACAAAATGAAAGGTGATAATAGAGGTAAAAGAGTGAGGAGCTTAGAGCTATGAATAATGCAGAAGAGTTTTCTGAGAGGTTATTGGAAATTCACTGGAAACCACCAAACTATAAAACTGGAGGCTGAGTTCACGTCATCTGCACTGACATGTAGTCAGTTCAGCATAAACTGGGAGGGATGGACTGAGTCAGCCTCTTTTCCACCTCTTCCAAAAACCTACCAAAACCTCCAGAAAAAGTAATACAGAACTGGCATAGTGCCAGGCTGAAGAGCTAGGAAGCAAAGAGGAGGTGTTCTGGCAAGAATCCATACCTCTATGTTCCGTGACTCTGGGAAAACCAAGCTATACACCTTTGAGAACTACGTGCTCCCACACTTGGCCAAGAGCTGCAGCAAGAAATGTGCAAGGGTTGACCATGATGCAACAAAATGACTGAAGAAAGAGGCATAAAGGAGTGCTTTGATTTTTGGATTTAGGAAGGTAGAAGAGGACTGTAGCCTTGAGGAACTCACAGAAGACCTCTTCAGACAGACCAACCAAAGGAAGAGGATAACAGTAGCAGCTTTGGTCTATACTGATAATTAAGACTGAGCTTAAAGTTATCACAGAACATTTATTAGTCACCAGTGTTGCACACTGTGAAGCTCAGAGGTCAACTTTTGACGACTGCACAGCTCAGACCTGGAATAGCTGCTGAGGTTCTAATTGCAAGGTTAACCCAGTTTGATTCCCAGCTTGGCCTAGGTCTATCCTTAACCCTGATATGTTCTGAAACTTAAGCTACAAGGTATAATGAACATGGACTACCTTGTTTTAAATATCGGTATAGACCAGGACTAATTTTGTGACAAAATGGTCCAGCAGGATGTTCTAGTATCTCTGTCTATATAATACTAGCTCTGCTAAATGAACTGCTGAGAAGATTAGTTTAACTAGCACAGAATAAGAAGGTATGTTATACCTTGCAGATATCAAACCTGTTGTTTTCAGTATCTCCCTGAAATTTGTAAAGGGCTTACACGACAAAAAAATTATTCAGGCAGTAAAATTTGTAGTCAGTTGAGTTTTGCTAAACAAATGAAGTTATACTTGAAAAGTGTTCTTATGACAGTGTATCTGCATTTACACATTGCCAACACACAAATATAAAAAAATATATTTATAACCGGCATTTGTATTCCAGTGAATGTTTTAGCATAGAGCGGATCTTAGAGCAAGTGCAAATACTGCCATGTGCTTCAGAGTGCTGGGATGTCACACAGATGCCCAATAAGCTGCAATTTGTTTCTCTGCAGCCCATGGGGAACTGAAGTCATATGCAATAGTACTGATTTTTGTTTTCTGCAAGGCAAACGAGTGAGGGGAGAGAGGAGGAAGCAGCAGGCATACATCAAGTGGTCTTTAAGCAGCTAAGCTCTGCCAAGGGAAGATAAGGAGAAATGAATTAGCTACTCTGGAACCAACTCTACTTCTTTTTCTTAAATAACTTCGGCTTTGTGCCTAGTTTAAGCACATCGTTGCTTTGAATGCCTTGTTTCCATTCCATGTCAACTTTCTAGTGCTGAACTAATTTGCTGAGGCTCTGCTGATGCCTCTGCCAGAGGAGCTTGTCCCTGCCACAGGAGCTTCCATCGCTCTTATCTTTATTTATTCAGAAGCATTGCAACAGTATATTTTAGCCCTCTTTTCCTTTCAAATTATTTTCAGCATCATTCCCCATCTATCCCAAAGCTGCTTCCTGCACAGTGATACATCTTAGCAAGAGGATAATGAAATTCCAGCAGTAACATCTTAGACAATGAAGATTAAGAGAGGACTGACTAGCTGGTAACCCTAACCAAGTTTCTGAAGTTCTGTCAGTCAGCAGGCTGGAATGCCACCAACACGAAAAAGCAGCATAGAAGTGTGTAGACGCCCTGCAACCTGCCATATAATATTTACCCACTCTGTTTGAATCATTGTGGATTGTCTGTATCAGCGCTGAGCCGCAATGGCAATGGCTGCCTTTCATGGGGAGCTACACCGCTTGCTGAACTTGGGAAGTCACAGCAAGGGTTGATCTGGCGCTGGACTGCTTAGTGTCAGTCTCTTCTTTGCTCTTTCCAAAATTCTTTTGAGGAATCTGGGCTGCTTGCTGGGTTTTTTTAGCAAGTAACTGCAAGAAGAAACAGGGATATGCCTTACGTGCTGGACTAATGTCAAGAGACTGGCCCGTACACGGTCTCCATTGTCCCTTATGTTGCAGGATCTTAACTAGTGGGTCCACGTAGTTTATTTCAAGCTTTTAAATCAGTGGAGTATTTAATAATTTTGTAACAAAAATCTGTTGTTATGTTTGTCCGTTCTGCCTGTGTCTGCTCCTTTCTGCTTGAAGTCTGGCCCATTCTTCCATCTGGAGGGCTGGGACGTGGCTGTACATAGAGCATCCGCACTGGGCTGCAGGAGGTTACTGGAGGGCAGAAGGCTGATCCCTCCCTCTCTCTGAGGGCCGGACAAGGAGCCTCCCTTGAATGACGCAGGATGATCTTGTTCCCCAGAGCTAACCCTGATGTTTCCCTGACAGGCAAAATGATCCCTCCCAGGAGCTGAGCATAGTGCCTTTCGTGGGAGAGCACTGAAGATGCTCCCTCCCCACAGGCAGAATGCCTCCAGCAGGATGAAGACATGGGGCCCTCCATCTCTCCTGGAAGCTGAAGATACGAGGAAGGCCTGTTCCGTACCTTCAGGGACTCAACCATTTGCTGCTTCTTACCCTCTTTTCCTCACCTGCTTACTTGTGATGCTTACCGGGACCAGATTTAATGGCACACTGTTTAGAACATACCAAGGATAAAGCCTTTCTGGTTTATTTTCTCTGTGGAATAAAGCTCAAGTTTAGACCGATTAAAGGAACTCTTCAGTTTCCTGTTAAATCTTTTTTAATCACGATCTCTTGGCTGATGTTACAAGGGAATGTAGTAGGTTTTGGCTTTGGAGTAACAGCTAATGGTGTTCCAGTAGTTTCAGAACAAGAAGGTACCAGTGCCACCTCTTGTTAGTGAAATCTGATAGCAATAAGCCAATGACTAAAAGTCCAGGACTAATCTTTCTCTGTTCCACTGCTGTCACACGAAGTCACTTCCAAGCTTAGCTTATAGGGCCATCGTGGATGTTGGACAGAATATGTTTACACTTGGAGTATGTTTGCAATATTGACAAATTTTGACAGATTTTGCCATGCTGCTTATGATGGCAGACAGAAGCAGAGAGGTGAGCTGGCTTTCCTGTGGACAACAGTACAAGTTATCAGCAGGAGTCCTGAATTGCAGACTTTCTGCTCTGAGCACTAGTACAGAACCTAAGGATCTAATCACCTGCTCCTCTCCTGAGACAGACAAGACTGCAGAAAAACAAAAACTCTTTTTTCTTGCTCTTTTAAATTGGCAGGGAGCCTGTGTATTCCCAGGAACGACAATATCAAATTTGAATTACTGTTTATTTCTACTACAGTCATGCCCAAAATCCCAGACTGAGTCTGGGACCCTGTTGCTACACGCTGTTCAAAGCATGTCAAGAGAAACTACAGCGTGAATGAATGGAACAGAGAAACAGTGAGAAAAGAAACATAAGTAGAAGGAGGGGAAATAATTTGAATAGGATGACAGAACTGGTGATAGAACTTGGTCAGGAAAAACCAAGTACTGAACCCACATCTCCCAAGTAGTTCATAATACATTTATTTAGTCACACTGCCCACTTCCTTTTTGTATTAAGAAAGATGTATGCATCCAGAAGTTATGTCAAAGTTGTTATAAATTTCAGTTAAGATGTTTCTTTTGTACAATGCCAGGGTTTATTCCATGAAATTACGAGATGAGCTACTATATGCCACTGCCTCATGTAACTGCTAAACTCTGGAATTCTGCACTACTGGGATGAAGTAGCCTGTCCCATCCGCACTTCGGGAGAAACTTAAGACATCTATTCACACCTTCCCCTGCACATGCATACTCCACCTAGGAAAATGCCTGTAGCATGTGCAAAAATATCTCTGCTAGCTTAACCTAATTAGCATGAATAACAACTACAGAGATGCAGCTGAGAGGTCTTTAACATGCTAGTAACCATATTACAAACTTTGAAAGCCTCCGAGTACATATTCCGACTGTCAAACCCACAGTGCCACATTTTTGCTGCTGTTGTTACCTTGCTGCATTAGCCTAGTGCAGGTAAATCAGCACCTGCTGCAATTACTCCTTCCCCCATCTTTGATGCACAGATGCACTCAAGGGCACAATACTTTAAAGGAACCAGCTACTCTTGCACTTGGTCTTTACAGGATGGTCTCTTCAGATAACCTCAGCATGCTTTTGTTTAGTGTGGCAGACTGCTACTCTGTGTAACAGAACTGAAAATAATGAACTTTGATGTTATTAATTTGTTATTCAGTGCCTTGCTGCCGACCAGCCTGGCACTTGGGTTTTGGCCTTTGCAATGCTTGCATATACCTCGTATCCTTGAAGAGAGGTGAGTTGAGGGAGCAGAAGGGAGGGCTGGTGTTTTACCCAATAACCAACAGATAGTTCACATAGTATCTGTACAGAAGTGTAGACTGCCAGACTGCCAGGCTGAGAGGGAACGAATCTTAAGAACATGGTTTCTTGAAGGCAGTGGCAGTAAAACTCCACTGTTAGTTCCTGTCATGAGTACCAAGGCAGCACCCTGCCAGAGATGGCTGCGTGCAAGCACTGCCTCCAGCACGGTCACAACAGGAGCACGCTGCTTGTGCAATCCTCCCGTGGTGCAGCCGTAAGAGTAGAGAGTTTCTCCCCCAGTTCAGCACAGTCATACTCGCTTCCTGAAGTGGCTTGCTCTACGGGAATTTCCAGCCTTGTTAACGTCGACTCTCCTTTATCCAATGTGCTTTTGAGCTCTTCTCTCTAAGTCTGGCAAGACCCTGTTTTTCAATAGGCTTTCTCTAAGAAACCTGTATTATATGTAGTATTTTTATTATCCTCGTTTTTTTGTACAATCAGCTATTGAAGTGTTTTAATGACAACTATGGGACAAGTGACCTGCTCTCTATTCCCAGCGTCCATCTGGTGTGTGGCCACAGGCAGCCAGCTAGAGTTAACTTCATGACTCCTTTCCCTTCTTTCCCTGTATCTGTTTCCACTGTAAGATAAGGAGCTCAGGATTTGCCCAGCGCTTGGTGCAGTGAGCCGCTTTGACAGGGGCTTCTATGTGCTACCAGAAAGAAAATGGAACAGAGTCCTTATTTCTGCATACTTTTGATACGAATGCAGATGTTAATCTAGGCCTTTATGCTGCAAACTAGGAACAGTTTCTCTGGGTTTATAAATGGATGTAATCCCACTGAAATGAATACAACTAGTCCTACCTGATACACTCTCTGCTCTTTTAAGATCAATTCTATTTATTAGTACCTTGTTCTCACTAATCATTAGCTAAGACCTTGATCCTGTAAAATTTCACCGAATTTTGACAGCAATCTCCTTGGCATAAATATTCTAAAGATTTTCCTGAAGTGTCAGTGTTGGCCAAATCAGGGTCCCAGACTGCATGCATGGGAGCAAGGTCCCGCCTCTATTTAGCTGTTTTGTTCATAACGCCAGCAGCCCCGATCCTTCCCTGGGACTAGAGATGCTGCAGTAATACAAGTAAGTATTAAAAAGGAAGCTGCTCTGTAGCTCAGTGAAGCATTCTTTTGCCTTTGGCCTGAAAGCCTGCATCTCAATTCTCCTGCCAAGCCTTGTAGCTCACACCCCATGGACAGACGCAAATGGGTTTTTCCCATCAGTTTCATCAGAATAAAACTGTTTTGTGGTTGCTTGTTATAGACTCTTTACAGAAGCTAATTACAGTTGGCACAGAATTAACCACCAGTTGTATAAGTGAAATTTTGCTCAGCTTCGCATCCTGTGCTGCATTCACAATATAGTTAAAAGAATGAGCTGCCCAGCTGTGTGTGCAATTTGGCAGATGCTCTGCTAATGCCAGATCAATCCGTCTGCCCATCAGGTAGAAGTTAAAAGTCCTCTTTTACTTTTTAAAAAAACAGGGAGTAAATCCCAGTGTCCTTGTCAACATTTCCTCTCTAAACAAACTAGATTCTAATGTTCAAGGCTGCAAGTAAACTACAGAAGCCTGCAAATGTATCGACATGTTTACCTGAGTATTTAATATACTTTGTTTCAGTGACATACATGTGGTATGGAAGACTCTATGTAAGACCCACTTTCAGGCTATTTTGCCTGCCAAGTGCTGAGCAGGTGTTTTTGCACCATTTTAAATAGTTGCTTTAACTGTGAAAATGAAGAGAAAAAAATCTGTCCTGTGGAGACCAATAAAATCTGTGAGGTTTGCATTTTATTTATGGAAAATTAATTCAGCAGGGTCAATGGGGCATCAGTTTACAGGATGCCCTAGCTCCACTGATGAGTAATCTGCTAATTAATAGCTTTGGAAATCCTGCCAAGATCTTGCCAGAATGATTGCAGCACACCAACAGACCTCGCTCAACTCCTGAACAGACATTCACATAAGCAACCATAGCTGTTGGGATGACCAAGATGACCTTTTACTATTTATTCCAATCTGTTTTCTAGGCCAAAAGATGTTAGATCTTGTATCTCTCCTCAAATATAAATCTTTCTTTTCATATTCTTGGCAGCACGACTCTCAGTAGCTGAAAGTCAGACCCGACTTCTGTTTAAGTAAGATCTCGGTGTTTTCAAAAGCAATAATGAAAACATAAATAATCTGAAAGCTTGCTCTTTGACCAACAGGAGTTTAACAAAGATGTCTGTGCACTGTACCTTTAAATCTAGGAAGTATTTATACTGAAGTTGAGGTAACAAAGCTACCTGTTTATATAGGAAACAAGGAGTTTAGACATTATGGTATCTTACTTTGTTGTTCTCTTCCTGTAAAGTAAAGGCAGTACTGACTCAAACTGAATCTGTCAGTGAAACATACATACTTGAAGGATTAGCTTTATCAGATTCCAAGTTATATTGCCAACTGCTGTCTCCCCAGAGTCTTGCATATTGGTAAAATCTGTTCTAAATCTAAAAAATAATTTGAAAATCCACAAGCCCTTATGTAGTATCCTCATTAGCAGCTGATCCTGCCTCCTTGTAGACTGTAAACCCTTTCTGTTTAGACCTGCGTTATTTTGTGAAGCATAGCGAAATCTGTTAAGGGAAGCCATATCTTAGATGTGTGAGAAACTGGTATAAGGGGTCAGAGTCCAAATCTGTATCAACCACAACAGCTCTGCTGGATTCAATGGAGAGAATCTGATTTATGTCAGCCGAGGATTTGGCCCACGATAGGCACAGTGTGTTCTGTTTTTCTGTCTGTTTGGGGTTAGGAAGATGAAGGTGTCTCATATCCCAAAAAATACATGCCAAAGCAAAATAACAAGCAGCTGCTCTGAGATGCGTCTGGCTTGTAGGGGTACTTCATATTTACTCCTGTTGATAAGACTTATTTTATTCTACTGGGCTTTGGCTTCTATACAATGCACTATTCCCAAATTTGCTAATAAAAACCATTATAAGACTCTAAATTCTAAAGCTTAGGAAGATGTTCTTGATGAATAAGTGCAAGGAACCAAGAGCTATGTGCTTTTACATGCTTCCCTCTTCTGCCTAGAGCTGCTGGCAACCAAGAGGCTGTTCTGCACAGTAGAGTTTACTGCTCTCATTCTTGAGAAGAGATGCCTTCAATGTTTCCCTTTCCATCGTCCTCCTGAGAGTAAAGATGCGCTTTCCGCACTTCCTCAAAGCCCACTGAGGATGTTGGCCAGAAGAAATAACCCTGTTCCAATGTTTTCTGTCACATATGTTCAAAATTTGCCCCTTCTTTTATTTAAAATGTGCTGTTTTCTTGCCAGACCTAGCTGCTGTAGAAAAAAAGAATTTTAAATTGAGAAGAGTTCATGTGTGGGGTGCACGTAGATTGGCACAGATTATCTGTTGTTGAGGACTTTCCAGCAGAGGATTAGCCATTTGATGCTGGACCTGATGGCGGTCATTTTCCTTTGTGTGTGTACACAGGGAGATGTGTCATTCAATTTCTCATTTACTGCTGCTGTCACAGAGGAGCTAATTTGTCCTTCAAACCATTATACTAGTTAGTGTGGCACTCTCTTCATGTGTTTCCAGATGAAGAATTAAATTTTGCTTGTGTTCTTAGTGGGTGTGCACCTCATGCACTTAATCTTCGTCAGCATTCCAATGCACTTCTGTAAAGTGTTGCACTGGAAAACCTTGTGAAAAACAGTTTTCTTCTCAATGTAAAGTGAAAACTCATATTGTCAGAATAGGCTTTTCTTCTTTTACTAAAAGCCACAAAAGTAACAGGAAAGTCACCACAAGAGAGCATACTATGCACCTTCTCTGTGGGAACTGGTTACACTAAGCAGAACATGGCATTCCTTATGTGGGACAGCTGAGCCATTAAAGCTGGAGAAGTGCAGTAAATGGAGTGTACCTCCTTCCATCCTGTCCTCTGACATACTGCTCTCTAGCTTCTCAATGCTAACTATTTCTGAAGGCTCAGTTTCTTGATATTAAAAAAGCTAAGGAAGTGAAAAGGGTCAGATGGTAGACCGAAAATCTAAAAAGAGCAGGCAGCAGCAGAGAGTCCCAAGAGATTCCAGTTAGGATTTCAGTGATTTTTTGTTGTTGTTCTTCCAAACCTACACAGGAAAGTGCATGTTACTGCTTTCTAGATGTTTAAATGTTTGTCTGCATACTTCCCTACTCTCCTCATGAAATTCATTTGACAAATCAGAAGTATGACTTTGGTAGATTTAAGATTGGGATTTGGAACATAGGTCCACAAATTAATGCTTCATCTGGAAAATATGTCTGGCATTTTGAATGTCAAATAGACCAAGGACAACATCCACTTCTGCCTTGAATGTCCTTGTTACCTAGGAAAGTCCTGAAGCTTCCTAGTCTACAACCACTGGATCAGGAAGATTTGTACATGCACATAGCAGTTTTATGGATTAATAATATACTGCAAGTCAAACCACTTTTGGAAAGTTTTAATCTCCACTCAGGAGCACAAAGAATGTCAGCTGTTTACTGGTCCTTAATAACATAATGCTATCATCAGTGATAAGAAACAGGCTACTGAGCCTGTTCTCAGTGGAGTTTTTTCAGGATAAAATTACCTATCTCATGGTTGTCTGATACTCTCTATCTTGAGCTAACTGTCCCAAAATGGAACTGACCAAAAATGACTAGTCACCTATAGAAAAAAATGGCTTCATTTCATCGTGACATTTACTTTTATGTGTCTAGTGAGCTCAGGAAGGCAGACACATACCCTGTGAAAGGGTCGAGTCTATGAAAACTCAAGCTAGTTCTGCTGAATCCAGTTCACGTTCACCAGAACCTACTTGACCACTTCTTTCTTCTTTCATTAGTGGACGTGGGTCAAAGTCCCTGTTCATAAACTTTTCATTTTTATCACTGAAGTGCTATCTTTTCCTTGCTTCTGTCTCCTTCGGGAAAGCTGTTACCCAATTCTGGGTGCCATTTGAGGAAGCAAAGATTAAGTAATAGACAGCAACAGGGGATGTATGACGCTGCACTGAGAAACTTCATCTCTGATTAACAGCAGGTTCCGTAAATGCTACCCATAGCAGAGGGACCACTGGATGCTTTTCTGTCTGAAGTTCCTTTCTGGACGCTTTCCCCACTCACTTAGCATTTGTTCTTCTGCAACAGCAAGGAAATGAAGAAGAGGAAGGAAAAGAGGCAATGAGCACACATCTAATGAGGAGGGGGCAGATTAAGGTACTAGAGGTACCCTTAAAGCTTATGCAACCGGCCTGTGCTCAGCAGTCAAAGTGTCCAAACAAGGCACAGAAGCAGTTTTCCTGTTAGACAAAGGCCATGAGAAGGAAAGGAGAAGTGGAGCCCTTTGGGTTACAGGAAATCAGTATGGACCAACCAACGCCCTGTCCAGACAGCATAGCCCTGCCCTTTCCCCTCACCTACCATATTGTACGTCTTTATCAGTCATAGAGCAGTTCTGGGTGTTGTTCAGCATCAGCTAATGACGGGTATCTTTGTCCCAAGTGAAGCAATCTGAAGACCCATTCCTTTTGTGTGACTTACCCAGAGGCCTGGGGACAAGTCCAGAGACCAGTTTTTCAGCCTATTCAGACTGTTATTTTTGCTAAATGAGAGTCTGATAAGGTAGTAACTTCACTTCAAATAAAAATATAGAAAGGGGCAGACTCCCTTCTACACATAGACCTCAGCCAAGTTTAGCAGAAGAAAAAAGTGCTGCTCTGCCAGGCAGGCTGAAGGCTACAGAGCAGGTCTGATGTCCAGCTGCCCGCTGTCCGTGAGCCCCTTACCCCTGATCTGGAGGAATCTCTCCCGTGTATCAGAAAATCCTTTGGCTGATTTCTTTGCACCTTACATCTGGACCCTGAGGATTTTCTAGCATATTAATCACCTCTTGGTGTGGACCTCTGAACGAGATTAAAACCTTTCCTCCTCTAGAGGTTCAAGCTGTATATGGTTGATTTGTAGTAACTGCTGCAACCATACTTTTGAATGGCTAATCAGGTGTTGCATTTTTTCACCTGAAATCACATGATTTTTATGCACTGTTGTATTTTTGCCCAAGTGTTTGAGCTTTCCAAGTGCCATGAATATCAGGTCCAAAATAAACAATTTTTTTTTCCTGTTGTATGTGTCACCACAAAGTTTAAAATGGACTTGGGAACACATCTGGAGAACCACTGTCAAGACAAAAGATATCAAATCTTGTATTCTCATTGGCTTCTTAGATGTTTTCTTTATTTAATTGCGTTGAATACAGTAATTCTTTGAAATGCTTGCTGTATTTAATTGCCAGTGACAGAGCTGATGTTTTAGTTTCTGGGCCTTAAGAACAACCTGTTTTTCACAGTGTGGAGTGTTGTGTTATGCTTGAGCTTCCTGCCCAGTGCAAGGGAATCTGCTCAAGTTGAGGGGCTGTGGTTTGAAGTGAACTCGTTTGCAGCTTAAGGTTTTTTAAAAAAAGATTAGTTTTGAATGCTGCTAGAACACAAGCCATCTTTATCTCCCAGTAAAGTCTACAGAGCTGCGCTTCACATTGGGAGTGGTCAGCATGTTGCTAAGTTAAATTGCCATATATGAGTGTATGCTGAGACTGGAGAATACCTAAGCATGCATTTAAATTATTTGTATTATAATGGTGTTTAAGAGTCCCAGCTGTTCAACAGAACTCAGTTTTGCCGGGTGCAGTACAAACATGGAGTGCGAAAGTTGGTCCCTGACCGACTGGTTCTGTGAGTGTGTGCTTTGTTTTTGCACTAGAGAGGTACATGGGGGTTTCTGAATGTGTCAACCCCAACACTGCCATTCAACTGAGTCAAAGGTACCCGCTGAGTGGGTGGATTTTTACAGAAGGCCTGGCTAATTTTTAGACCGTTAGTAACGTGTAGTTGAGGAAGATAAGATAATGAACAGTATGATCCAGACTCATGCTGCAGAGTGCAAGGAGTTCAACTGCTTGAGTTAAGAAAGAATTATTTTCCCCATCTATGCCATTGCACAACAGTAGAGGTGCTTGAGTGAGGGGGTGTCTGAGCTGCTGGGTGTGGGGTTCCAGCAGGAGGCACGGTATCGGACATGCCGTGGTTTATTGCCGACCAGGACAGCAAATATATTTTTTCTCATGTTTCAGAAGTGGGAACTGTATAACTACTTCTGGAAAGGCAGCATTGCCCTTAAATTCCTAAATAGCCAACAAAGAGCATTAAGAGAGGAGCTGCAGCCTGGGAACTGTACTGGAAGAGCAGGAGTCTCTTCCTAACTCTGTGCTGAGAATGGGCTAATGGTATTGTCCATGGTGACTTTGCCAAGGCGGTGTGAAAAACCTTTAACGTTTGTGAGCACTTCAGATGAGAAGGACAAAAGATTATAAAGAAAGTGATTGTTTAATATTTGGATGCACAAGTATCAACTGCAGGGCTTAAAATAAGGGATTCTTTCCACAGTGTGGTGTAGGTGGATCAGTGTCACCTCTTGAAACAAGTGATCCTCTAATTTCAGCCTTACCAAGCATAACATCAACAGTTGCTGGGGTTCTGTGTGATTGTGGAGCTCTTCTGTTCTGGACTCACAGAGAAGTACAGAAATGTCCTTTGTTTTCTGTACAAACCTCAGTAGTTCTCTTTTTAATATCTGTGTGTATGATTGCAGGTAAAAATTACTGTGCAGAACTCGAGGTGTTTTCCCAGCCAAGAAAAATGGTGTCTTCTGCTTCAGCTCTAATTTCATCATCCAAAAAACAAAAAAGATAGCAATGTTGAGTAGCGCAGTGCAGTTAACTCTCCCTACAGTAAATACTTTGTAAAAGCAGGCTCTGTTTGGGTACTAATTTATTTTAATTTTCTTATGCAGGACTATGCGGCCCCTAGACTTCTTTACTTGCTTTGCATACACTGAATACATCAGCTAATATTCACATTTACAAGCAGTATATACATATGTGTTTAGACGCCTGTATACACTGTTATAGCACAATTTTTCTTGAAGTTAGATTATAGCATAGTACAGGTAATTAAACAGTGATCTCTATACAAATTAAAAGGGTTGGTACATACTTTTAATATAGAAGTACAATTACAGTAATTTTATGTGCATACTGGCTGCATAAAAGCAGGCACGCAGTTCCGAAAACTTGGGCCTGTGTTTTGTATGTGTTAGTGCTGCTGGCAGATGCAAATGTGAGGCTTACTCACACAGAGAGGCTGCCTTTGAAGCTCTACCGCGGCAGAATTGCTGTGTAAATTTGCCTGCCCTCCAAGACTCAGTAGATTTTCCAATGGTTTGGGAAACACTAGTTGAAAATTAAGACTCTTCTTCCCGTTTGCTATTAAGCATCGCCAGCTCTGAGCAACACACAATACACAGCGGAGTAGATGCATTTCCTTTTTCTTCTTCCCAGGCTGTGCTGGAGTTTCACTGGAATGCCGCAGCACTCCAAGCTATGGCACTTACAGGCTACCACCAAACAAGCGACTTGTTCGGTTTATTACTAACTCGCTTACTATTGATTATAAGTGCACCATTGTGCAGCCTCCAGGTGAGCCGGTTACATGAACAGCTCGATCCGCGTACCAGTGTGAACATCCCAGCTGGGCGATCTGGTCGGTGGAGAGTGCGCAGCATCGGAAGGTGCCTTAATGCAGTCCTTTTGTGTTTGAGCACATTTTGGATTTAACTGTTCTGCATCCTGCTTTCCTTGCGATCGTGCGAATGCTTGCAAGCACACTCGCAGGATGTTTTTTCTGATCAGGCTCCCAGCCCGAACTCATGTCAAGGGTCGGTGTAGTAAGAACAGCAGGTTTCTGCAAAAGGGATTGCCGGCATGATGAGGTGAGGGCCGTTAGGAGCATGAAGACACTGTGTTGTTTTTGAAAGTCTGACCTCAAAATCAGCTGGGAAAGCGATGTGATTCCAAGTGACTGCTTGCAATGTAGGTCAGTCGAATGCAAAAGCGAAAGCACGTGTACCATCAGATTCCCACGTCTGGAGGGGGAGGGCATGTCAGCCTGCGAGTGCGAAAAGCCCCAGAACTCGTGTGTCACTCGTGTTTTCCGGTGAGCAGGCCGGCTGCCATCCCGCCTGGGCCGGCAGTGCCGCTGCGGTGTCAGCGCGGCCGCGGGGCCGGGGCGATGGACGGCGGGGCTGCGCGCACCCGCACTCCGCGGGCTGTGCTGCCTCCAGAGCCGGGCGCAGCCCCACCTCCCTGAGCCCGGTGCCCAGCGTGGGGGCCCGCAGCCAG
>Ga0065711_1004515_pt1 | contig 23244 bp, 10 predicted proteins | sample Hoacrofraction12_FD_59098 | JGI IMG/M metagenome (GOLD analysis project Ga0065711, IMG submission 59098) | Hoatzin crop microbial communities from Cojedes, Venezuela - Epithelial fraction 12 v2 (version 2) | ecosystem: Host-associated > Birds > Digestive system > Esophagus > Crop | place...
CCTTCCCTTCCCTTCCCTTCCCTTCCCTTCCTTTCTCTCATTTGCTCCCTTTGTGCCTCCTGCTGTTTCATGCATGATGCTGTGGCTGCTGAATCATGATTTGAGGAGTGTAGTGATCTGAGGAAGCAAGTTATTGCTGTTGAAAAGCCATTATTGCCCAGTTTCTCCCCTTCAAAATCCATGGTCTGAAAGGGATATATTGCTGCCCTGCTATTCCCCACATGTTTGGAGAGTCACATATAAACTGAAAACAGAGGGCAATTTTAGTTTTCGTGACTATCTCAACACAGTTAAGGCTTTATGCTATAACACAACCAGTATCCCAAACTCTTACTACATTCAATCAAACCTTAATGTGCTGTAGCAGAATTTCATTTAGATTTTGTGAAATTCGGACTTTTGAAATCAGCATTAATTATAATGTTTCAGTCAATAGTTTTTCCAGCAGACGGCAAGTCACTTGATTTTGTTTAGTATGTCTCAATCTGTTAAACAATACGGCTTTTCTTTCCTAAAGTAAGACTGGTATGTATGCAGTAAGAATAAGCTCATTCCAACAGTTTTGCTTTGCTTTTCTGTTCTGTATCATGATAGTTTGTAAATACACTGTATTAAAGCATGTTTGGTATCAACATGTGAATCATGCTTATAAAAGAATAATTAACCCAAACTACTCAACCTCAATCTAAGAAGATTTGTAGTTTATTGTTTCATGGCTGTTTGGTTTTTGTTTCGAAGAACGTCTGAAAGTAGGACTGTGAAATGCCGTATGACAGGGAATTCTTATGGTATTTTTCTACCTGAGCACGAGCCAGAAATCTCACAAGAAAGATTATTTTCATCTTTCCTGGACAATATAGTGAAGTACTATCTTCTTTATGTGGTCATCTGAATAGGATGTTGCTAATTGCTAATCACTATCAGAAAAGGGATTAAATATGAAGCCATGCATATCCAAGATACTTTTCATATGGAGGGATAGGTTTGCTGACATTAACCTTTTGTGTCTTGATTTTCTCAGTCTTGTTGCTCTCAAGATACTGCAGATCGGGTGCTGTAAGAGAACATACACTTTAAAGCAGAAACTATCTTTGGCACAAAGTTCCTTCTTAAACCAGCAACAGGATATCCCAGCTATTCCAGGCTAAAATCAGGCTGAATCTTTTATTTTTAGGAGTATTCTCCATGAGTTACAATTTTCTGTTTTATGTACAGTGCTATGGTAATCACAGAAATCAACTTATTAACATAAACCGTAGGTATATGTTCTGCTTCTTACTCCTAGTTAATTCTGATCAGTTACATATTTCCTGAGAACTAAAGACTGTTTGGGTTGAATATCACCAGTGAATTAGCCAGATGTTCACCAATATTGAGAGAATTCAAGTCTGAATCTGCTACCTAGGCTCTACATGGATTTTTTAAAAGCTCTGTGCTGGAAATTTTGGACCTGCTGAAGGGAACAAAAACCCAGTTACTGACCTCAAAGGGACCAGAATTTCATTTTAGATGTTCTATAGGTCCATTGAATTACTTTTCTTTCCAATTCCTAAATGCAAATCTGAAGATTTTAAAAAACTTTGAAACTACTTACTGTTCATCAAAAGTAACAACCATCTGCTCTCTCAGAATTTGGTTCCTTATTGAGCAAAACAACTGGAATGAGTCTTTTAGGTGTTTTTTCAGGAAAAGTGGAAAAAAAGAGGACAGTGATATGTTTTTTTGCCTTGTTCTTTTTCTGTGTGGCTGCCCTATCTCATTCTCTTTGCATACAATGATATGCATACAGATGGGTATGAGTTTCAGTCCTCAAGATGCCATTCTCTTTAGTACCAGTGGATATTGGGATGAGATACTTCACATTCAGCTTAAGTCTTGCTGTCATTTACAGGCATCCCATGCTCTTAATTATGCCCATTTGGCAGAAGCTGAATGTTTGCAAACCAGGACCTCTGGTTGGGAGTTTCTGTGGTCTGTATATGCGCAGCTTTGGGTTTTTTTTTTTAGAGGAGAAGAATGGATGAAAGGATCCTCCTGTTTTTCCCTCTCATTTCTGAAGGGAAATTAAATAACAGCCACGGCTCTACGTTATGGCCTTCCTTTCTCCTTGCTTTAATTTTAGCCATATTTTGCTGGTTCCTGTTACACTTAGTTCCTGAACTCTTAGCACAATAAATGTTATTGTTCATGGGGAGAATGAATTGTATAAATGTCAAGTCATCAACAATCAGCTGGCCAATTGCCTGAAGCCTTTTTTGTTTTCTTCATGGGACATAATGCAAGGAGTTATTCATATGAATGAGTCTTACACACCTAAGTAGATCTATTGACGGTAGTGGTGAATTGAATGAAAAAAATTGTTGTGTAACAATGTCTTTTAAACCTAGCATTGAAGTTCCAGTTGTCACAAATTTTTAGCTGATGGTATAAATTCACTTGCTTCTGGCAACACATACACCCCTATACATTTTTACTTTTTAAAAAGGCAGATAGAAGAAATCAGAAGTAGAAAATTGTTACGCAAGTAATTTCAAAAGCAAGGAATGATGTGGTTAGGGTAAAGATAGAGGCTCTTGAAATGTTTAGTAACAATATAAAATTGGATCTGTCTCATGCTATTAGCATCTCACTGAGTGTTGATTCCTTTGGAAGAACATACCAGTGTAGAGAAATTGTTACCTTATTTGATACACCAAACCCCAAGCCCAAGACTATGGAAGACAGACATGACAAAGCTGGCAATGTTCACACCATCTAAAGATGAGGAAGGAAGCTAAAAAGTGAAAATTAGTAATTAAAGAGCAACATAATGAAAGGGAATATTATGCTTCTTGCAGTAGCAGGAACAGACATTTATATTCATTTGTTCAAAAATAATAAATAAACCCAGAAGTAATAAATATATTTACAATACTTTTCAAGCAAATATTCTAGGAGTCTCAAAACAAAATCAAAGTAAAAAGGGGTGAAATCACTTTGAAACGGCTTCAAATTGAACTTTTAGACAATAATTATTTATTCTTGTAATGCAACAAGATCACAGCAGGGGAATAATCAGCATGAAATGACTGATATCTGGGGAAGTCTCATGTGCTGACTCCTGAATCTACTGTCATGAAGGATCATCTGCCCCTTTCATAGCTGTCATTACACAGGATGCTATCCTATCTTGTTTTGTACAGCACATTGCCTTGCTCGTCAGCAATACGAGTGCCTCTTGGCTGCAGAGTTCATTTCTAGAGCTGTACAGCAACACCTCTGTTCCTCAGCCACGGTGGGATTCAGTTACCTAGATGTAGGTGTCTGGTACTGTTTGGGACACCTTAGGCTGGCCTGCCTAGCCCCCAGCTGCTGGTTGAGAAAATGCAGGTCTTCTGTAAGGTCTGTGTCATGTCTGTCACACCAGAACATATTGTGCATCTCAGATAGAACGAGACACTTGCTTAGGCCTCTGACAAGTGTTTGGATGTGAACTGTCTAGCCTACCAGTGGAATCCAAAGAGCTGCTCATTTCACCCTAGCTACCTTCAAGTGATGCCATGAAATGCCTCACAAATCCTACTGCCATCTTCAGCTTTACTTCTCACCAGTGTATACCTCTCACTTTAGTCCTAGATACTTGGCCCTAGGCTACCTGCTCCTTGGCATCTCTGCAGCCAGCACCCATCTGTCAGCCCACCAGTCCTCTACAGGATCTTTCTTTTCTGGCCTAGAGCAATAGGAGTGTAGCATGTTCTATGGAGAGAGGGGGTTTTTTGGCTAGGTGTTGGCTAATAGCTTGGTGACAGTCGGTGATGGTCCCTCCAGCTCCTTGTGGAAGGATGAAAGTCCTTTGTTGAAATGAAGCTCATTCATTGTTCCTTCTGTTTCAGCCCACCAAAATCCATGGCAGATGGACAAAAATTCACTGATGCAGGAATTTTGAAATGCCACAAGATTTATTTCTCTTGTCTAATATCAGCCCAATAATTCTGCCTTTCTGATGTAAAGTCAGAATCCCATTTTGTGAGTCATTTAGATTGGGGATGCTGTAAGAGGTCTGTGCAGTGACTGGAACTATGTGAACTTTGAAGAGAGGATTTGTTTCCCAAAAGTTAACTTGACATTTCCTCATCTTGTCATCTTGTTATTTAGTTTTGGTGTCTTATAAGATATATTTCTTCTTTTTCTTCTTCTAGCAGCTGGAGCCACTAGCTACTTCTCACAGAGGGGATTTTTTCCCCCTTTACATCCTCTTTCAAGGTGAATTTTAATAATATCTCATATAATATGAACAATTTTTCTCAGTAATTTTAGTATTTTGCAAAATATCCTTGCTTTTTTGCATTTAAAAAAAACTCCACAACCTATTAGGAAAATCATATTCATTTTTTTTCCACAGTGGAAACTGTGAATTATTTATAACAGCAGTTTGATTATATTAAAAAGCACAATCCCAAGTCTGCAGTACATTACTGGCTCCATTCCTTGCCTAAAACAGGCGTGTTTATATTTTTCCTCAGTAAATATGTGATAATTAAATGCAAATAGACCATATTTTTCAAACGAATTCCCAACCCTGGAAACTTGGATGATGATAATCTTGCCTAATAAATGCACAACTGCAAGTGAAATCAAAGTTTATTGAAGCAGAACATTCTTAGCAGTCAGTAGCAGCCATCACTTAGTGAAAAAAAAATACAGGATTAATATAGACACATCATTGAAAAATGCATTGCCCTAAGGTATTTTATAATCATGCTATATACCTAAGTATTAATTGAAAACACTGTGCACTTTTTATGGGATGTTCTCAGTTAATCCATTTCTGTAAATTATTAGGCTATATTGAAGTCATGCCTAAGGCTGTCATCAGTTCTCTTGCATGTTCCCCATTGCGTGTGCTATCCCCTCTTTCTAGGTCAGCTTTTCAACCTTTTTCTTTCCCCTTGTGAAAGAAAGCAATCTTGCACCCATATATTCCCTTTCTGCAGAGAGATAGTCCTGTTCTGTGGCTGGCAAGACCTGGCCTTCTATCATATGATCTGAGGTCCTGAGTCTCCCTTGGGGGTAACAGAAGGGCTTTTGTATCACTCTGCTAGTTGCATTCAAACGAGTGGCTCTGTTTCCTTCCCCTTTTTGGTGGATTTGGTCTCTCTGCCTTCTCTTTCCCAATCTGTTGGGCTGAAGAAGGGGGAATATCGAATCCCAGAGAGGAGAGCATCAAAGAAGGGACTATCTTCTGTCCAGCCTGAAATGAGAAACTGAAGCCTTCTCTGCAAGACTCCTCATTTCCTTGTCCTTTTGTCGTTCTTCCCAGCATGCTCCACTTCTACACAGCTGTTTTCTAACATCTGGAGATAAATTATCATATGCCCTTAAGAAGAGCCTTAAAGCGTGGGATCACTGTTGTCTCAGTGGCAGGATGCTGGCAAGAAGCTGAGCATTGTCTTTGTGTTACCTGACTGCCTGCCCTCCCTGTCCCAAATAATTTTGTTTTCCTTGCTGGGATTTCTGTAGCTGCACCCCCAAGACTGTATTCCTGACATATTTGGAGAGACGCCTAACAATAACTCCCCTTCTTTCCTTATGACTTCCTCACATGAAAATATTTTTTTTGCCCCTTTATCTAATTCTCCTTACCAGCTAAAGAAAAATGTTGCATTTCATTCTCTCTTAATGACCTCATGAATGGGGGAGAATATTATACAGCTCATAGGAAGCATGGATTTAAGGTCTGATGGCTATTCCTTCTGTAGCTCTATCCCTTTCATGCATCACTGTTTTCTTGCCTGAACCTGGAGAAAGAGAGCAGTTGCGGGGGAGGAAAAGGCAGGTTCCTGGAAGAAGGAGTAGCTGACAGGATGTTGCTTTTATTGGACAAGATCCGTCCTGTTGACAACAGGGAGGACCCAGTAAGGCTGAGAGTTAGCTACCAACCAAGCAGCAAGCTGCCAATCGGAGTTCGGAGGCCAAACTTTCATTCTTCCTGCCAAGAAAAGGCATTTAAATAGGGACTGAAGTATGATTTCAATTTCACTCCAGCTTAATGCAGACAGCAGAAAAACACTGTGACTCAGAATACATTCTTGCCCCTACAATAAATAAAATTTCCTCTCAGAAGTCCACAGTTTGAAATCAGTAGAGAGGCACGGTGAACATTTGGTCCTAGGATGTACACAACACAGCAGCTGGGTTTTCACTCTGTGAAAGGCCAAGAAATGAATGTGCTGGAAGTCTGCAAGAAAGGCCACGGTTTACATTAATATTCTGCTTCCTTCACAGATGCAGAAATTACTGCTTTCAAAAAATATTAAAGGCCAATCCTATTCCCACAACTGTAAGTCTTAAAAAAACCTACCTATACCCCAAAGCAGCCATCTTCTTACCCCTGTGTCTTGTAGCTCTCTCCATGGTGTTTGGTGAGGGGAGGAAGGCAAGGGGGATGGCTGAAGGATGTATTGCCGCAGACAAGCCTGTAAAAGTAAAGTTGCTGTGTAAAGTACAGATTTGCTCCCTGGCATTGCTACTGTAAACAGTGATGGATAGGGGAGACCTTTTCCTTTCTCTGACCTCCCTTGTTTGTAGTCCTAATGCTCGATCAGCTTCTCAGTCACATAGCCAAGGCCAGATGACCTCCAAAATTTGGCTAATGTTTTGGCCAGTTGCATTGTTTGTTCTTTGCTCTCTCTAAAGGTGACTAGGAGATATGAATAACAGTTTAATTTTGGATTTTAGATGCAAGCCTGAGGTTTTCACTTTATGTAATGCTTTCTGAAACGTCCTGAAAAGAATTGAAGAGTTAGGCTGAAGTCCAGGAAAGGAAATGAATGGCAGAAATGATACATAATCTCCCCTGACATCCTGTTAACACAGCCTCATGCTTAGCCCACGAGCTCTGCCTTGCAGAACTGGTAGGGTGAAAAGCCCCTTCCTGCAAACGTGGTTTTGCAGCCCTATCCTGGTTTACTGTGCACCAAACCCTTTGCTACGTGCCAGGGTCTGTGGGCTTGCTGGTCCGACACCGGGCTGGGAAAGCCACACACAGTGCCCCACGTTCCATCCTCTGGCGCTGACTTTCTCTGTACTGGAGCACAGTGGCCCAGACTGGCATGTGTTCAGGTCACATAAGCTCATGTCTCTTCTCAAGCACAGAACCTGGTTCAAAGTCTGCTAAATGCAAAAGAAAGGGTTTAACTGACATGAGTAAGTTTTGATCAAGCCCTTTGGGAAGCTCTGGGATGAAGGACAGGAAGTCCAATGTAATGGCCTTTTTTCCAAATTATTGTTTATTTATGAATATATTTATTGACTTCTTTGATGTTTTAATCATTGTGGAGGCACAGCAACCTGATGGATCTCTATTAACATACATTTAAATACAAAAGGGGCAGTTCATTTTTCAGCAGTTTGAGCACCTGCAGTTCACATTAGCTTCATCTGGAATTGTGAGCTCAGCAAATTAAATGTTCAGTAAACAATGTTATAACAGCATTGACTTTGAGATGAAATCATGAATGCATGAAAACAGGATGAAGCCTATAGCTATTCGTAGCGATATTCAATCTATTATGCCTCTCGGCCCTGAAATAGAAGACTGGAAAAGATCTCAGCATCTGTGAATTAGCTCATCTCCACAGTTATAGCACCTAAGAAGATGAGAGCTAGTAGTTTGCTTATATTAGATATCTAACCCAAAATTGTCACATGAAAGGAGGATTAATTTTTTATTGCAATGCTAAAATCAAATTCATCTTAGAGCTGAATTAGTCTGATTTGCTGAGTCCTACAGGACATCATCTTTCTTGTTTGGTATGCAGAGAACACTAATTCTCCATTTCTGGTGGGAAGAATTAAGAGTGTGTGATTTTATGCAACCTCATGTTCCTTCTGCGATATGCCATTCCCCAGAGATTCGCATTTGTGGTGTCTACCATCTAATATCCATGCATTTCTAGCAAAATCATGGTGCAAATAAGAGCAGATAAACAAACTCATCCTCAGTATTTATGCATAGTGAGTAACTTTATCTACTGCACGCCGAGTTGGTCCATTAAGAGAGACTCAAAGGGCTGCTCAGGCCCCGTTTTCAGGTCAGTCCCAAGGTGTATTAACCTGCCTTGAAATTCCCGGGAGCTGTGGAGATGCCTGCTGAATATGCTAACAAAGGGAAACTGGAGAGCTTAAATGCAATCAGAAAGGAAACAAAGCAAATTTTCTATCTGCTTGGGTAAGATATTACTGACTCAAAAGATTATACATACCAGAAATGAGACTTTGACTCCTGCTCTTGGAAATTCCCCCAACAGGAAAAGGCTACATCCTTCCTCGGATTTAAAAAGTGTTGTGAGAAAATCCCATCATTGTGCCTGCCTTCCCCACTTCGTGCAGAGAGTACCAGGGAGTCATCAGGAGTACTTCTGTGTACTGACACAGATCTCTGACCTTTTGGAGGATTATGGAAGTGTATGATAAGGGGTAGTGACCAGTTTGGAGCTCTCTTTCTTAGTTTCCTACACAGACACACCAACATATTTCTCCTTCACACAGCAGCGGCCTTTGGGCCAAAGAGGAGCTGAATACACCCCAAATCACCCCATTATCTACTTCAGAGGAGTAAGAAAGCTAGAAGACGGGAAGTATACAGGACATCTGTGTAAAAGAAAAAAAAATGTACACAGTATAGAACAAAAAGGCTCAAAACTGCCACCCTGTAAGTCTGCAGAAAACAACAATGCAAATGTTGCTTAGAAATGGGGAGAAAAGCAGGTAAAATATTGACATAGAGTGGATTGGCACAGAGTGTCTTGGCTGAAGTGGTCAGGGTCCAGGTGAAGCCCTTCCCTCTCCTCTGGGACTCAGTGTGCATTTATGCCTTTCCCTGAATGAAGGGCAGTCCCTCCTACCTTTGGAGCAATCCGTTTGTTTATCCAGTGCTGGGAGCACTTGCTATCACATCTCTTTGAAAGGGAATTTTTCTGACTCATGAAAATTAGGGAAGTGCTCAAATGAAACCTACTGTTTGTTCTGAGTGCCTCCCTCAAAGACCCCTGCTTCAGGGCGTGTGGTAGGAGCCCATTTCTCTTTTGCAATCTCTTTTCTAATACTTTCAGTAAACAACAGCTGACCCTTATAAGTGTGTGGAACTGACTGGCCCCAGGCCCTCTCATCTCTAACAGAGTGAGCTGTGCTTTTGCACAGACAGATGTATGTTGTTTAGCATGTTTTTTGGGGGGTTGGGTGTACAGATATTTTGAGGTGGAGGGGAACCTCAAGATACTCTGGAATCAGGCAAGACTTGAGCTTTTGCAGCTGGCAGTTCTGCTTTTTTTTCCCTCAGATGAAACAGTCTTCCTGGGATTTTGGAGGAAGCAGGAGTGAGGGTCAAATGGACAAACGGAGAAGTCGTAGTTTTACTACATAAACCCAAAGAGAAGGAAAATCTGTAAAGTGGTATCTGCTTGTGGTTCACCTCTACTACATAAGAAAAAGTATTACTGAGACCATAGGCTCTTTAGCCTGGTTTTCTGCTCCAGAGAACTTCATGTACTTATTTACTTGGGACAGGGAAAAGGGGATGTGGCAGAGTCTGATTGATCTTCCACCAAAGGAAGGAAGATGACGACCACACATGCTGCTGGATAAATAAGGCACCAACATGCCATTAGATATCTAACTGGCTTCGGAACTACAAAGAAGTGTTTATTATTTACAAGTTTTGCTATTTGCTCAATACTTACCCAAGGCCTTTGTGGCCAGGTTTTAATCTCTTTTTTCTTCCTCCCACTGAGCAGTGGTTTATTTTGTTACAACTAATTTCCATACCTCATGTGGGACGGGTGTCATTGTTTGCTTGTTTCCCTTCTGTTGGAGATTTGCATGGTGATCATGAGGGATCCCTGTACAAACCTGCAGAGCAGATACTATCACCCAGATTGGTGACATTCAGATCTGGCAGGGCCTTGACAGCTGCTCATTGACTTCTGTGTGCTTTCAAAGGAAATTCACTGCAGTATTTCTCAGCACTGGTGGGCCTGCTGCTGGACGAACGTCTTAGTCAAAAGTCATTTTCCTCATCGTGGTGTTTAAATCTGTGGTCTCAGCCACTGATGCTAGAAATTAAAAAGTCATTAGTATCATGGATGATAAATGAGAAGGTATAAATGAGGCACAAGATGAATATATAGGTTCTATGTATGTATCTATTTCTAACGTATAGCTCTAATGTTGCTTACAGATTTTAAAGGTGAACCTTTTAACTGTATTTTGTAGTCAAGAACTAAGGCCCTCTTTCCATCTGCTTTTAGCTTGTTTGTTTTCAGTGCACTGAACTCTGCTGTATTCTTTGGTACTGGGGACTAGGGAGAAATAGGTAAGTTCTCAAACTAAATCAAATATATGAAGATGTGCATGATGCCAAGTCCTCTTGTAAGGCTGTATGGAAAAACACACCTGAATATGGAAAGCGATCATACCTTTAATGTGTCTGGACATGTGAATACATTTTAAAATAAGTGTTTTATCTGTCAACTTCTGTAAGAAAAGAGTTTACACCAGAATGGAGAGAGTACACGCTTGGAGGGGTAAAAAGCTGTAGCTCCACAAACATGCATACAATGCAGGTTAGGCATTTTGGCTTCACTTTTAAGAGCTATTAGATCTGCCTGAGAAGATACCTCCTATTTAGAGGCCAGCAAGTGTCCTACCAGTGACCAAGGACTGCCTCTGTCTGAATTAAAGTTGCAGATCTCTAATACTTACGCAGGACCTTGTGCTGATTATTGACAAATTAAATTTTTGTAACATAAAAACATGTCATCTAGGAGTGATGCTGAATCAAGATGACTCAAGAGAACAAACTGGACCACTTCACAGACAGCTCAGCCAAGACTTTTCAGCTCAATTTGAACTGAAGATCAGAAACACAAGCACAGTTAGCCAGCTCGTTTTTTTACACAGTCCATATGGAGATCGCTACAGTACTGTTCTGTAAATCAGAAATGTCCTCATCTGCAATTTATATACAGTAAAGATTATTGCCTTCTGAAGAAAACATTTTGAGGAGCTGTTCAAAGCAAACTGACAGAGCTCAAGAAACCTGGAAACAGACCACTCATAGCAGGAGATGGAAATGATAAAAATGGGCAAAGCAACCACTGAGAGATAGTAGGAAATACTTTTTCAGCCAACCTGTAATTAGCTTGTGGAAGTCACAGCTACAGAGAGTCAAGGGCAAGAATATAATTAGATTCCAAAAGGGACTGGAAATGTATATTAATGTAATTAGTTATAACTCTGGATACATTTCCTAAAGTTTCATTGCAGCAATATTAAACCTCATTCTTCCCCTTGGAGGGACTGTGTTTTTGCAGAAGACCAAAGAACATGTGGGCAGGAAACAGCCCTTAGGTAGTCTGCGACACACAAATGACACTCCTAAGGGAGAAACAAAAGTGCCGTTATGGCGTTGAGCAGTAGGGCCAGTAAGGTGCTGGGTGGTCTGTGTGTGTGGAAGACTGACACAATAATGACTTAGACTAATACTCAAACATATAATCACGGACGCCAGATGGTCACCAGCTGGGAGACAAGTCTCATTTTTGAAATTGTACATCCCTTGTAAAATATCTTTATCTCTATCAGCCTCTGTAAACTTTATTTTAACAGTCTGCTCTGTTGGCTGAGTACACTGGGTATATACACGGTACATTGAGTATGGCAATTATAGATACTGAGGTAAATTTAAGTTACAACTGGAAAGTTTTTCAAAGACAGCTATTATAATTTGTTTACATAAACTAAGAGGCTACTGTAGTGTGTCTGCAAAGACCACATGAATAGAAAGGCTCTCCAATATTGCACATTCATTTTTCAGCAATATAATGCAAGCCTAGGTAGCACTCTGGAGTTAACAGTGTTTTATTGGGGATTATTCTGTCCTTTCTTATCACAGAGGAAACCAGCTAATATTTTCCTTACTGCTTAAATACATAGCTTAGCAGCTAACACGTTAGGAAAAACAAAGTAATCAGGAATAGGGTGGAGCAATCCCAAAAGTAAAATAAAACCTAAACTAGAATATTAATAAGACATGTGATGTAAAGGTTAGAAGTTCGTTTGCAAATGGGGAATCATAACTTTATGCAACTTCCGTTCTTGGCAGAAAAGACTCGTGATTGCATTTGCTATGAGAGGTCAGGAACAGTCAGATGATACCACCTAACCAGGTTACTTATGCTCATAGGCAAATGGGCTCAGCTTCCTTGAGATCTGCTCTGCCTGCTTTCAAGGGTAGTTCTGACCCAGAGAACCTAACACAGTGGTGTAAAAGGCATTTATGAAAAGAATGAGATTGTGTAGCGGAGGTAATAGACATAGGCACACATGATCCTCTGACCTGCTCACTGAAATTTAGGTGTGCTTCAGGGCATTTGCTAGTTGTTTTGAGGGGGGAGTTCTGCTTGACCAAGGTAGGGAGTTTTTTGTTTGTTTGTTTGTTTTGTGGTTGGAAAACACTGGAAAAATGTTAATAAGTGATCTCTGAGTAGTTCTGTTTCCCTCTTTGTATCTTCCATACATGATAAAGCAGTTCAAACTAAAAAAAAAAAAAAAAAGATATATCAAAATTGACATGTTTTGTACTGGCTTTATATGGTCATATGTAGATTAAACTGTGAGTGAACCAATTCTGACTGTAGTTACTTGTCTGAGTTGCAGAACAGTCCTATCTTGTAAAAAGAATGTAAGAAGTGCAGAAGAGGTATTGTAGCGCAGTACAGAAATACACTGGTAAAACTACTTGAGCAACCTAGTATCTGCTTTCAGTAGCAATGTAGCCTTGAACCATATTAGGTAGCAGAAAGCTAGAAAGCTTTGTGTCTCAACAGTAAAATGTGTCTTCTAACAAAGCACAGACAGATAACTGTTTCTGTCTCATAATGTCTTTGGAATAACTGCTTTCCATCACTGACCACCAAATGGATGCTAGACTGGAGTGTATTTTACCCTTTACAGATATGTACTATGACCTCCTTCCTTATAGGAACCACGACAACTGAAGTCAGACCTTAACATGGACTTTCACAGATCTGATTCTCAGTGTGAAATACTGCAGTATTTTTCTAGAAAAGAAGACTTGATTTATATGATCTGTTTCTTACTTCCAGTCTTCAAAAATACTACTTGAACAAGGCTCAAAAAAAAAAAAAAAGAAAAAAGAAGAAAATATTGTGCTCGTTTCCAAAGGTGCTGTCGCCCGAGCCCTGAACTTCCTTTTCCAGCTTCTTCCTGTATCCTTGGAGAATTTTGTATGCATTTTGCATTTCCTCATTTAGAACAAAACTTTGGTTTTGGCGGAGACTTGAATATCTATCAGTATGATTATTGACATAGTTTATTTGAAGTTGTTCATCAGAACACCTGTTTCATCAAAGCCAAGCTGGTGTGCTTTCTTCGGCGGTAGCCTGAGCCTGCATGGTAGTAACTCCTGATTGAGGTCAATTGGAGTTGCCAGTGGCAGTGACTCATTGGCTTGAATCCTCATTCATTCCAAACTCAAATGGAGAGGGATCTGCTTCCTCTGCTCACTTTTTCAGGCTCTAACTGGACATTTAGTTAATTTGACCTAATAAGAAAAAAATGTAGATATGCTGAATGTACCTTTTGCCCATCCTTTTTTTTTTCCTTCTTAGTCTTGTACTTCTTAAGGGATATGTAGACTTCAAGGAAATTGGAAATGTTGAAGTTGACAGTCCTTGTTCCACTGACAAAAATATGAAGTTCCATTAGCAGCAAGAGCATAAAGTTTGGCACTTGCAGTTCTAGCAAAGTACAGCTAGTGCTTAAATCCTCACCAAGCAATCAGAGTCCTTCCTCTGTACATGCTGCTTTCAGAGAGAAATTCGTATTTCATGTGTCTTGCCTAGGACTTATTAAAGGGATGACAGAGAAGTTTGTTGCTTTGCTGGCTACCCACTCTCAAACATACCATACATTAAAAGAAATCTCTCAATTCTGTTGTAAAGTTCTAGGCCGGAGCACTTGGGGTCCAGGAATTATCGCTGAGAATAGCAACTTGCTAATGTCATCATGGTGAGAACCTGACACGTGGAGAGAGCCTCCAGCCACTCACGAAATCCATAAAACCAGGCAGCATCTCTTAAACCTTCTGGCACAACCTTGACTCAGGATGCAAAAGAATAGTTAAAATAGTTTTGCAGCTTGTGCTTCCAAGTTCTTGCTTTACAGACCCGATAGCATTTGCTAGGCAGATGTCGTGCTCAGTCTGATAAGTTTGCATATGGTATTGATGATCTGTAGATATCAGAAAATTCTTGGATTTATGTAAGTAGATATGTCCACGTAAAGTCTGTGAATATTGAGGGAGTGTAATTCAGAACTGATGAGGCTTATGTTACTGGAATATTAGTATTCTGCTTTAGGCTTCAAATATGTAGGATATCAACAAAAAAAAATTATTTTATCTGTGACTTTTCAGATGTCTCATTAAGATGCAGCAATTAAGCCCTATTTTTGGTGACTTTTTTCTAACAAAGTCAATAGCTTTAAATAATGTGTATTTTTTTCAAATTGTTTTTATTCAATACAGTCTGATAGCCATTTCCATTGCTTGTGACTGTACTTTATGGGATTTTGGGCAGGACAGGTGGAGTCTTCAATGGAAAACTGTACATTTTACTTTCAGAAAGGTATGGGTCCTAATACTTAAAAGGCAACTATTACGACCTTCCAGAGGACAGTAACACTTCTGTCTGTAGGAAGATTTTTAGCATACTTATCAGAAGCTTCTCACATTACACTGTCTTACAGTCTGAACAGCATGTGAAAATCCAATGTGGGAGTATAGGAATTAGCTTGTGTAAGGATTTGATTAATGTCCAAAACAAAGTTTCCACAAGCTCCACTCTAACGCTCCCTTAATTTTTATTTATCACAAAAATGTACTAAGAATTACCAAATTTTAGGTTTGTTTCAAAAATATCCCTGTTGATTTCATTAAAGCTGAAAGAATGTCTTGCTCTTACCAAATACTATGATTTTCCCTCCAATAGATCGAAATAAGGGTGAGCAAAACCTGAAGCACAGACTGTGCAGAGTATCTTCTTTTAAACAGTACTTGCCATTTCAGTGAGTCACTTCACAGAATCACAGAATCACAGAATAGTAGGGGTTGGAAGGGACCTCTGTGGGTCATCTAGTCCAACCCTCCTGCCGAAGCAGGGTCACTTCTGCGGCAGGGAACTTCAGCCCTTTTCTAACAAAGTCTTTTGAGGACAGAGGTGTTACAGAGCTATAGGGAACCAATATTGTTCTGATTCTTATGGTCTGGTGTGGAGGGGTAATAGCTACTTGGATTATTACCTTCATGTTACCAATGGGTACTAGAAGCCTGTCAAGTATTTTCAGCCCATGTGCTTTTGAGAAGCTTGACCCAAGCAGTTCACTGACTGTGTGCCAGGATGGTTGGTGCAGAACATACTTGACTTGTAAATTAGCCAGTTAGTCTTTCAAAGCCCTGAAGTTAACACAGGGCTAAAATCCCAGCCGCTTGCAGAGAGTGAGGTGCTATAGCTACAGATCTCCTCTGGAGTTCATCAGTCCTTGAGGATATGAAGCAGCTCTGTAATGTGCATCAGCTGTTAATGGTTAGCTGAGGACTGCCCAGCAAGGACTGCAGGAATGTGCAGTGCTCCAGCGGTGGCTGGAGCCCTGATACTTTTTCCAGTCCCTGACCTGACTGTCTAGGCTTCCTGCCATATGGCTGCTGCCACTGCACATAAGCTAGCCACACATATGTGGGGGAAGCACCATGCTTCATTTTAGCAACGATAAAATACATTGATGCTTAAAACACGCAGCTCAGTATTCCTTCAGGAATTTCTCTTGATTTTGACCCATATAGAGAAATTCCTCAGGCCGCTTTCATTTTACTATTGTGGTTTCACACCTCTGCCCAACAGCAATAAAATTAAAAACAATTAAAGTAGAAATGTTAGGAGAGGGGTGAATAATTCACAATGAAAGATGGACCTGCCAAAACTAGTCTGTCTCTCTGTTCATGGAAAGTCTGTAGGCTGGTCGTAATTTCCAAACATTTATTTATGACATTGGTTTGCCTGATATTCTCCTGAGAATTGATTTTTATGCTGTAGGAGGTATCACACAGAATTTACTTGAAGTACTTGAACTGAAAATCTGAGCTGTGTTAGTTAATTGTGGTTGCTCATATGTAGTTACATGACATGGCAGGAGTTCAACAGCAGTGAAAGCAGACGAGAATCGGAAAAGATTGCCTTGGGATGAAGCCTCTCTGGGATAGGCCGATGAAATGCACACATGGAATTATTTTAAATTTTCTAAAAACTATTTGGTCTGTAGGAATCATGGAAACATAGAACGGCTTAGGGTGGAAGGGACCTTTAGAGATCAGCTAAGAAATGTAGGCTTAAGTAGGGCAAAATAAGGACAGGACAAGATGACTGTAAAATCTATTTGCTACATGCAGAGATAAATGTAGTATGCAGTTTTCTGTAGCTATGTTTCCACAAAATAATTGTTTTTATATGGGAGGTCTTATTCTCCCTAATAGGCATTTTTGTAGGACACTCAGATCGTCTAAGTTTAACTGCCCTTAATTTAGGGCTATAATAAGACGTTTTAGGGACTCTTTCCTGTTGTCTCAGTTGTAGGTGCATCTAACAGAAATTCATTTTTACATTTGTGCAAATCCCTGTCATACATGTTTGGGAGTATTTGCTTAGCTTCTCTGTTTTTCTTACAGGAGGCACATTTGCCTCATATGTTACTGCCACTGATTCCTATCTGAAGCCAAATTATTATTAGTGGAGATAAATCTTTTATGGAAATAAATTTTTTATTAGTCTAAATACAAAATATTTATGTTCCATTACATATTTACAATCCTTTTAATGAAAAAATAATGATCATCCTAAAGAAATATTTCCATAGAAATTATCAAAAAGAAAAAAAAAAAAGAGAAAGACTATTCCACTGCAACTTTTTTCCCTACAATAAATGAAACACTTGCACGTAAGAATTTATGCGAGGCAGTTAGCAAGTAATAGATATGCACTTGCCACTTTTAAGTCCTGCTTTGAAATTCACATTATGTCAGACATGATCATAATGGCTAACTTTAAAGCTTTGGGTAGAGACTAACTTTTTCCCAGCTTTCTTCACTAGAATATTTTTAATAGAAATAATTACTGCTTGCTATTCTATGTCTACTGTTGCAGTGAAGCTAGTGCTAAATTCTGTACCAGACATTTTCATATATCTGCAGCATTTCATTAGAGGTTGAGCCAAATTAATTTCTGGAGCAACACTATTGAAATTCCGGTCAATGAGCCAAGCAAAGCACATAAACAAGTGTTTAAGCAGTGGGGGTAATCCTGGGAGTTCAATGGGACTATTATCATGGTGCATGTTAAATATGTGCTTACTTCTCTGGCTAGGGGCCTTAGCGTACCTCAATGCACAGCATCTTTGGGCCTGAAAGCCAGCTGAAGTTAATAGAAGGGCAGTCTCTGACTTTGAGAGATTTTGAGCTAGCCCATGAATGACCCAATGTCATTCATGGTGTCTAGTAGATCACAGCAATTGTCTCAATTGGGTGATGAATAAAATGGTTCCCCAAATCTGTAAATTGACCTTTTTTTCTCTAGCTCTCCTTTTTTGTTATGGGATAGTGCTCATTGCCTGTGACCACACCAAGATCACCCTATTCAGCCTGAAGAATAGGCCTAGCTCAGAAGTTGAGGTTGGTAGCCTCAGGATAGTTTTCCATGGAGTACATAAGACGATTTCCTGGACTGCAAGAAGTTTCCAGCTATGACATTTTTCTCTTCTGGGTAAGAGGCATGTGTGTGTGGGGTAAATCTTTTCTATGTCATTGAAGTCTTTTCAATAAGCCAGTTGCTCAAAGGAGCGTTTCCCTGACTAGAATTTGTAATAATATTTTTCATAACGCACCAAGAAATCATTTGTCAAGCAATTGTTTCCTGTTTTAAATTAGAAATGCAAAGTAGAAAAAAAAAAAGAGGAATAAAAAAAGAGAGAGAAATTCACTTTGGGGGCTGGAGAGAAGGGAAAAGAGAAGTTGGGCTGAGTATGTTCTCTGGCAAGTTTCCCAAATAATTTTTGCGTAAGATTTGCTAAACATTTCTTTTAATCTGTTGTCAGGTCACAAATTCTCTTTCTCCTTTTAGTGCCATTAAGGCACACTATCACAGCATGATGGGTTTGGCTTGTAAGAGGATAAGGTGAATACAAACACAGGTGTGTGCTCAGAGCTTCCTGGCAACATGCGCTCCGAGCACTTGCTGCCTTTTCACTAGCTCTTCCAGTGCTCACGTTCCTAAGAATTCACCTAATCAGGTCAAACCTGGAGCCATATACACCTCATTCACCTCAGAGATTTGCAATGAACTTATAATAGTTTCTCTCTGGCTTCAGAAAAATGATTCCATGATGCTTTTGTTCTGACCCTCCTTCAAGCGCAGGAAGTTGAGTCATGGCAGTTTGGAACTGCAGGACTGCAGGTCACGTCCTTGTGTTCTCAGTGTATCCATATGATTCTGATTTTTTTTCATGGTGTCAGAACGAGAACAAAGAAGGGGTCAGTCCCTTTGTGACTGTGCTGTTGTTTCCAAGTGGGATACATACATGTAGCTTTTACATCTAATTTAGGTTATGAAATGTTCATCATATTTTGGGTTTCCTAGAATATCTTGCTTTCCATCTGTCTGTGCTTTCTCTTGGGACGCGACTACATACTTATATCCTTGTATAAGAGGTGAATTTGCTTTCATAAAGGAATAACATGGGCTAGAGCCCTCTTTGAGGGAGCAACAAACAGAACAGAGGAGGAGGCAATGTGAGGTGATAAGGGCAGCTGATAACAGCTTCTTTTGCAGGACAAAACAAACCCCCAAACCTAGTTTTAAGAGTATGTAGAATGTCAATTTTGGATTTTCTATTTAAGTACACTCACTAATTTACAAACCTGAATATATGCAGTTATAGAGACCAGGAGGTAGCTAGGGAGGTTGGGATTCAGAAAGTTTTTCAACACAACAGCCTGATCTGGGACAGATAGGAAACTGGCCTGTGGGTTTTTACAAAAGTAGGCTGTGATGGGTTCATGTGATCCCCAGCACTTGGAATGACCAAACACTCCAGAGTTTGTTTCAGCTATTGAAAGAACCCTGCAGAAAATGGGCATTCAGGTATGCATTCAGGAATCACTTGAAACTGGGCAATCTGGCTGAGTTCAGCTTCTCCAGTGACTGGAACGTTGCCTCTAACACCATAGCTGGCAATGCAATAACTCTGGAAGTCCCATAAGGACAGTCTCCTGGTGCCCACCAGGCAGACCTGTCAACTCTTTGCAGTCTTCCACTCCCACAGTTTTCTCACTCCTCGTGTTCCCATCCCACCCAGCAAGCCTTTAGTGGCCAAGACCACTCTGCTGGTCTCTGATCCTCTGTGGTGGCCCAGCTGTTCTCCCATATCTGTTATGTGTTGCAACCACTTCAGCCTGTGTACAGTCACAGGGTGTGAAACTATGGCTCAAAATCTTCTCGTGAAAAGACACCCGTAGCCTTTCCTCACCAAATGACTCAACTCTGTCATTCTTCTGCCATATTACTCACCATGACAGATGCGTCTTCCTCCTGTCTGATCTGAGCCAGCACCTTCTTGCTCACCAGGAAGAGGTTCCCTGAGAGAGGTCCTGTGGCAGGAGCGTGTGGAGGGTCATACTTCTCTGTGAAAGCGTATGGTTTTGGAAAAGAAGGTTTCCATGGAGATCCCCTGTTAAATTTTCCTTCAGGCTCTCCCAGAACTGAAATGAACCTCAAACTATTTCTTACTGAATTCTCTTTCCTGAGATTTGAGATTATTAAAATGTTGCCTCAGATACCAGTAACTGACTCACTCTTTGCTGCAAGGGCTTTTGCCTTGCCCCTGCTGAGGTTTTCAAACAGTATAATTTTCTTTCTTGAACTCCTGGCTCTCTATCCCTGAGCTATTCCCTTCACCCCCAGCCTCTTCTGCAGCAAATCCCAAGGCTTTCTACCTGAAGTTAGCTAATAGCTGGGTTTTGTATTCTCATCAGGAAGGAGCAGTGTGATTAATTCTCCAGTGTCTCTTCTGTTCCTCTGAGCTCTGTTTTTTTATGGGGAATCTATAACTGAGTAGGGTGGGAGCCAGCACTGAACTCCTTTTTCCTTAAAATAGATACATCACCCGCTCCACCTTCACGTTGTGAAATAAGCCATGATGAGAGCAAAATATGCAATGCTGTCTCATCATTGACTTGCAGTCTGCCTTTCGTCATCTTGCAAGAAGTGGAGACAGTCTGTAATAAAGATGTGATTCAAGAGGGATATAGGCAAAATACTACAATTAAACAGGCAATATCAGCTGCATAAATACGCCTCCTGAGGCAGCACTCCCTGAAAAGATTTTGATTTACAGCTTGTCAGAAAAGAAGTGCGAATCAAAAGCTTTTAGAGGTGGATGCCTCTTAGTACAAAAGCAGGGGCATTCACATAGTGTGGTGGGAAGCATATGCACCACGTCCAGTAACACTTGTAGAGGTTATTGTACCCTGTAATGCCTTGATAAACCTAAATACCATACTTTCATAGAAGGGAGCACAAGGCTTAGGAGCTGCAGAGTTTTTATTTGCCTTGGGGATCTTCCTATCTGTCTCTGTTGGCTCCAGAGGAAAGCTGAACCAAGATACCTCCTTGCATTGAGAACGTGTCTGAAGTGAGTGAAACTGCCCCAGGTCAGGAGGGTGCAGGGGATGAGAGACCACCAGAGCATGGTCTTCTCCTACAGCTCCTCACAGACCCTGATTTGTGCTGGGGGATTCAGTCCTATATCTCCCACATTGGCTGTTAACATGGTATGTGGCCTGGAAGCAGCCATTGTAGGAAAAGGTTGGAGCCTCTCAGGGCCATTTAGTTCCTTCTTCAGGAAGAGCAAGTTTTTGTTCCTTCACAGTTTGTTCTTTGGGTTTTCATGCTTAATCTGTGATCCCCAAACTGAAAATCCATGTCACACAGACAAGCTGACAGTGTTGTAATGGAAGTACATTGTATGCCCTTAAGTAAAGGAGAATGGTCTATCTGCAAGAAACACTTCATTTTTTCCAGCTAGCAACAACGGTTATGAGAGTTGTCTTCTGATTCAGAACAGATGATATTCAGGCTCTGGGAATGCAAGTGGTATGGCTTGAGCTCACTATATATCTACTGGGCTCTTTGGAAGGTGTATGTTTGTATCTTTTATGAGTTAACTTCACAGAGAAAAAGTGTTAATCTGTCCTGGCATTTCCTGTGGCAACACATCCATCTGTGTGTACTATGAGCACTGAAGAATCATTGTGCTTGGAAGGTCATGCCAATGTAAAGGCAGAAATCTGGGGCTCATCTATAACTTTAAACTGAAGTAAATGTAGTGAGTGAAGGCATCAGTTAGTTCAGCAAAATCTTAGCAATGATCAAAAATACTGCTATATAAAAATTGCCCCAGTTCCCAGTGTGAATTGTAGCAGGCTTAAGCACTGACAAAAGATGCCAGAGGTCATGCACTCTTTTTTGTATCTTTTTTCTCCCCAAAATTGTTGTCTCTCCAGTAAAGTCAAAGAAACTTCTTTCACTTCTGATCTTCTAGAGCTTGCTCCTGTGAATGTATATGCACATTCTCATCTTTAACTTCATTACTATGACTACTGGGGCAATGCATTAAATGTGAATTTTTCTCAGTCTGGAATTTCAGACAAACATCTATGTGCATTTCTTCAGAGGCTGAATGGTTCCAGTAAGATCAGTAGGTCTGTATATTAAATAAAGATACAGCCTTTCCGAAGTTGGAGTAACACCAACAGTCAATACATATCTAGATTGTGCTATTTGGAAGTAAAATACATTGTTCCTCTAGAATTGTGTCTTTGAAACTTCAGAACTGTATAACATACAGAAGTCCTGTTATGAAGCATTACATAGAGTATGAAGGCTCTTCATTGTACATTAAGTAAAAAGTCAAAGAGAAGTTCAAGTGGCTATCCAGATAAATACTTTCAAATATTCTGTATACGTGCATTACTCATCAATTCACTTTGAACCATATGCATAAGAATGATTTTAAAATTTCGTTTAAAAATTTGTTTACTGAGTTTTATACAACAAGCCTTCCATTGAGGAAATTGCTCTATCGCTGGGTTTAAAATAGCATGTGAGGATGGGTGCAGGGAAGAAAGAGGACTTAAACCACTTCCCAGAGAACAGGACTGTAGCAATCACAGTATAATAGATTATTCTTTCTTGTAATACAGCAAATGATAAGAGGCCTTAATATATAGGCTAAATGGATGTTGACTTGAATAGTTCTATACTCAGCTTCTTGTGCCAGAGATTTAATCTAGTCAGGGCTGCTTTTATATAAAAGTGACTTGTTTGCTTTCCGTAGGACGTATCTGCTCTTTTATGTGAAGTCTTACATGTCTGGAGGATTAAAATTGCTGGAGTGCTTTTAGAAAATAATGACTACTAAAAATTCTAAAGTAGTTGGGTCACTAGAGGAAAAAGTGTGTTACAAAGGGGTTTGAGCTATGAAAACAAATAGATATAACTGAGAAGATAAGCGAGAAGGATAGTGTAGTTCTTTTCCGGCTCCTTGTGATGAGGGACCTTCAGGATGCTAAACATTTATGAGCTTTTAATTTTAATTTTAACTATGTTTTAGTATGCTCTTCATTGTTTTTTTATAATAATTTAAAATGGTACTAATACTTTTACTTCCCTTTACTGAAAATCTTTTATTCTTAACTTAGATGAATGAACTGGCCAGCAGGACGAGGGAGGTTCTCCTTCCCCTCTACACTGCCCTGGTGAGGCCCCATCTGGAGTACTGTGTCCAGTTCTGGGCTCCCCACTTCAAGAAAGATGAAGACCTACTGGAGAGAGTCCAGCAGAGGGCTACAAGGATGATGAGGGGACTGGAACATCTCCCCTACGAGGAGAGTCTGAGGGAGCTGGGCTTGTTCAGCCTGAAGAAGAGAAGGCTGCGAGGGGACCTAATACATGCTTATAAATATCTGAAGGGTGGGTGTCAGGAGGATGGGGCCAAGCTCTTTTCAGTGGTGCCCAGTGACAGGACAAGGGGCAATGGGCACAAACTGAGGCACAGGAAGTTCCGTCTGAACATGAGGAA
>Ga0065711_1034785_pt1 | contig 23244 bp, 10 predicted proteins | sample Hoacrofraction12_FD_59098 | JGI IMG/M metagenome (GOLD analysis project Ga0065711, IMG submission 59098) | Hoatzin crop microbial communities from Cojedes, Venezuela - Epithelial fraction 12 v2 (version 2) | ecosystem: Host-associated > Birds > Digestive system > Esophagus > Crop | place...
GGCGGGGCAAGGCCGGGAATGGCTCCGCTCCCCTGTCCGCGGCCCTTAGGGGAAACGGGGAAGCAGTGAGGAGTCCGCAGAGCTGTGGTGAGCGGCGCTGACGGGTTCCTCGGGTACCGCTGGGACGGGGGGGTTTAACCTTCCGCCAGACCAGGCTGCTCAGAGCCCCGTCCAGCCTGGCCTGGAGCACTGCCAGGGACAGGGCAGCCACAGCTTCTCGGGGAAACGTGTGCCGGGGCCTCACCGCCCTCACAGTGAAGGATTCCTTGCTCAGATCCAGTCCAAATCTACCCTCTTTCAGTTTAAAGCCATTGCCCCTTGTCCTGTCCCTGCAGGCCCTTGTCAAAAGTCCCTCTCCAGCTCTCTTGTAGGCCCCTTCAGGTACTGAAGGCTGCTGTAAGGTCTCCCCAGAGCCTTCTCTTCTCCGGGCTGAACAGCCCCAACTCTCCCAGCCTTTCCTCACAGCAGAGGGGTTCCAGACCTCGGATCATTCTTGTGGTCTCCTCTGGTCCCACTCCAACAAGTCCTTGTCTGTCCTGTGCTGAGGGCTCCAGAGCGGAGCAGAGGGGCAGAATCTCCTCCCTCGCCCTGCTGGCCACACTGCTTTGGGTACACCCCGGGGTTCAGTTGGTGTGTATCCATGTGACAGATTGCTGAAGAAAATACTTCCTGTCCACTTTTCATCACGGAACAAGCTGTAGTGGTGATCTAGCAAGTATTTGACAGGAGGGAGGAATTATTTTTTGCTGGAGAAAGAGAATAGCCAGTAACAACCAAGAAAACAAAACCAGGAGAAGAAATTCTGGGCTTTCAGAACACGATGTTTTGGTTCACCAGTAAAGTTGTCAGCAAACCTTTTGTAAAGGAAGAGGTTTCTTTCTGTCTTGCTTCTTTTTAGGTTCTGGGTGTTCCTTCCCCAGTGGCAGTGTTTGTGTCTCTGTCTTGGTCTATTCATTCTGTACGCTTTCTCCTCCGCCCTCGCCCCCCTGATTTCTCTTAGCCTTTATCCAAAGACTAAAAAGATAAACTGTTAATTGACCTTGGCATTACTTACTGCTTCTAAAATGTCATTTTCCACCTTTTTGTCTTACCTATTTAAGTAATTTTTTTAGAACAGGTACTGTACAGCATAACAAAGTCTCTTCTTACTTACCCTCAACATTCTGTAGTAGTAATAACAAGCAATCATTCCTGTTCTGTCCGCATATTATCTGGATTCCAAAAATGAGGATGTTGCCAGTTAATGCTAACGTGTCTTTTATCCAGGCATCTCAGATGTGATGAAGTCAGTTCCACTGAGAAGAGGGTGGTGTTTAAGGCAAAAATACTGGCTGTGCTGACTTTATTAACTCTTGTCTTTTATTTAAAGATGGTGAAAAAGATGACGAACCAGCTTCCGCTAAGAAACGTAAACTGGACTCTGGGGAGCAGACAAAGAAGAAGAAGTTATAGGCAGGATGTTCTGGCTTTAGCCGTCATGAGAATTTCAATGAACATGGATCCCTTTGCTGGAATGGGAGACAAATACATGTTTACTGAATTTTTCTCTCCTGTCGGGTAGGGAATTTTATTTCTGTAGTATGCTTGCCTTTTGGAAAGCACAAAATTAAATGCACGGTGTTGTGATAGAAACTCGTCTACTGAACAAAATTTAAACCTGTTTATTTAAAAGAGGGATTTGGGAGAGGGACCCGTTCTGGCTGATGCTTGTGCTCGTGCAGGTTACAGGGCTTCATGGTATTTTGTTTATGAAGAAACCTGGTAACGTGAGCTTTTCTGGACTGACTTTTTCGTTGTGTCAAAACCTTTTATAAAGGAGTGTATACTAAAGATTCTTTAAGTACTGTCCTGTGATATGTTTGCATAATGTTGTTTTGAATTGTATGTCAAGACTGCAGATAGGTCACTGGAATAAAGCTACATTGGAAACACCTGTGGTATAAATACTGCATTGCATGCTTGCTGAACAGGAGGGGTGAATTCTGTACTGTATGCATTTCAGTGATGTATTTCTAATGACGCAACAGATTCCTCAGGGTTTTGTTTGTAATAAATACACTACTGCAAACTGAAAAAAAATGGACCTAATAATGGAGTTTAATATTTGATTATTATTTTTGATGTTATGTGGTCCACATCAGTGAAACAGGAGACTAACCGATGCAGGAAGAATTGAAGCATTTAGTGTATTCTTCCTGAAATTGAAAATAGAATCTGGATATTTATGTGGAAAAAAAATTATGACAAAGCTGCAATAGAGCCTTTACTGCCAAATCCTGTTTATGTCAGTGCAAAGAGTTGGTAGTCTTCTCAAAGTGCTAGTCAATATATGTTGCATTTGTGATACTCTGCTGCATGGATTTTTGGGTCTATATATGAAAAATTACCAGCACAACTGGGTTGGAGGGAGGGTTGCTCTAGCTTTGTTTTCAGATAAGACTTCTGTGCCTTAGGAAATCCGCAGTGAGACTAGGCATATCGATAGAAGTTTATGTAATTAAACTATTAATGTAAACATTCATAATTTTTATTTTCCTTCTGTTTTGGACAAGCTTTAATTTGGCAGAACCGATTCTGTGTGCATATGTGCTAATATGATGTTAATATTTTTTAAAGTGCTTTTTGAAAAAAAATCTCTTGAACCTCAAATACATAGAAAAATGTGAGTATATGAAGTCAGCAACAAGTTAGGCAATTCTAGCCTTGGTGTGTGATAATGCTTTCTCTGGATCCTTCTCTAGCTGCAGACTCCGCAGCTGTTCCTTGCCGATTTCACAGGCTGTTGGGCCAAATCTGTGATATAATCCACCCTTTCTGTGCTGCCAGTCTGGAAGCGATTCAAAAAATGGTACTTGTACATGGCTGAGGGTTCCCCATGCACCAGCTCCCCTCGCGCAGACCCAAATACTTGGTGCTATCGTAGCCAGATCCAAGGCGAGGGACGGTGTTGCAGGCAGAGCTGGTGCGGTGCCGGATCTGTGTACGGCTGCTCCAAATACCCCTTTGCCTGAGACTGCGAGGGCTGGGCTGGAGCGGGGACGTGTCTCGCAGGGAGCAGAGCAGAGCTGGCCTCGGGGTCGCAAGGGGAAACATCCACGCACTTGGTGATGACTGCTGAGCTCAGGTGGATGAAGCGCCCTTCGCAGCAGCCAAGGACGACTGCTTGCTGAAATGGAGCTTTTGCCAGGTGGACAGCCAGCGTAGCGCGACAGCTCAGGAGCTGTGGCTGTCTGCGTGTTGTGGAGTTGAGAGACTATACATGCCCATACTTCGCTTTGCCCAGTATGCTGATCTAAATCCTCCCTTGTTCTAGTAGCAGTGTGTGAAACTTCCACTAACACAGATGGGTTCTCTTGCAGGAATAGCTGTCTCCACGCAGGTAATGCAGCGTTACATCATCCGCTTCGGGATGTGGATTGTCACAGGCTGCTCAGGTAGCTGGCCTCTAGGTCTTGGTTGTCTGGGATGAAATGGTTGCTGTGAGCTTTGCTTACAAAGAAATGAAGGATGGCTTTCTTGAAGTGCTGAACGTGGAGTCTCTGCATCAAAAGGCTCACTCTAATGTGGGTTTTTTCTGTATCTGCTGTCCTAACATAGCTAGGTTGAAGGTGCTAATCTTCAGACAGTGTGGTAGAAGACTGCTTTTGCTCCTTTTTTTAACAGGAATGTGTTTATACTGCAGCTGGCATAGAGAGCTGAGGGTAGGCAATAGCAGCAAGCTCCTGTTCCAATACGAAAGTCAGATGCAGGTCAGTCGCCCAAGGGTGCTGTTTGTGTCCAGGAAGCAAACTGCAGATCACGGTATGTCTAGCAAGGCACTTGTTGAGAAATCTGCCTCTGCTGTCCTGTATGTACAGAATTTATTCCAGGGTTATGTGGGGTGAATGGTCCAATTTCTTGACATTGGAGGGATTTGAAGTGAAGTCCACGGGTCAATGTACTGCCTAATGATCAAGTCTTGCAATAGTTCTGTTTGCTACTGAAGTGCTCCATGAAGAGCTTTACAGCTGGAGGTTAGTGTCACCAGGTCTGGAAATAAGACACATTCCCATGACTGCCGTGACCAAGGAGGCTTTTGTCCTTGTATTGTTTGCTCTGCTGTTCTACAGGGCGGCTCAGGAAGTCCCCATGCTAATCACTCCTTTTGTTTTCAGGTAATACGATATACGTGGTGTCCAGTTGTCTTGAAGTTAACACCATCGGATACTCGGTTTCCAAGGGGAAAACCAGCGTGGCTAGTCTGGGAGAAGAATGACGACTTGTGTTATGTACAGGTTGAGGAAATCTTCATTGTAAGCGGTGACCATGGCAGCTTCCCTATTCAGGAGAAACGGTGACAGCAACTGTGCTTCTTTTTCTTTAGTAAGACATTTGACACAAGGCTATGAGAAAACTCAGCTTCAGAAAGGCTGTCTGGGTGGACTGGTTCTGCTGCTGGAAGTTTTTTTGGCAGGGATGCTTCAGTCCATCATCTTCAGGAGAAGATGATGAGAGAGTGTTGCAGCTTCTGAAGCAAGTCAGATTTCTTGGCATACAGGGCACAGAAAAACGCCCAGAGCAGGGAGGGGACTGCCCTTTCAGAGTTCAGAGATAACTGACAGCATGTGTATTTTATTGTAAGTAAATGAGATTGCATAAAGTAAATGTTACGCTTTTATCATCAGTGGCTTGTAATGCAAACAACTACAGAACTCACCGCAGTAGGAAAAAATGCTAGGGTCCTAAAGAGAAATTCTGATGTAAGAAAAGAATGAGATTCAGATGTAAGAAAATTGTGTGGGGCTGCAGTGCAGAAAGCTTGCATCGAGTGTCCTTGCTAGGACTGCCTGGCCTTGTAGTCGAAGAGGTCGTGGGACTCCCTGGCACTGCACAGTCACGCAGCCCCTTCTCTGCAAGGGGACGTGCACCGAATCCTGCCCCTGAACCAGTAACTGCTGGTTGGATGCTCACGTCTCGCCTCTGCGCTCAGGTGCAGAACTGGTCAGTAGGTAACCAGCGGCTGAATTGTCATGAATACGCAACTTCTCCCAAAATAAGTGAAACCAGAAAGAGCTTGACTAGCTGTGGTTTCTCACGGAGAGCAATTGCAGCTGAGCTATCTCCTTAAGAAAGCACGAGGAGAGTTTAGCGGTTATAGGGTGATGTGCACCATCTTCTGCTTACACATGGAACTGGGTTAGAGGAGAACTTAGAACAGGATACTTGCAGTACTCCTCGTTTGTGCCTCATGATGGCCCACTGTGGTGAGAAAATGGCTGCAAAGACAGAAAACGTTCCTAGCGATCAGCTTTGACAGTATGGTACTTACTGAGCAGTACTTGCTTCTGCGGGGAAAAAACCCACAGGTATCTATGGCTGGTACAAAGAGGCTGTTTGAGAACAGCTGGACTGAGCTAGAGGATAGAATGTCGCTGCTAGCCAGGAGAGGAAGAAAAGCAGAGAAAGCCCACTGACCTCACCAAGGATCTGTAAGGTCGTATTCAGCTACCATAAAAAATCTTCTAAGAAAACTGGGCAATCAGCTAAATTGTAAATGCTCATCTGGCGTTGGGCTTCTAGATCAAGATTACTGCTAACACATCCATGGCATTCATAGCTACGGAGCTGTAAAATTACCAGCCATAGTTCGAGTTCCTCGATAACTCGCTGGAGAGAGTACTACCAGGAAAGGTGTGGTCATGATAAACCTTGCAGTCATAGGGGTCTATCCAACAGGCACAGTGGAAAAGGGGATTCTAGTCTTCTCCGTGCCCTGTTTGGATGATTAGGAGAAGCGACACATTTACAAAACAAGAAAAATTGATAATAATGCAGGGCTTAAAGGAAGCAGATCAGGTAAGTGTGAAGGAATGAACAATTATAAGATTTTCTTATTTGTTTTGAAAGTAGACGAGGAAAAGACTGAAGAAGCTGAAGGACAAAGCTTGATGGAACAAGAAACAGACTTGTAGGCTTTCTTCACGTTTGGGCAGCCAGTAATGAAACATTGGCTGCTCTGTGCATCAGGATCTGTGAAATGTGTGAGTGAACAACTAAACTTAAACTGATAGCTCAGATGTTCAAAAAAAAAATCTAACTAGAGAACAGTTTGTCCTGGATTGTTGTTCAAGAGGAGACGGTGACAGTGAACAGACACCCCCGGTGACAAATGGCGAAGATTGGCTCTGGAAATTAGCCCTCTATTAACTCACCGCTGTTTTTATGATGAATCAAACGTGATGATGCTCATTATGTGTAATGTGAAAAAAAGGCAGTAAGAAATGTCTACAAGTCTGATGTGAGAAAATTCTCTTAAAAACTTATCAAGATTAGAAAAACGGTGCCTGAAAGGCAATTAATTAGCAATGAACAGTTGGTGCCAACATCTGGCGGCAACACAATAGCAGCTACATAATGTAGATTTCCAAGAAAGTCAGGATGAGCTGGAAAAGAAGAATTCATATCAGCATAAAAGTACAGCTGTTGAGGATCATGGCCTTCATGGCAGGCAGCGCTTCATCCCAGGAATGCTGCTGGAGAGGTGGTTGCAAGGCATCCTATCAGCTTGCTGTGCCTGTGCCACAGCTCGATGCATGCTGATTCCAGTGAAGAGCTGATTCATTTACAATGGTTTGTGATAAGCTTAAGGCTGCCACTCCGAAATTGAACCCAGGGACATGCAGTGTGTTCCACAAAGGGTAATTTATCGTGAACCTGTAATCAGCGCAGGAGGAGGATTTGTTTATCAGCGGAGAGGAACAGCAACTGCGTGGCACTGGCTGGCTCTTACTTTCTCTGGTGAGAGGAAGCTCATTTGCCTGTTTGCTAATCTTGCAGAATCATGGCAGAATTTGGATAAAAACACGCAATGCTTTCAGTCACCAGCAGAGTACAATTTGGGTTTTCTTGTTAGGCTTGAAAGGCTCTTGTGCCGGTTTCTGTCTTAGCTTGCCGATTTTTTTTTCCATACCCCTTTGACTACTGGTCACAGATGTTTGTGCTTTTGCTTTGGGTGTGGGTTTGACGCGAGAATGATGCAGGACTGTATTAAAAGTGTGGAAGCTGACTACGGCTGAAGCATGCGTTCTTCAGAGTTGAAAGGGACCCCTGGCAATGCCTACAGCTGTGCAGCATTTCCATTTTGAGAGAAAATGTGTAAGGACAACCACAATTACTCATTAGACCAGAACATTCTGAAAGGCCGGTTTCCTAATAGCTGGAAAAATCCCAGCGCCATCGAGCCTTGGCACAAGCATGGCTGTACCGGTGCCCTGTGGAGGTGAGCTCGTGGAGAGGCTAATTGCCATAGCAGCAGCCGAGTGGAAATGGCTGCCCAGGTGTGCTCAGGAGGGGACACTGTCTCCTCTCTTTATCATTCACAGGAGGACAAATGTTGCAGATGAAAAAACGTCTCAAAAAGAAGACTAGCATGGGATGTGTTTAGAAAACCCTTGAGCAAATGGAGGCACCTTGCTAAGAAATTTGATTCCATTACTGCCACGGGCGTTTTCTGGATGCATTGATGAAGGTGATGCTTAAAGAACGATGCAACAAGAGGTGGCAATTAGCTAGGCAGTCTGCAGCTGTCTCAAAATGTCAAGACTGAAGCAAAAGCAGGATTTCTGTAGAGCAAAAATGTTGGCAAAATACAGAAAATCGCTGAAAGAAATACAGTGTTTTCTTTGCACAGGAGGCTTCCCGTGGGACATGGGAATCTCAGGCAATGGTTCTGTTCCTGAGACAAATGTGTTAGTAGCAGTGTGCTGATTTCTAAATGCTTGTAATTCTCATAATCCAAGAAAACGGGAATAACATAGGGACAGAGATACCAGTGAGGTAGTTCTTCCTCTGTAGAGTATCATAGACCGAAGGGAGCAATGTCGTCCTCAGAGGAGTCTGCAGAATTTGTGTTGGTGATAGAAATGTGCAAAGAGCAGTTGGACCTGGAAGGCGGAGTCACACCAGAGATTGGAATGGGCTTGTGCTGCTGGTTCCTTTGAACTATTTTCTTCAGGGCACTTCTGAAAAAAGCAGGAATTTTCAGGGAAGCCAGGACCTGTGGAGCTGGATTGACAGAAGAATGCAGTGAATTCAATGAATGGAGATAAGCATTTTTGGTCCTTATCAAATAATTTTATCAGTGCTCTTCATTTAGAAGATGAAGTGCTCTTCATCTTTAGAATGCTTTCGTCTTGGTAGCTTCAAAAGATAAATCACATCTTTGCTTCTCCATAGCTGCAAGCAACAATGCAAGCACTCTGTGTTTTGCTGCCTTCTAACAAGGTGAACCTATTCTTTGGAGCACACATTGATTTTCCCATCCCTTTTCTGAACTTCTCCCACTATCTGTTTCTTGCTGTAGATGGACTGATATGAAAAGAAATACAGAATGGATTAATACAAGATAACCCCAAGAAAGTGTAATGGGGAGTTAAACCTAAACCACAGGACTTATCAGGAGAGGATTAACGTACTCTTTCAGACCAGACCAGCCCAACCAACCAACACCGCCCCAGCAGCAGGCTGCCAGCAAAAGTAATTGGGGAGGCTGGCTGATGGGAAGCAGCAGAACATGGCCCAGTTTTGTTAAACAAGTAACTTCTCTGACACCGGGTGGTGAGGGATGCCTGGAGGAACAAGACCAGGTAATGTGAGAGACTAATTTAACTTCTTTCATAGGAAGGATCACAGCTACTTAATACAAATCTAAAAAAAGGTTTACAAAAAACCACATCTCTGTTAGGCTTCTGGTCTAGAAAAAGTGTGACTTTCTGTTGTAATGAGAAGATGCTTAAGAGAAATGCAGAAATCCCTTCCTTAGGACTGATTAAATGACATTTTGTGAGACTAAGGGCTTAAATGTTGTCTGAAATTTTTCAAGAGTTGTATTATTTAATGTCATTACAAGGCTGGCAATGGTAAAGGCTTGTTTGAAAACATTCTGTTTTACTAGGAACACTGATTTTTATATAGGATCTAAAGTTTTGCTTACCATTAGTGACATGTCAAATGACTTTGTTCTCACGGGAGCGTTTGTGCATGCCTCTTGGATAGCTGTAAATAAGTTATATCTCTCTGACAGTTTAAATAAGCCATGTCACTATGATCTTTGATGTAGTAATGAAATACTGCTTCCATCTTACAAACTTATGTCTATATAAAGCAGTGCATAAACTTATATAAGGCAACACACAGAATTACATGCTATAGATTTATTATATTATTATGACATTAATAGATTCCTTGTATTATTTCCCCACAGAAGCATAATGGACACCTCAAGTTGGCAATAGGAAAATAAGTAGAATCCATGTCATTAAGGGATGCCAAGGCAGATGAAACAGGGAGACTTACTTACCTTATAGACTATATATCTAAATTCAGGGCTTCTTGAATGGTCGAGAGCAGCAGCAAATAAATTGTGGTCTGACCTTGTGAGGATCCCAGGTGTGTATCGTCCCCATCCTCCAGCTGGGGATCCCATATTTCCATGGCTTTTTTCAGCCTTTTTGGGACAGCTGTTGAGTCAGTAAGGTATCGCGTAGGCAGCAGAAACCTTCACTGCGCCATCGGCAGAATCATCCTGCAGACCACTGGGCAAATGAAGCCCTGTGATAATTCAGCTCTCCTAGTCTACACTTGCTGGCTTTTCAGCTGTGCGACTCCCGTAGAGTGTGGTTTCGTGAACTGCTGGCATAATCTCTGTCAGAATTTTCAGTGCTGCTTTAAACTATAGACCCTGATTTTCTTCTGATTTTCTTTCTAATACTTGATTAAGTGTCTCTTGAAACAGTATACATCTATTTTGGTCACTTTCTTGGTATCTTGCTCTAGATTTTCTTAGTAGCACAACAGCTTTTTAAATTGTTTTTCACTGTAAAATTCAAATATTTTTTGAATGCTGTCTGGGGAGAGTTACTGTAATCTTTTCTCTTTCAAAAATAATTCCTACATTGATGGATCACAACAAAAAAATTATTTGGCAAACACAGTTTTAGTTGGGTGTATTTGTCTGCAAGAAAGCAGGGAAAACCAGTATCAAAATAATAAATGGTTAAAAGTCATGCTAAATTTCTCTTTAGGCCAAACTAATTATGGCATTTCAAAGTTTTTAACTTACTAGAGAAAAGCCCAAGAACAACATTTTATCATCATGTGACTGAAAGAGTAATGGTTGGTTTAAATTTAAGAACATTCAAAAAAACCTGATTTCTGCAAAATAAGAAACTGAAGAATAATTATCTTTGAAAAGTTGCATTTATCTAATTTGGACTCATAAGCTTCTTTCATAGAAATTTACAAAAATAAGGCTGGGATGCTCAAAGGGAAGACAGCAACGCAACGAGCACCGCCAGCCTTTCTTCTGGTGTTGGCAACTTAGTGCATTAATGAATCAGTAGAAATCAGCAAAAACCATGTGGCTGAACAAGAGAGTTTATAACTTTCTTCTCCATTTCAGGGAAGCATATAACCTTCTCGAGCCACTCTGTGGTTTGTAGTTTTGTGTTTGTATGGTGCAAGGGCTCCTGTGTAAATACGGGTGTAAATGGCTTAAGATGACATATTCGGAGTCATGGAATGTAATTTATTTCAGGATTTGCCTTGGTTCTCTGGTTCTGGCATAATCAAGGGAAAAATAATTTTATAGTATTTTGTAAAAAATTAATTCTAAAGAAAATGATGGAATTATAACAAAAGACATAATTTCTGAGGACAGTTTGTCTGAGAACTGCTTCAATGCACTGAGTCCAAGTTTCCTTGGAGCAGACTTCTGCTGTGGATTGTGTAGCTGCTGCACTGGGGTAACTCTGGACAGGAATTAGCAGTCAGGCCCTACAGCTCACTCAAAGGTTGAATTAGCCCTTAAACCCAACTTTTTCCTCAAGACCCTTCAGAAGGAATGAAGAAAAACTGCCATTATATTTGAGAGAAAAAATGGGGGTCCTAGAGATGGAACTGACCCACTATATGTTTTTAGGCTTTTAATTAAAAGACCTCATTTAATTTTTCACAGGATTCTGGCAACATACCAAGCTGAAAGTTTATTGTCTTGTTCACTGTGGAAATACCTAATGTGGTGTGTTTAAAGGGCAAATGTTGCCAGGGGCTGAATACGCCCCATGGTAGGTGGAAACTTCACTTGATGCCTGCTCTGTCTGCTGCGAAGCAGTAATGCTGGGGGCTACGCAGTTGTCTTCGTTGTTTGCTCTGAAATGCAGAGTTTAGTAAGTAACATGAAGGGACTTGAACAAAGCGGTCATTTTTACACTGGGAATATTTTGTAGACCCTGTTTTTTGCTTTTACTACTTCTGCAGATGTTCCGTAGATTTTAATAGCATTTTGCAGAAGTTAACCTGAAAAGCTGTCACATATAGTAACAGCACTAATTCCCAGGGAACTCTATAGGGTTTTCCACCAGTGCTGTGTTTATATCCCAGATGACTGTGCATATACACCTGAGCATTAAGAAGCAGAAATAAAAGCTGTTGGGAAATTGGCTCTCCTGGTACTTGGGAGAGATCCATTTCAGAAAGTCAGTTCCATCTTGAACATTTGTTTGGTTTTCTCAGTTATATTGCATATGGGTTTTATTTGTTAAATAAGTAGTTCTTCTGTTTTTATTGCAGAATAAGCAGGTTTACTGACCCTCCTGGTTAATGCTATGGGGTTGTTGCGAAGCTCTATGTAATATAACCCCTTTAATCCTATTTCTGATACCGTACTACAGGATACTTTTTAATTTGTGGCTACGTTTACGTTAATAAGTCATTTAGCACAATAGGAGTGTGACTGTAATGTGAACTAGTCCGTGCTGTGGGCAAGCTCTGCTTTGCTCCCACAGACTCTATGCCCAGCAGCAGCCCAAGTGCATTCAGTGCCCTCCCGGAGTGCACCTTCTGGTTTGCCTGTCACCTGAGAGGAATCCAGCTGGTGCACTCTGAAAACCCAAGCAGAGTCTGCCGGGCTGATAGGGAGAGTCACTTCAAGAGCAACCTCCTGATCCAAACCAAAATACTTCTGCAGTCACACCCTGCCTGTGCACAGGGCACTGCACGCACAAAGCCCGACTGTCCCCGGGACGCGCCTGCACGCCCAAAACACGCCTCGCTGGGAAAAACACAACTGTGTGTGAACTGGATTCAAGGGCTGTGCTCTTGGTAGCATGCCAGTATTGCCTGCTAAATGCAGCTTCTTCATCACCTTAGATTTTTTTTTCTGTTAGTTGATTCACTGGTTCTTATATTAAGTACAAGGGGTGGTGGAGAATGAGAGGGAGAGTGAATTGCAGCACTGATCACTGCTTATCCACTGTTTCCAGACCAGTAATAACTCTCCTTAGAGATGCTGCATTCATTCCTGCAAGAACCTCTACATGTGTATGAAGCTTGGCGACCTATGAATCCCACTACAGGCAATGGAAAGTCTGTTGTATGTGAAGCTGTATATTCACATAATATACGGATGAGCAAGAATGGATCCCTTTTCCCTCCCTATGCTTTCTTCTCAGGAAAACTTTCTAGCATCTGAATTTAGCAAGCTTACAAAAGCATTTTTTTCATTTCAGTATAGTTGTCTTAAAAGACGAATTTGTCCCTGAGGACATTTGGGCAAAGTGGAGAGAGAGATTGATCATTTCCAGATGCTCTTTGCTGACAGGCAAAGAAAAATTCTGCTTCAGGTGAACATTTGTGAATGTATTTCAAAAATATATACTTTGTATGCAAATCTGACAGGGAGAGTGCAAGCCAGTATGACAGGCATCTTACAAGTGCCTGAGATGCATAGATTTGCATTGTCATAGCTGCATTAGTAAGATAGGGCTTGCCCCTGCTGACTGGGCTAAAAGCCTTTGGAGCTTCCCTCTCTGTATCGCCTACGGACAAGCAGAGGAGATGGGTGTATTTTTCACACAGAAATACAGAGGCCATATTCAGCGTGCTTCACAGCAGACAAATAGCTCAGACGTGCTTGCTGAGTCGGACATATAAAAATACATCATTCACCTTTGATGCTTTGAGTACAATTTCCTGATGGGATTCCTAAATATTACATGCTAACTGCTGGCAAGACTTGACACAGAGAACAACAAGTAGTTTGATTCGGGCTTCTGGGGGGGTACCCTGAATTGCGGAAGCAGGGAGAGCTGGTGTCTTGCATGTTACCTGAGAAGAGAGCCAGTCGGAGAGAGCGATTGTGTATTCGCACCCTGCTTGCTGTGCACTCTGTCTTGCTTCCCAGCAGAGCACAAGCAGGACTCCAGTATTGGCAGCTATGGTCACTACCACTATGGCTTGCCTCTGCGTGAGAAATCGATGCTTGCTTTGATATTGGCTCTTGTGCCTGCCAGTAGTCTCTAACAACTACAACATGAGGACTTCTGAATAGTGAAAAAGCCGAGCATCAACCAGTTCTGTAGGAGGCCCTGATACCTGGAAAGAACAGATTCTTCTTCAGCTGGTGCTGGTCTCTATGGCAGCAGCAGCCACGGCGCTGAGCATGGGCAGTAATGGTGGCAAAGGAAATGCCTCCTTGGGAAGCAGTCCTTCCTAACATCCATCCATAACAGCTGTGGTCCTTCTCAAACGATGTGTGGAACCAGAAACGCCACTGGAGACTGGGATGCTTCTGTGAGTCACGAGCTGGTTTTCAGTGGGTGGGCAGAGGAGGTGGAGGCAGTCAGTGGGACCAGTTGTGCGTTGCCTCCTTGTGCATGCTATCTCCTGGCGACACGGGCTTCTGTCGAAATGGGGACGAGGGAAGGCAAGAATAGCAGCGCTGCAGCTTGCACCTCACCCACCCAAGAGCAAACAGAGAGAGACGGCCCTGCTCCTGCGTGGTGGCAAAGCTCAGGGCCTTTCCAAGGCCAAAGGAAAAGGTGTGTGAGGACTGCAGTGGATGTGAGGTCTAGAGCTGGTAAGGTCCCACCGCAGGCAAATCAGTTTTCTATGGAGCTCTGTCATGGTACTTGTCCCAAAACCCTGCAGTATTCTCAGCTGTGCCAGAGTAAGAGAGGGTAAGGATGCGCTGAGGGGAAAAGAGGAGGTAAACTGGGGGTGTCATTCTCTGGGGTTGTTCAGGCAAAGCAGGTAAATACCTAAGGGTCTTCATTAAGCCCATTTGCTGTTTAACAAGATAAAAAATGCTGGTTTAGACTATTAACTCATTGAATGTTACAGTTTTTGTCCTTAAAGAAGGAAAACATGCTGTGCAAAAGGGGGCTCTGAATGCTGGCAATTTCTAGGTGTTAAAACTCTGAGACTTGATACTGTAGTTAACAAAGCATTGGCTTCACTGCGTTGGTCATGTTGCTGAAATGAACTGTCAGGTTTGCGGCTGTTTTGAAGAGCAGCACAGGAGGCAGCCTTTGGTGTTTTCTTAGGGTGTTTTTTTTTCCCCTAAATATGAAGATCTGGAGAAACCCATTCACTCTGTGTGTGTGTGTGCGCGTCCCCAAGGTTTTCCTTTCTCAGCCTGCAGGCTTGACCTGCCAACCATTGCCCAGGAAGGGTCCTGTCTGTCCCAGAAGGGCACAACATGTCAGCTCAGAAGAGCTGAAAACTTGAAATGGGGTCTTTGCGCATAATTTAGCCTGTGATACTTGGTGAACTATATGCCTAATTAGAATATGCTATTTGGGAAAATATCTTCCCAAAGGGATGCTCAAATTGGCAGCTTTACGATTTGACCTGATTTTACTTTGTTGTTGGTCATAAAGATGGAAGCCACTATGTGGTTAAAATCTGTTTTGCTGCATTTGGTTGGTTGAGTTTTATTTTGAGAAGGAGGAGGATAATTTTAGTTCTTCAGAACTGAAAATTAGATCAAAATCCTGGCAACTGTTCAAGATAAATGAGCAACCTTGCAATAAAGGGGTTTCTGTCACCTTGGAAACACAGTTTCAAAAAGCCGGTTGGAGTAATTTTAGTTTCAGACTTCCTTCTGCCCTTGTCCCTCCCATGCAAATTCTGTTTTTGCATTCGGTATATCCTGTTTAGCTGTTTTTCTTTTCTATATAAATAAAGGGGGATTTGCCAGACAAAAGTGGAACAACATTGAAAATGTCTTCCCGATGATGTTTCAGAGAAGAAATCGGTGTTTGGAAACACACAAAATTGAAGCCATCCAAAAACAGATTAAAAAAAAATCATTTTAGATCTTACAGCTCAATGTAAAAAAAACCAGAAGTTTAACTTTAAATACTTGATTTTTACATACTGTTGAGTCTTTTTATTCTGGAGAAGAATACGGCATTTAGGAAACAAGTTTTAGCAATGAGAAGGAAGGTGTGTGGGGACGTTAAACAAAGAAAAATCTAATTTGAAATAGGGATGTAATCTAGTAAATATACCTGGGCTTTCAGAATCCCCAGTGTTGAGATATCCATCTGAAATTTGTTGTATTAAAGTGCTGTGGGTCTTTGTTGTGGGCATTACACAGATTATGCTGTGGCATGGCTGGAAACTCAAGTAATTAGAGAAGAGATTAGGATAAAGTAGTGCTTCTATCCACTAAAGAATGTAAATATTTTGAATATTTTCAGTAGCTCACACTTCTCAATAACAAATCTCACCTGAAGAGTGCCCTTACTGTGAGGGCCCACTAGAGAAAGCACAGAAGCCTTTGTAGCCTTTGTAATCAGCTGAGATACAGGGACTTTCCACTCCCACTCAGAAAATATTTCCAAGTGAAAAGCAAATTTATTGTAAATTATGTGAAAGATTAAATGCATTTAAATATACATCTTATTGTCCCGGTAATATTCCTGGAAAGTCGGAGGAACCCATGCTGGACAGGCTGACAGCCTCTGTGCCGGCGGCTAGTGTTGCCTCTGCCCGTTGGGCTGCCGCCAGCTGTGCGGTCTGCCGGCTGGGTGGGAAGAGATGCTGCCCAGGACCACTCGCCAGCGTCTGAGCAAGCATGGAAGACTAGCAGGACATCACACTGACACATCACATGAGACACGACTAGATAGAATAGCTGACTAACATTTGGGTTAAATGTTTGGAAATACTTCCTAACCACGTGACTGGTTAGACCGTTGGGGTAATAGCAGGGCCATATAACTTGAGATATTTAGAATGAGATTGGTCTGAATATGAACAAACAAGGAGATGTGTGGTTAAAGGAGCACACAGGAGATTATAAATACATTTTTTCACTTCCATTTTCTTGGATTCTGTTGTGTCTTCCAGGGGTGACTAAATATTATTAAAGGACATTAATAATTAAGAGCAGCTTGTCTATACTACCGTTCCACTAGCTGCTGCACTTTTTTCATTCCTTGTTATCACAGGAATAAGTGAGTGTTGGGAGCAAACTGTCGGCAGGCAGTAGGCAGCAACCCTGGCAGGTTTGCAAATGAGGGACTTTCCCTGCTGGAGCCAGCAGCATCAAGTACTCGTCTTCTCCTTGCTGCATCTTTCCTCACATTTTAAGGAAGCCCATTAGGTCAAAACATGTCCTTCATAGTGCCAGGCCTAAACAAAACTTTCTTTCCCTGTGAAACACAGTTTTTCTCTGTTCTACTTGCTAGGTGCACTCCAGGAGACACAAAAGAAACTCCAGGGCTCACCTGTGTAGCTGTGCAAGACTGTTTTTCTACTTTGCAGCCACTGTAGTGAAGCAGCGTTGTTCAGACTCTGCAAAGAAGCCGAGTATGAGCACGCTGATGGCATGCACAGACTTCATTGTCATAGTTTCTTAGCATTCGCTTCTCTGATTGCCCTGTTTGACGCACACACAACAGAGAGAAAGAAGCGAATATTTCACATATGAAATTCCACGGATCTCTCAGCAGCCCGAGGTGATATGCTGGGTTTCTCTGGGGTTTTTTTCCATTTTTTTGGCTTTGTAACATACAGGATGACTATCATGAAATGGTCATATATGCACACATATAAAGTTGTTCGAGTAATAAAATTATTTAGCTTACATAAAAGAGAAAAATAGACTAGATCCTTTCAACATGTGAAAGTCATGGGCAGATATTGCCTACAGAAAAAACATCTGTTGCTTCAAATTTAAGATTATAAGAACATATCTTTAAGGCATCCTTGTGATTGTCTTAAGCCAAGTACTTTGAGAACAGCACACTATATACAGTTCTTAAAAAGGACTGGTCTGCCAGTTTAAGGACCTTTCCACTTCTTTTTTTAAATACTGTCTTTCCTTTTACAGCATTTAGAAGTCCTCTATACTTTACTCTGACTTGAAACTCAGTTTTGAGTCTGATGAAAAAAAAAACATATTGCTATTTCTAATGGTAGAAGTTGGAGAAAGGAACTTTAAGAAAGTGGATTCCCCTAAGAACATGTTCATTAAATGTGTTCCCCCATTCTGGCATTTTGTTGGCTGTTGTTAGGTAATTTGAGGCCATTCAAGATATTCTTCTTACAGCGTTAAACTTTGCAGGATTTTTAATAAACAAATTTTGCACACGCAGCAGGTTTTAGGACCCTGTGCATAATGGGATCTATGGCAGATGTACCTTGCAGCATCTCCTGGACTCTGTTGTGTGGGCTGGCAGACGCCGGGCTGTGCTAAGTATCTGTGAGCCGGTACAGCACCCCCCTACAATATTAACAGGGGCTGCTACCAGACACAGCTCAAAAACCTTATGGCTCCGGCTAGTTAGGGGATGAGATTCACAAATGTTACATTTGATCTAAATTTGGATGAATAGTCAAATACTGTGAGAGACCGAATGATGACAGAGACTTTGTGAAGGCACGAGGCCGAGGGGAAGACAGACCATAGGTGGAGGTGGGCGAGAGCTCTGCTTTTTCCCTGCCCTCCTGGGGCAGAAACAGCAGGACCACAGAGTTGATCCCTGGCCTAAAGAGATAGGAGAAAAGACACAGAGAAATGCTTATTGAGTGATCTCAGTTCCTTCGCAGAGGATCTTCTAGTGTTTTGAGCATAAATTTGAGTCTTTCTTTTGCTCTAACATATTACACTCTTTGTTGGTGTTTACTTTCAGTTCGACCAAGGTGGAGTGGCACCAATCTGCTGGTTTTGTCTCCATGTTAGGAGAAGGTGATGGTGATGATGGTCATGATACCGACTATTTTTACTGTATGGGTAATGCTTTGGCTTATTAATATCCAGAATACTTCGGTATTTTTAGCATATCTTCAGTGAGACTGGCATCCTACAATAGTACTGGCATGCTGTTAAGATTGCAGTCAGAGGTGGTAATGACAGCCCTGAACTTCAAGGACATGTTTGAAAAGCTCATAGGGATGTTAGCTTGCATTCTTTAAAAAGACAACTACAAACTTAAAAAATAAGTGCAAGATACTAAGAGGAGCATGAATTACCACACATAAGGCAGAGCCGTGAACGCTCCTGCTGCTTAACTTCGCTGACAGCTATGAACAGAAGTATTTCCATCACACTGCTCGTTCGACTCTAGGCTAACCTTACATGGCTCTTCACATCCTTCCCTGCTTCATTTTAATTACAGCTTAACAAGACAAGTAGACCATGACACTGGGAGCAATGGGCTCAGCACTTCACATACAGGCAGGGTAGCCACCATCCTGACGCTACAAGCCACAACGCCAGAGCCCAGGTGGCCCATGCCACAAGAGTCAGAGGAGAACTGATGGTGGCAGTGGCTTCTCAGAGGTCTGTTAGCTCCTTGTGAGAAAGCACCAAGTTTGGTTGGACATGGCCAAGCAACACCGATGCAGATGTGGTGCAGTGGGTGTAAGATCTTGACAGCAGTGCCTCTTAAAGCAGTCTTGGGTTAAGGAGGTTTCTGGCAAGGACGCGCTCTAGAAGGGACTCAGTGGTCTGAGCCAAATGCTTGACTGCTCTTGGAGTCTCTAAAATTTGCTTTTAAAAAGCGCAGCCCCAACTGCAAATGGTTCCGTGGACCAAGGAGCAGGTGGTGGAGCCGTGCTGGTAACAAACACCTTCAGCTTCGTCCAGCCTGTTGCCTAGAAACCTCCTCAGGTTTAGAATATAAATAGTGTATTCTCCCATTGGTTTGCCTCCCTAAGCAGATAAGCAGCTGTGTTCTGGACCCCGTGGGCCTCTGGGGTGCCTTGGCTGGCCAGTTCAAAATAGGGTCTGGGGGTAACAAAGGTATGGGTAACTGCAGCGGTGCCTGCATCTGAGAGAGATCAGTCGCTTGGCAGGCTAGGGATAATGCACGCGGCTGTTAGCTGTCTGATAGGGTTTCAGGAGACTCTTATTTCAGCCCATTTCGATGTCAGGAAGGCAGACATTTTCAATAAAAAGAGCGCTCATAGATTTTATTGGGGCATTCAAATGCTTCCAGTTCCCAGCTGTCATCAGCTCCACTTTAGTCATATAGCTGTCACTTTATCCCCCTGTCTGCGACAGGTCTTGGGAGAAGAAAGATACCGATTTCGAAGCTTTAATGAAAAGGAGACTCACTCACCTTGCCAGACACTTTTGGTTTTACTCCCATGAACGAATCGCACTGAAGTAAAATACAGTGTATCTTTACACTGCTACACCCTAAATTAATATGTGACTTTTATTTCAGGTACAGCAGCGGGCCTTGGATGCTGTGAGGGATGGAATTTTCCAAACTCAGACCAATGTAGCTCAAAACCAGTCCCTGAGTTTATACAGAAACGAATGCCTGCGTACTTCGGAAAGCACAGCTTCTCCCATGTAACTGCCGAGGCAGAGCTGATCTCTGAAACAGCCAGCAAGGCTGTAAAGGTTATTTGTCAGTCTTTTATTAGGAGCTATTTATCTGTGTAGTTTCATCATTCAGCTATATCTGTGCCCAAACATTGCCACCTGTGCATCAGCTTCTTCACCAGGGACATCCTTCTCACCAATCCTTTTTTTTTCCAACTTAAATTGGACTTTTTTGCTTGTGCAATCATCTACAATTCTCATGTCATCAACTCAAAAAAGATTAAGTAATTGGCGAAACCTCAGTCTGTTAATGAAAAAAACCTTAAAAACATTTCTCTTTGTACCTTCGGAAGAATACTGCTTTCTATTTGCTTAAAGTCACACTGTTTAACCAGTCCTAAATAATATTTGCCTGTCTCCTAATAAGAAGCCTCTTCAAGTCACTGCAAGCTCCAGACCCATCCTCTTGATGTAGCTTTTACTTTCTGTAGATGGCCGAGTAAAAGGACTCATGTCCAGCACTGTGCGCTTCGCAGCTCCTGAACAAAACAGGCTGAGCTGAAAACAAAAGCTCAGCTTTGACTCTTACTCCGCTGGCTCAAGTTAGTTCCAGCCAGATCCTTAATGTTATTTTATCTGCAGGGTTTTTTTGTGTGTGATCAATGCCAACTCTGTTGGGCAAATACAGGATGCATAGGGACTTAAAAAAAAAATCCAGCTGCCAACAAGAAAATGTGCTTTGTAACCACAGTTTGGAATGGAAACAATTTTCTAAGATACAGATCAAATGGTGTTTATAGACTCAGCTATTGGCAGCTTTTCACCGAGCTATTTCCTGTGTGCCTATTGCATAGAGGAATAATCTAAATGCTTAAACTAACATTTAAAACCATGCAGAGGATGAAGACAATGCTATGTGAAGCAGCAGAGAAAACACAATAATGTTGAACTTTCTTTTGTTTCCATAGCCAATGCTCATGAGAGAAGGCAGTACTGCACACCAAATGTCAGTACTCCAGTTCTTTGCAGGACTTGGTCCTTGCTCTGGCTAGTACCTACTTTCTGCTAGTATTGTTTTTAACTGCTAAAAGGAAATGCCCAAGTAATAAAAATTTATAAGAATCCCACTTAAATAAGCGGAACTTGCTAAAAATTACGAACAGTTACTTTAAGTGCAGTAAGTTGTTCATCAGGGAATTAATGCAGACAATCTGAGGCATGGGTAGGCAGGAGGAATCTGATTTCCCATTAGAACAGATGGGAAATCTGCAGGTATGACGATGACAGTCAAGGTAGGTGTAGAATTCTTTTGTTTGCTCAGTTTGAAATGGTTGCAACTTTTCAGTGCTTTTTAATGGGGCAGATCCCCTCTCCCAGATTTCAGATGCACGCCCCATGCTTTAGATGCGCGTTTGCTGGTGGCACAGCTGACCTCCCGATAGCATCAGTAAGGTCAGTGCAGTTGAGCTGTAGTGCCCATGCAGAATTTTGCTGCTGGTAAATTTTACTGCTAGTGTTCTGCTCAGCTGGACTTCATTCCTTCTACCCCAGCCGTTTCTCAGTTAGGAAGGATGGCAGCTCCAATACAAGGAAAGGTTTAGAATTGGGAGAGCAATTTAGGGTAGACGGGACCTCTGGAGGTCCTCTGCTCAGCTCTGATGCAGAGCGGGAGCCGCATAGGTGAGCGTCCCCAGGGCCAGCCAAGTTTTCAGCATCTCCAAGATGGAGTTTCCACAGCTTTTCTGGGCAACCTGTTTCAACATTTGACTATGAGATGAACAAAAAAAAAATGCCATCATATGTGTTTATACCTTTCTTGTTTGACTGTATCCTTACACATCAGGATAACAGTTCCGAAAGGTGCAGTAAAAGGCTTGGCTTTACATAGATTCCAGCCTGAAAATCAAAAGTATTTATTGGGGTTGAAAGCTTAACCACTTACCTAAGATCGGTTTAGAGGAGGTGGCACTGGGATTTTCCTTTACTTGGGCCCAGAGGTAATGCAGATAATGTAATTGTGAATTGATCTGCTGGAGGTAGATGCGTTACTTGTGCACAGTGAGTGCACTGTCAGAGAAGTACTGATCGTTTTGTTTTTATGCATGCTACTTTGCCCGAGATGCTGTTCCTAACCCAGCCTGTGGGCGCTGCGACGGGGCTGTCGGAGGGGGCAGGACCTGACCCCCGCAGGGACAGAGGCCAGGCAGACCCCTCGGGACTCGCAGCTTCCCACTGGCACAGCAGTCAGCACCACGAGCGGCACAGCCGCTGCTGGCTCGTCTGCCACTTTTCCCAACCAAAAGCATTCTGGAATGGTTTTACATCTTGCTCTGAAACTCTTACACAGGTATTTCCCAGTATGTGTATTTAAAGGAATGCAAATTGTTTCGAAAGACAGGATGGCAAAATGGCATTTTAAGGTGTTGCAATGTAACACATGACAACTATCATGAACTTTATTTTAGAGTAAGAGAAACCGTAGCTACTTTGTAACAGGGTTTTTTTTACATTGTATATTTACAGGTATTGCTGGGTTACTACTGTTGGTGTTTCACAAACAAAGATTCAAGAATTTAATCTAATTTTGTTCTTCAGAAATATTTACTTTCAAGTGATCAAATTATTAAATTCCCCTCAAAATTTGGTAAGAGAGGAAGTCTATGAATCTGCGTGATGTTCATGAACTGCAGCTGTTTTCTCCAGAACCGAAGGAGCACTTCCTTCAGCCCAGCGTTTGGGGATTTGTTACGTACCGAGGCAGTGCCACGCTGGGCAGGCAGAATGTGTGGAACGCCCGCCGGCGCCCGGCTGCCTTCGGCGGGGACGCCACACCCAGCCCACCGCCGGACACCACGGCTCTCGCCCCGCACCACGGATCGCTTGCGAGATGCGTCATACAGAAAGCTGGAAAATATACTCCTGAAGTTGTTGATAATGAAATGTAGACCCACGTAGACATTAACCAACAAAAAGCCGTCTCAGTATTCTATCTCAGGACAAAAATCAGTGACATACCTTTTCCCAAGCCCAGTTTCTAAGGGCTGTGCGCTTGCTAATGGAACTGATGCATGACGTAGCCCAGCAACACGCACACCAAACCCAAATTTTTGCCCGCTCCAGCAGCCTCAGCACATGATTTCTCAGTACTTTGTTTGCTCTGTCCTAATGCTGTTTGTCTTCCGACGTGGCGTTTTGGCTGGAATAGCAGAGGTTGCTGACACCAAGGCCAGCTTTGTCCCCGCCTCTCTGGCTTTTGGAGGGAGCGGGCCGCTGCTCCCCGCGCTGCCAGGCCGCAGGGAGCTGCCCAGAAACCGGCGGGGACGCAGAGCTGCCACACGCACGGCCTAAGCCCAGGGGGGAAAAACGCGTTTGCAGCCTACAGATGTTTTTCTTTGGGGGAGAAAAACCCCAAGCGAAACGAAAAACGTCAGGGAAAAGAAGTTTTTTAAACCGTGCTGTCCATCTCTTGGTCTCCAGGGAGGAACGCCCTGCAGATGGCTGGCGGAGAAGACAAGCCCCGAGCCGCAGCGGGCAAGACCCCAAGCGCGACGCGGGGCGCGGAGGGCAGCCGGGCCCGGCGGGGCGAGGCGGGGGCGCTGCGGCTCCCCTCAGGCGGGCGGTGACGCCCCCTCCCCGCGCCA
>Ga0065711_1034786_pt1 | contig 23243 bp, 16 predicted proteins | sample Hoacrofraction12_FD_59098 | JGI IMG/M metagenome (GOLD analysis project Ga0065711, IMG submission 59098) | Hoatzin crop microbial communities from Cojedes, Venezuela - Epithelial fraction 12 v2 (version 2) | ecosystem: Host-associated > Birds > Digestive system > Esophagus > Crop | place...
CATTACCAAGAGGGGGTAGTAATCAGAAGGCCGCACCAGACCAGGGAGTTTCTTCGCAACATCCCTAACCCGGGCCCCAGGGAGGCAGCAGACTTCCCTGTGGGATGGGTCCGGTTGGCAGATCGGGCCCTCTGTTCCCCTCAGAAGGGAATCACCTATGACAATGATCCTCCTTTTTTTCTTAGTTGAGGCAGTTGTAATATGTGGGGCTGTCTGACTCGTTAGTTAGCGGTGTCCCTGCTTGCTGCGGGGGGGTTGGACTAGACGACCTCTAGGGGTCCCTTCCGACTCAAAACTTTATATAATTCTATGATTCTATGATTCTATGAAAAGGAGAGCAAAAGTTTTCAGTGGCAAAAATTCCCTTCCTCTCCACCACCTTTCAGCAGCCAGCATTGGATGTCACCTTCACCTCATAGCCTTCAAGTCACTGTGTCCCTCAGATCAGTAGGCAGTGCTGGGTAGGAGAGAGGAGATAACCAGTCCTCAGAGAGCAGGACTCAGCCACGCCAGCACCTGGGGCTGCGACACCCGACTTTATTCAGCCTTAGATCTGGGTAGCAACTGAAACTGCTTACAAAGATTGCCTAAAGGACTCTGGAAAAGACATTGAAGGTGGGTTTGCAACTTCATCCAGTGTAGGTTTGGCAGGCACCATGCTAGCCCAGCAGACAAACCACACTTGTTCTGTAAACCTGCACCTTCTCTTTTCGAGGAAGTTGTTTGTTTCCTCGGTGATTACCATGACCTGGAGATCCCACTTGTGCTTGTAAGAAAAAAAGAAAAAGAAAAAAGAAAAACTAATACAGAGAGAAAAGTTTACTAAAACAATTTGCCTCTCCTTACTAACTGCAGTGATTATCCAGACAGGAAAGTTGTGACCTGCCTACTTTCTGGTCAAAGATTTTTTTATGTAATAACAATATCACCTGGAGTGTGATATTGCAGCTACCGAAGTCAATGGGCATTGCATTATTAACTGAAGGAGGAGCCGGGTCAGGTCCCCAAACTGAAATCATGCTACCAGAATCCTAATTGCAAACGCCCTTGTTGACAAGACAGAGTGCAGTGGCCATCAAGTACCTCAGTGAAGTGCTGCACTATACATTTTCTGCCCCAGCCAGCTGTCACAGCATGGGCAGGAATGTTGCCTGCTGTCAGCTCACAAGAACATGCAGCATGGCAAGGGAAATGCACCTCCTCTCCTCCACCCCATCCTCACAGAGCCTTTGCCGAGACTGTGCTTTGCTCCGTGCCAGCCCCTTCCTCATGAGCTTGTGCAAGAGCAGATGTGGCAGTCCCAGGCCAGCCCAGGGGAGATTTTACTCTGTTTATTGACACAGCCTCTGGTCCCTGGACATCACTCACTGCATGTATAAATCCCAGCGGATGAAGTCTATATTCCAACATGAGTATTTCTGATTGCCTGGAGATAAATCCTCTCTGTCCCTTGGCAGAATATATTCAGCCTTATGATAGCCACAGGAGCAGAAAACTTTTCCTGGCAACTGTTCCCAAAATATGGCTCAGAGCTCAGCCAAGTGCTGCACCAATCACTCTGCTGATGAGCTGGGAGCAGTCAAGCAGGGGAAGTCAAGGGCTCTCAGCTTCTCGGGGGAGACCTTCAGCATCACGAAGGTCTGAGCCCTCTGCTCTTTCCAAAAAGTCCATAACTAAGCAACACTGGAGCATATGATTTTCTTATTGTTTCCACTGATATTTAAGGCTTAATCATTCCCTGTGATGGCACTAGTTTATGTCATTTCCCCCCTATTAGACTTACATAAAGTAACAGATACCAAGTGTTGTCGGGCACATCCCGGTATCAGTGGGTGGGAAATGATCGCAACAGATGCATCCACTGGTCTGAGCTGTAAATGGGCCAGTAAACTGTCAAGTAGATGGCTAGGGAGGAAAGCCATAGAGTCATGGAGAGAAACCAGCTCCTGGAGCACCCACAGTTCCCTTCTGGAGACACCCCATACAATGGCTCCATCCTGTGCCAGCCTTTCATGCAATTCTTTTTTTTTCCCCGAAGAACCTTGTAGCACAACTCAGGCCTAAGGGTAATGCTTACAGCTGTGTTTGAAAATAGTCTTAGCTAATAAGCTGTGCTCAGGCAAGGAAGGAGGCAGCTCTTACAATGTACCCTTCCATAGGGCTGAGTACTGAATTTTAGGTAGCCAGCTGCTTGGTCTCACACAATCTCAACAGTCTGCAGTGGGAAAGTATGAAAGCTTTTGAATAAAAGATCTGTAATTTTTTTTTTTGCATCTTTTTCCCTTCAGAATTTGCTGAAAGAATCCTCTCTCTGGAGTCTCCTGATTTTAAAAACACTTTTTTTTTTTCTTCTTACAAACAAGTATTTTAATTATGATAATTTTGAGCTGAGGGCAGAAATCCTGTTCAGCTGCTGTGGGTTACCGGGGGTAAGTTATCTGTGCTTCCCACCTTATCAAGAAGTTTTATGAGTGATTCTAGTGAATATCTGGTTCCCATGGCCTTGATTGACTGCCTTATCTAACCAAATCATACTCAGACTTCCTGTCATCTCTGAATATTTCTATTTTGGTGATAAAATGCAAGTGACTATATTTACTTGTAGAAAATATAGGTCATGGTAAAAATTGTTAGATGGACGTTAGAAGATGAGACACAAGGAGGACCTGGTGGTTTCTTTTCTTACCATTATCCAGCTTTTTTAACACTTCTAAATATTCTGTCTGGCTGTAAGCATTTTTTAATTTACATTTGCAATATTATTATAAGTTTGTTCTTTATGTTCATCTATTTCTTGAGGAACCATGAAGACCTGAGGAAGAATGAGAACTAAAGATGGATCCTGAGCTTAATGACTACTCCTGTTTGGAGCATATGAAAACTGGACATTATTGCTTGTTCATATGTAAAAGTGACGGATGGAGGATCATGCTGATGGTAAGCTGAACCTCAGAAGTATAAGCAGCCATGTAATAGAACACTGTGGAAAGAACTATGGCAGGGAAATTCTCTTTAACTCCATGGCATGGGCGTTTATCTTATATGGAAAAATTTGAGGATTTCTGTTCCTTGTGTAGGAACACCTCTCATTTCACTGCAGACATTCACATTGTCTGTATGTGCTTTAAATTCCTTTTTGAAGTATGCATGTTTATATTTGCTGCTCTTTTTGCATCACACTAGGTTCCCAGTGTCTGCAGAAGTCTGTGGTACTGGGGTTCTCGAGTTAGTGATGAATTAGCTGGGGTGTCTCCCCTTTTACAGGTGGGCTCTAACCGAGTTCTTCTAACCCAACACCCCTATCTCCCTGGCAGAGCTCTATAAGTTCATGACAAAGTCACGGGTCAGCTGAACTTTAACAGCATCCTGTGGCTTGCAAATGAGTTGTTAAGAAGTCATAAACCAGCAGGTAGATAACCCTTCCAGGGAGAGCAAATGAAAGCTGAATTATAGGTTGGTCCTGAGTCCTTTCTTCCAAAATGGACCAAAGGGTTTGAAACAAGAAAAATAAACAACTCCTGAAACTGTCTTGTATCAGAGGTCTTTCCAGCTTTCAGCAAGCTCTGAGGGGTAATGGCAAGCTCTTATACCGGAACTGCCCCTCCCAGAGAGTTGCCAGGGGTGCCTCCGCCACCATATCTGACCTCAGTTGTCCTTTGACCATGCTTCAAAGGCACACCTACTCTGGCAGACTCCAGAGAACGGACTGTCTGATTTCGTGATCTGATTTCCTTCTGAGGAACAATTTTTCCCAGAAAGAGCCCAGAGATCTCTTTTCTGGTGGGAGCATGGTGGCTGATTTCTTTCAGCTTCACTTAATGCTGCGGTAGATGTGCTCCTGGAAAATTTAAAAGGTTTCTTTACAGTTTTCCTAGCTTCAGTTGGCTAATTGCTGAAGAAGTGAAATTTGGTTGTCTTGGCATCTGGAGCCCAAAAAGACAGTGATCTAATGAGAACAACTGCATCAGTTGTCGTATTTCTCAGTATTAGTTGTTATAATTCTGTTTTCCCCACTTAGTGGGCAGAATGGTGAGAAACGAGTCATCTGCATCCAATGGATCTTTTTGATTAATTCATGCTGAGTGACTGGGTCCTGCAACTACCCAAAAGCCACTTTGGAAATCATTTATTTGGGAAGAGGTATATAGCATCTTGTCTAAGGCACCACAGCTCTTGGTTTGCCACATCTGCTTACAGCCAGCCTTGAGCATTTCGTGCTGTAGTAAATGTGCCACCCCATAAATAAAATTGTAGTGGATGGAAAAGGAATAAAGATGCACGAGCTTTGCTGTAGTACTGAGGGGAATATCAACAGGGCAGTAAAGAGTCAAGATATTAATTTATCTTGTACTTCCCTGGCACTGATTTGCACACGCATATGCACACAGGAAAATCATCTCCATGACCTCTGCTTGACAATGATAATATGGTAGTAAATTGACTTTTCACTACTGTGCAGTTATGAGAACAAAAATGGGCATACTTCAAGAAGCAAGGTTATCATCAGTTATAGTTCCATCAGAAATTCTTCCAGGTATTTTCTACCTTAATTCAGCTCTGGAGTCTAATTCTCTTTGTAATTAGCAATTACTGTGCATATTGACAAAAGCATGTAGAGGACGAAAGCTGATGAGAAATGAATGTGTATCATTCACACTAAGTTCCTTGAAACCTACTATTTCTGTTTTTCTTTTTCGTAAAATGGACAAGGGAGTCTACTTTAAAGAAAATTACTCCTTGGCAACAGTGACCCAAGAGGTCTGCAAGTCTGCATAGCAAGCAATCTTGACAGCTTGATTATTTGTTACAAGAACAGTTCTGAAACATTTAATCCATAGAGTGTGTTACGATTTCAGCTGAGAAATGTTGTCTTCAATATTCCTGAGGACTGAACTAAAATGAGAGGTGGGCAACTGCAAATCACTCATTAGTATCCACACCATGGTTTAATCCTTGTTAGAGGAGAATAACAAATGTAGAAGGGTTCATTTTTTACCTCGCATGGGAAATGTGAATCAAGAGTGTATTTTTTAGTCTGCTCAGAAGCATGCAAAAATACTGTTCATTAATGTTAGGGAAGATACAGATGCTGCGTGAGAAAAAGGTCTAGCAATGATCATTGATTCTGGCAGAAGACTTCAGGAGCTCTCTTTGTAGTCTGACAATGGGAATCTGTGCCCAGATTTGCCAGGCTTTAATCTGGGACAATTAAATTAGCGGATAATGAAGGAAGATGGTGCTAACTTTACTCTTGGTTGAGTTAATCTTTTTTGAGTTGTGGGGAATGCTTACCTCTCTGGCTGGTCATTACAGAACTTCTGTTCTGTCAAACTCTGATTGTAAGCCTGGATTTAAAGCCCTGAAAGCATGCATAGTTCTTCTTTCCTGTGGCTCCACTGTTATTTTTAGGGACCACCAAGTGTACAGTTTGCTAATGCTAAGGGGACGTTTATTAATGTAGCTAATCCAAGGATGCACGGAAGAGATGCAAGCGTCAGTCATCCCTGCACAGGGAAGAGGAGCTTGCGGGCCAGGAGGTGCAGCCAGACATGGAGGGGGCAGCTGTCGCTGGGGGGGAGGGTGGGGGTGATGGGATCACGGTGGCAGGACGATTTCACCTCTCCCCATCCCTGCGCTGCCTCGCTCCTTTCTCTGTCACATTGCCACACACTAAGGCTCACTCCTGCCTAAAGCTACCCGTGGTCAGGGCCTGCACATCTACTGCACGCCTGCATTTCTCCCGCGGTTGAACCAGGCTCATGTGACCTGTTATAAAACCATCGTATTGTCTGGCTTAAAAATGACATAATTTTAAAAATGCCCCAGAGCAGCTCGAAATTTTTATTCTGGAGAACACTTCAAATAAGATTTACAACATTCATACTTAAAAATCATACAGTTTAATAAGAATAAGTGACTGTCTTCTTCAGCTGCAGCTGGATAACGTATTGCCAGAGGTACAAAAATACTAGTAATTTGGAGGTTATTAATATTTGTCCTCAATTTTTTACTTAGAACATTTCATCATATCCCAAGGTCTCTCCTATGCCCCTGAGGCAATATTTACTTATCGTTACAGTCAGTATTTACAATGTATGATATGACAGTTAATATTTATGTCAGTGGTACATTTAAAGATATACTGCATTGTTCCCTGATTGACCAAGCCATCTCTATCTAAAATAGAACATGAACCTTGAAATTCCTGGAGAGAAGGTGAATTTGCCACCAGTCAGGTATTTTGCTTCCAAAAGCCCATTCTTCTTCAGCTACAAGGAAAAATATACTTATTTTTCAGCAATTCTTCTAACTGTGGAAGAAACCCAATGTGTTCCTTCCTGAATATAGAATGACACGGCAAGTAAACATGGAAAAGAAAAAGTTACATTACCTCAAGAAGAATTGCTGCTGGGGGAGGGAGACACACTCGACTGCAGCTTTTTAAGCTCCAAATTTGGAAATGCATTAAACTTTATTAAGCTTCCAACATATTTCTTGTTTCACTCCAATCTTACCCTGCCTAGGCAGGATACATCTGTTGTAACTCAGGCGTCTGAAAGTCAAACATCTAAGTTTGACTTAGTTCCCCAAACTCCCTTTATAGTCAAAGGACAGAGGCAGGCACCTGCAGAGGGCACTTCATCTCATCCTCACCTTGGGGTCCAACACGAGGTCCGACCAGCTGTCCTGAGGGAGTGCCAGTGTCTCGCCACTGATTATAAAAAGAGCCCCGAGTGACTAGCTCTGTCTTAGATCTTTCAGACATCCCAAGTTAGGCGTGATGACTCCGTGCTTAAGCAGAAACATCTCCAGAATACGGTTGATGGCAGAATACTCATGCTCATTTGCAGAGTAGAAGGTTTCAGGCTGGTTCCTTTAAAAAAGATGAGATATGTGACATGCACCAGATGTATAGGAGTGACTTCTTTTGCCAAATCTATTGCATGACAATTACCCGGGTCTCCTTGAGACTTCAAAGGGACTAGCGGATGCCGAACTTCCTGAGGTCTGATTAGTTTCAGCAATGCAGAGCCTTTATGGGGATGCTGCAGACTGCTCTGAGAAGAAAGCAAAGTAGAACTACTCTCTTTGCCGTGTTAATTAGTTAAGGCTATCCAGTAATGTCGGCTGCCTGCCTTTTTATTTTTAACCCAATTCCCACAAGAAGCCAAGACAAAAAGGAGGCAGAGGGTTAGCCTGAAAAAGCAGTTGTCATGGTGTAGGTAGGCATTTCCAGTACACACCTTTGAGTTGAATAACCGTGTTGAATTAGTTGGGCTTCGCATCGTAGCTGAAGTTGTACGTGGTATGTTACAGCATTTCGACTGATATTTGCCTCGTGCCCTTAACGGAAAATGAGAACTACTGTCTTTGGTAACATGAAAGATAAATGTTTACAACATTTTTATTCCACCTCATTTAGTAGAACTATTCAATTATTTAACAAGTTATTCTATTTTCAATCCTACTTTATTTTTCTGCTTTGGACTTGCCTGCCAGCCTTTGTGTTTTTGGCTGCCTCTTGGCTGCTTGATAGCACAAGACAGCCACCTGAATTCCACCTCAAGAAAAGCCTTTGCTGTTCTCTCCTCAACTGAAAGACTTTGTGTGTTCTTGTCACCCTTCCACAGCACTGGCAGAGCCTAGCAAGAGAATCAAACCCCGCATAGCAGCATAGTCATCCCAGGCTAACACAGAGAAACCTGTCAGTATCCCAACAAGATTAACTATTGTTTGTGTCTGATCCCAGGCAAGAGCCTGGAGTGAGCTGCATGCAGTTATCTGGTTCGAAGGTTTGTGTCATGTGCTTCTGGTACAGTGCTGTAGGATGTAATGGCCAGAGAAATGCCAAATGGCCAGCTAGGGAGGGGGTCTCTGCTGAAGCAGAGTTGTTCACTATCCACTTAAATGCAGGAGGTGATTCTCAGTCAAGAGAGGCATTTCCATATCTAAGATGGGAAAAAAACTGTTATTTTACTTAAGACAGTGTCCAGAATGCCTCCTGGTAAAGGAAGAAATAGTGTGAGCTTCAGAATGACAGATGAAACCTGTCTGGCCACTTGGAAGACCTCAAAGTGAAGCCTGAACACAAAAGTTAACATGAATGTGACAGAGAGGTGAGCTGACTGTGAAGGAGAGGTGATGTGAGGTGAAGACGGGAAGGCAGGTGTTTGGGAGCTGCTCTTTGGTAGAGTCCCCCAGAGAAGTTCTACCTCCTGATTGAAATCCCTCAGGGGCCTCCCAGCAGATGCACACGATGATGCCATGCATGATGCCTGGAGCCCTGGCCGAACTTGCTGGGCCTGGTGGCTGAGGGACATCTACCCAATGCAGCCATGCACCTTCCTCTCTCATTTCTTCCACTGCTGCTTCTACACATGTCTGTAACTGTGTTCCCTGTTTCGGATGCTATGAATAAATGACTGTATACACCTTTTAGCTTAACCTAGTTTGAGTTACATGTGATTTCAGGTAACAGGATAACAAGAAGTCATTCTTTCCCCAAGGATATAGTGAATCTGTGAACGAGGGCCTGGTTGGATGACAGGTCACTCCTGCTATCTTTTTCTCTACCATCTCAAATGATGAGTGTCCGTGTGGGGTATCAGTTCAAACCGCAGTGACGAACCATGTTGTAATCAATATGATGTCCCAGGATGGAATTTCAGTCTCCTTCTTTTGACTTTTTTATAAACTTCGGAAATTAAAAGAACACACCTACACATGCTGTACAGAAAAGATATTAGTAAGGTTCTGCATCAAGCAACCAAAAGTTAGTACCAGAACTAAGGCCCACTGCGCAAACTAAATTTGGACTCTTTGTAAGTATGTGTGGCAATAAAGTTTTTAATTATGTGATCAGCCACTGTTCATTTTCCCAGGGCCTGACTTCATTCAGCACGCATTTACCCCACTCCAGGGATGAGTCAGTGGTGTACAGGACATTGCCTCCCCCTCGTTTGTGTGAGGGTATATGGTGAAGAAGGCTCTCGGTGAGACAGCCACATACTGCCCGGGACAGGAATTCTGTCCTTGCCTCCTCAGAGACCCTGCTGAAAGCCAGAGAAGTTGAACAAGTCCCTTTTGGGTGGTTACCGAGTCCCTTGGGACTCTGAGGTCTCACCTATGTTGAGCACTGGCATCATCTGGTGGCACCAAAGTTATGGGGCTGTGCTAAAAAACTGAGCTCCCTCCAAGTAGCTGCTTGCCACTTTAGCGTCTCTGTGTGTTGGTATGTCTTGCGTCTGTCGTCACTTCACTGGGATACTGGGCGTATTAGCTTACCAGTGCTAGAGATACTGTATGAAGATCATGACAGAGTATCAGAAACAAATTAGTGTTCCAATCTTCAAAACAGCATTTGAAAAAGTTTGACTACATAAGGAAAAGAGCTATCTAAAAAAAGAAGAAAACAAGGGTTCAGAATAGCTTCTGGTTAACTGAGCAAATGATGTCTGCTTGGATATCTTCTGATCTACGGAGGAAAAAAACAGAAAAGGTACACGAACATTTATAACACTATTATCATATTTGGTATAGCCCAATGACTTTCAGTACACAGCTTTGTTATATCACTTTGAAGGGAGACATACTGAGATTTACCAGGCATTATCTAATTTTTGACTGCTTGATTTTGCAAAGCCAACAAAGGCAGTATAACATACTTTATAGGTTCCATAAAAAGTGCATTTATGTGCATGCTATCTATATCTACATACACAATGTATGTACACCACACATGGATATATATCACACAAACACACACTTACACATATGTACAATTTTGAGAGCAAAATTCTATGTCAAGAAAGGTTTAGTCCCTCTCCCAGAACTTTACTACTCCCACAACACAACACTGACTGAAGACAAGATCCTTTCAAATGTCTCTGTTGCTTTAAGATACACACAGTATATTTTATTGGCTTATCACTGGTAGAATTATACATTTTGCAATGCCTCTTCATGCAAAACACAACCCCATTTTATTTTTGATTCTGGGACAGTTACCTACGAACTTAAGACCAGATCTTCAGCAGACGTAAATCAGCATAGTCACCATGGAGGTCAACAGAGCAGAAACAGTTTGTGAATTTATCACAGGAATAATAGGACAATTCAGGTCGGAAGGGACCTTAGGAGATCTCTGGTCCAACCTCCTGCTCAAAGCAGGGCCAGCTTTGAGGTCAGACCAAGCTGCTCAGGGCTTTGTTTTGATAACCTCCAAGCAAGCACAGCCTCTTGGAGCAACCAGCTCCACTGTCTCACTGTCCTCGTGGGCAAAATCCTCTCCTTATATCCAGTCAGAACCTCTCTTTTTTCAGCTTGTGCCTGTTGTTTCTTGCCCTCCGGCTGTGCAATGCTGTGAAGAGCCTGGCTCTGTCTTCTTGATGGCCCCTCTTAGATGCTGGCAGGCTGTTAGGTCCCCTTGAAGCCATCTATCCTGCAGGCTGAGCAAGTCCAACTCCCTTCTGCTCCTCCTGCTCTACGTGCCGGTGCACAGGCGTTGCATCTCCCTCTGCTTCATCCCCCAGTGTTGAGCAAAGGCACCATGTGCCCCCCTCAGACATGGGGAGCTCAGCCCCCTGCACATCCCACTGGCATCAGGGGCTTTTGAGGGCTGGATCTCACAGCATCCGCTGGGTGAATCTGGTTCCTACACTTCTGCTTACAATTCTGTATAGGCATTAGAAGTTTTGCTTTTTGATGATAATGCTGCCTTTGTCTCTCCTTCATTTGCAAGTGAGAGAGAGAGACTGGATTGCGTTATCTCTCATCCTCAGCTTGGTGCACTGTGCTGTGGTGTCATTTTTCAAACAAAGCCAACAGACTTGCTCTATCTGGGCGATTTTGATTTCTTACTTTACCCACTCCCATCTGCCTCCTCCCTGCAACAAGATGAAAACATCAATATCTGTTTTGGGCTCGCAAGGTATGACACAATGTCAATGGAATTTGTTTTTAATCTGGGTGACTAACAGTTATCTGACAATTCAAGTAATATTTCTCCGCATCCATCCATCAAACTGCAGCGAACATAACAGGGGAAGACAGCATCAGATTTAGCAGCCAAGCAAGCCCGTTAACACCCTGGGACTGCAACTTCAGCTCTCCGCGATACGATTTTCCCCTAGCCTGTCCTGCGCTGCCCTTTTCATTCTTTATTTATGTAAAATTATAACTCTTGCGTTTGAAAGTCATCCTCTTTTATTTCTGAGACTGCTTCCTACAGTGAGTCAGGTCAGGCAAACTATTATTAGGACCATGTTTATTTATAACGGGTAGTTTAGCATTAAGCAACGAGTTGTGACAGGCTGTGCATTTCTGGAGGACGATGGCGGGCTCGCGGTGCCTGCGCGGGCACGATGCTGAAGGCGGAGGGCTCCTGCCACCCCAGCCGGCCTCCAGACATGCTCTGCTGCTGGCGGCTCGCTGCCGTCATGGAACAAGACATTGAGAGCGAAACGAGGACAGGCTGGAGCCGGGGCTGGGGACGCGGGCAGCGAGCAGATGATGGCCGCCTGGCTGTGGCATCCCTACCCCACCGAGTCCCCCGGCGAAGGGCAGCCCGCAGGCGGGACGCACGAGACTCGGGGCAGCGTCCAGAGCGGGGGTCAGCTGCCTCAGTTTTTCCCGGGAACCCCTCTTTTTCACCTTTTCACCCCTGGCACCACTGGTTTATTGCCCCCTCTCCGCTGTGCGCAAAGCAGCCGGCTCTGCTGTGCTCCACGGAGTTTTCTGCCTCTACAGCAGCACTTTCAATATAATCAAGCTATTTATTCATTTTTGTTCTAGTCCATCTTCCCTGACAGCTCCGGATCCCACGAGCCCAACCGGAGGGCCTGCCAGTGACTGCAGAAGGTGGAGGAGGGGGACATGTTCCTGCAGCGATACCGAGATCGGAGCAGCAAAGGGGGCCAAGGACCACAGTGACCCTTCTGCCTTGGCCCCCCGAGGAGGAAAAAGCTGCGGGTTTTATTTGCCATCTTTCCTCCAGTCCTGTAGCGTGATGGGGAGCTTGTGCCGGTCGAGTAACTCCTTGCAGAAACGTGCCCGGTTCAAGCACACCGTTTCCCCCGCCTCCCCTCCCACGGACCTGAGCATCCACCCGCAGCCGGCGTGGAAAGGTGGCTCACTCAGCACGACGAGCCCTGCTGCCGGAGGGCCTGGCAGGAGCACGCTGCTGGGTGCTGCCGCAGGCAGGGTTGACCCCTCCACGCCAGCGCGGGTAGGATGCAGGCGTCGGGGCCCTGGCCCTAGGCCCGTTACTTGCCGAAGGCAGACCCGCACGGCAGGCTTGCAGCTGTGGGGGTTTTTACCTTTCCTCTCAGCTGGCTCCAGCACCTCATCCATCTCCCTGCAACTGTGAGCAGCAGCAAGGAGTGCAGTGCTGGGGACTGGTGAGGGGCTAACCTCCTGCTTTTCCTGCCTCTAGTAAATCTCCACCTGCACTTTCCTTCTGACCTATTGGTTTGCATTTGGTTGACTTCTGTTTATGATTTTTGAGGAAATAGGGGACCTACTTGGATGTTTAGCATCCTGCAAACCCAAGATGACATCTGTGCATTTGCATCCGTCCCTCTAAGTGAGAAGCTCTGACCATGGCTGTCAGGAGACCCATGTCCAAATCAGCTACCACGAAGCTAAATCCAGCAGCCCTTACTCATTTCTTAGCTTGGCAAAACCCCAGTGAAGATAAGGAGAGTTTTAACTGATTGGGGATGTCAGGTTCCTATAATGAGCATGGCCATGGTTCCTGAAATCTGTTTTCATGAATTTGCTCAAGAATATATTGCAGAGGTGTTTCTGGCATTTGGCAACATTAATATTTCAGCCTTCCTGTCTTATTTTTGCTAAATTAGAATTAGAAATTAGCATGTCACGATCACAATACAGTAGCTGAAAATAAAGGGCCAGATTGTGCCCTCAATCCACACGCCCAGTTCCCACGGATGTCATGGGAAATTGTGTGCATACGCCTCTGAGGGCAGCGTTCGGGCTAGCGCGCCTCTTCTCTTTCTGCAATGCGCATCTTACGCTGGCTGCTGCTGACTGTACCTCCGTGCAACAAGAGAGGAGCGCGCGCCTGAATTATTTAGCACCACGATAACCCGCGGTATTTTTCCTTCCCTTTTCATAACGATTGAAACCGTAATTCTTCCTACAGCTAAAGCTGATGTCTTTGCAGGCGAGTCCTGCACACCTCTATTAGTAGAAGGGGAGCGAATAGCCTGCAAGGCACGTCTCCGGCAGACCGGCATATTGGAGTCTGTACCGATGGGCTCGACCTGCTTCTGGTGGGAGCGACCGAGGTGGCACTGGGACTGTCCTTGGGGCAGGGAGACAGGCTAGATGACCTCTTGTCGTTCATTCCAACTCAGTGTGTGATAAATCATTGCATCTTTTCTGCCCTTGAGCTGGGACCTGATGGACTTGGCATGTGCTAAAGGCTACCCTAATGAAGGATGCTTTCCTGAGCCAAGGTTTTTAGCTGTAAAGTGTTTTTTTTACTCTACAAGACTTCGGAAGAGTGGCTAGTTACATCACATTTATAACGACTGTTTAGAAAGAAGAGTCTGATAGAAGAATTACTCAAAAGATAGGAATGGGGATAGTTCATTGGAAAATAGTTGACTTTTTACTTTGCTTTTTTTCCCAGAAAATATTCAGAAGTAAACCAGTCCTGAAAACAGCTTGATTCATCAGCAACAGAGTACTCTCAAGTAGCAAAATCAAAAAAAGGTGTCAGCTGTGACAAGACTATATGTACTATACATATGTTTTAAAAGTGAGTGGTAGTAGACATTTTGAGACACCATACTGTGATGTAGCAAGCTACATAAATACAAGTCTTCACTGCTGAAGCTAGGGATCTGACTCAAACCTTGGTGAGGTCTGAGCAACTGCTTTTCTGTTGACTTTGTTGCTGTCTGTCCCGCACCAGGTGCCTGAAAGGGCAACTTCTGAGTAGTGCTCCACCAGGTCACTGCTTTGAACTGCAGAGAGCTGCGCTGGCCCACACTCTCACTCCCTCCCTTGCCTCCAGCTGCTGAATTGCAGTAAGAGAAACACAGCAAATACTTTCCTGATACATGAAAGTAGTGGCTTTATCATAGTTGCCACTGGGATCAGATGCCTTTGCAACTAGGAGGTGGTATGGTCCTCATGTGCGGAGACGGTCTATTATGTATCCTGCTTTGAATTTGACTCACCCTATGAAAATATTTGGGAGGAGTCTCCCATGTGCTGGATGTTCATAACTGATCAGTCTTTCCTGTACTTCCCCTTTGAGACAGTGGATTTTCAGAAGATGGACATGCAGTATATAGCTCTTCCCAAAGGAGGAACATGTAAACTTCAGCCCCTATCCCAACAAAGCTACAGCCTATCACTAGGCACTTCTGAGAATTTAGAATTTCAAGCACACAAAAGCACACTGGAAAAAAAAAATCCAGCTTTTTTGGTCCACAATTAAGTCACGCAATCAGCGAGACCAAAAAGCATCAGTAGCAGATTTATGCATCTGCTGGCATAAAAAGAAAGCAGAATTAATGCTGAAAGCAGCGAAAAGAAAACCTTTACACAGGATTCTGTACACTGTACTTTAGGAATTGGAGATGATAAGAGGCTTTCAGAGCTCCAGGACAGTGTTTCTGGCATTATTATTAAAGATTTTGTATGAAATAGCTATGGCAGATTGGGGGAGAGGGGGTCAGGGGTTGCAAATATTGCTGTCAGTACTAAGGCCCTGCTCCTGCTCCCAGCGAAGGGAAGGGGACATCTCCTGAGGCACACTGAGGAAAATATATGAGTTGACACTTTAAAAATTAAGCCTCCTGGAATTGCTGTGTCGATTATTATCCCAGAGACAGCTTAAGCGATTTGCCCATAGTCACGCAGTGAATTGGGGCTGAGCCAGGAATAGAAGACAGGACTCCCAGCTTCTGGTCTTGTTCTCTTACCGACTAGGCAGATCCCCAGATGTACGGTGTAATCTACACGGGGACGAAAATCCAAAATCAAAGATTTATCTCACTCCCTCACACAGCTGTAGACAGCTCTGCAGCACAGACGCAGAGGCAAACCTTACCGCCCTGATCAAGCGGTTTAAGCCACTGATTCCAAAGGAATTGCTCACCTGGTGAATTTTGGCTTCACAATACAAAATAATTCAAACCCCTACAACATCAATGCCCGTCAGGAGAAGAAAAGACTGAGTGGTAGTCTGAACTATGCGCCTGGGATTAGTGGCTTCAGCAATTTCAGCTAAACCTGTTACATAAAATTACAGTTGTGTGTTACTAATCAGTGCTTCACTCATTAATGTGCAAAGGCAAATAATGTTGCTGGCGCTCTCAGTATCACCTGGCTATGCAGGGAGAAGAGGTTAAATACAGAGCAGACCATACTTGTAAGAAGATTAGTACATACAACAGGGATAGTAGCAGGCTTCTGCTGGGTCTAATCTGGCATCTGACCGGGACAGAGAGAGAGAAGGAAACTCTAAGCCAGTTAAAGTAGTGGATTATTGATGACACAGGATTCACAGCTGATAGGGGAGCTGGAAAGAGCAAGTAGTAGGGATGAAACACAGGGCAGAGGACATAGCAAAAAGGAGGTGGAAGATACTACATTTCACAGGGAAGGTCTAACAAATGTGAAAGAAAACTTGGTGGGTAGGATAGCAAAGATACGAGTTTTCCAAGACTACAGAATTGGGGTGAGCAAGGAAAGATGAGTCCATATATATGCTAGCTTCCTCTTTAAAATGGTATCTTACACACCAAGGGAAAAAAATCACACCAAGCTACTGCCTAGGGATTTGAACTTGGATAAATAAATGATCTGAGAAGACTTGCTATGCAAAAAGGCTTGCTATAGGAAAAGGCTTCCAAGACCTCCCTGTTGTCCTCTGCGTAGATAAACACTGGATGGAAAATAACATTGCAGATCGCTAATAATTGCAGAAAGTCTGGCTAGGACTTCCATGTAGACAATGTTATCTTGGGTAAAAGGCAGCTGGGAGTGGGCTGGGGTAGCTCAGGCTTTCTGCAGCACAGCTGGCTAATCAGGATAACGCTTGACAGCCTTTTTTTAATGACTGATAATTTGAAAGAAAACGTCTTTGCAAAGTTCTGGAGCAGTGTTTAACAGGGACATTTGGGAGTAGCTTACTTCTTTTTGTTTGCTTGCTTGTTTCTGGAGAAGGGTGGTTAAGGCACCAAGCGGGGCTCCAAGGTATCAGGAGTAGGTGACAGCTTTAAGAGGAGAGGTGGAAACCAATTGCCTCCACTGGCGAGGGATTTGCGTAGCAGAATGGCAAATTCACGGTTGCGAAGCATTTATTAGGGTTTTCCTATTATACCTGAGAGTCTGGGAGGAGTTATTAACAAAACTCCTTTAGTGTGCTCCTAGGCAATTAAAATCAAAATCGATGCACTTTTAGAGTGTCTCTGCCCCAGGATGGAGTTTGTTCAAGCCAGCACAACCACTGCTTCTTAGCTTTGCCGTTTCTTCCGGTACCTTCTCTGTCCATCTCTTAGGTCCTGGCCAATTCTGACTGAATTGACCTATCTGCTCCAGGTTGTTGGTATCTTAGTGAGGTTTTCCTCTTTATTCGGGATGTGAATAGGACAACTCGACTGTATCAATGTGTTAAGGAATCATACTACAGTCTAGGTCATTATTAAGTTACAGTAAAATTATAGACTGTCTAGAAGAAAATGAGCAATCATCTCAGCTGTGAATACTGCAAAATGCATTATCTCACAGATTTATTTATTTTAATACTGCCTGTTTAAAATTCTGCAGGACTCCTTGAGCTGTATATAGGTGCTAATTTAAATCGTAAAGGAAAAAATGTGTATGTTGAATTATATTTGGGCACAGAATTTGCAAAATGAGATAGGATTTTGATCCACTTAGTTTTGTTGAGACAGTAGATACTACTAGTAGTTGATACTTCAGAGTAAGTTAAAGAAACTAAAATCTAAATGACTTGGAAACCTAATTTCCATTTCCATGACGGCTTTGTCAATGTACAACCTGTTACTGATTTTCTTACAGGAATGTATTGGCTATGTAGATACTACAGTTTAAAAGCAACTCATTTTCTTTTATCTTAAATCAATTTCTAATCAATTTAGCCAAGCAGAAATAAACTAGGCTGAAGTGTCTAAGTGTTCATGGAACATCTACATTTCTACTCATTGGCCTGTACTGGTTTAAAGTGGCACCTTTAGTTAAACTACCCCAAAGATGTGTGTGGATAAGTGCCTCTCAGTGGCGAGTGTGGTTAGGTGGGTCTGGGGAGGTGTGTGCGGATAATTAAAAGAGAGCCAGGGAATGTGCGGGGCAGTGGACCCCCGGTCATGGACACTGCTGGATTGCCACCTTGCTCCCTGACCTGGTGCGAGCTGTTGCACCTGGGGAACAGGTCAGCCCAAGGACTGCTCCCCAAAATCAGTACAAATAAGAATACATCAGGTCTTGACTTCTCTAGCCTACTTGGATCTTCTTGGGGCTCGTGCTTGCCCCATCCTACTGCCTATTGCCCTTGGCCCTCTCTTGGCCAGAAGCAAAGACATGGCCTTCATGGCTGTCTCTTGAGCGATGGGGGGCTGGGACCTCCAGGGTAAAGGTAACACAAAATAAATAACAACAATAACAATAAAATCAGAGTTCCCTCCTGACATTTGATGGATAGGCATGTGCAAGTTCATTCAGGCGCATGCATTAATGTTGTCTTTCTGTTGGTCAAAAACAATCTGACAATATTTGCTGAGCATCTATGCTGAGTGCTTAATTGCCCTGTTTAGTTGATGTCTGTTGCCTACCACCTAGTAGCAAAAGTATTTCTTATAATAGGACCTATTCTTCCATATTTTTAACAAATGAAAAAAAAATCACCCTTGTTTTCATACTACAAAGCAGCAGGTGCAGAGAGTCATCCCTGGCCTCCGGGCCAAGCGGCAGAGCCTGGCTCTCCCCGCCGCACTCAGAGGGACCCCCCTTGGGCACACGTTTCCTGGCAGGGTTTACGAGGTACAAAAGAGACTGAGCTAGTGAGCCAACACCGATGCAGCCTGCACAGTCAGGAAGGGGTTCAGTGCCTGCACTCGGTCCGTGTCCCTGTCATTTAGCTGTACAGACATCGCCTCTGAGTGCCAGAAGGGCTCAGAAGGTCCGCAGCACCCTGGAAGCCCCCGCGCTCCAGGTGCCACACCTTGGGTGCCAGGAGAATGCGCAAGCATGGGCTGGGATGCCTGGGGTTCACTCACAGCATTTTGGATGTTTATTCCTACGAATATTGATTCCCTGTCGCCAGCAACAGGAATACTGCGAAAGACTAAATCAGTCTTTATCATCTTCCCAGTCCCCAAGAAAGTAGACAAGAAAAGTTAGTCAGTATAGGAGGAATTAAATAAAATGCGTAAGAATATGAACGGATATAACAAAAATACAGCCTTTCAAGCTTCAGCCAGGTTGCAAAGGATACAATATTACCTGGAAATCGCACATTGAAAGGCACTGAGCTGTCCTTATCATTTTCTCCTGGTGAAGTGATGCAAATACCTACAAAGGGAAGAAAACCTTCCACCCCCGAAAAGGAGGATGGAAGCCACGATTCCAAGCTCTCCTTCCCCAGTTTGCTTGGTCACTGCTGAGTTTGGGTGGCATTTTGAATGCACCAGGGATGTTGGTTTATACCTGAGACCGTAACTGTGCCCACACATCCTCGGGGAACTTTGAAATAGCAGAGATAATGTCAGCCCAGTTACCATACGCTTTCAGTCTGCCCGGGCAATGATTGTATAATAATCCCTAACAGAAAACTGAAGACGAGATTTCAAGTGGCTGCCAGAAAACAGTTTTTCACTTGGAGTGGCAACTCTGAATAAGGAAGCATCTGGCACATTTGATCAGACAAAGAAAATTAGGTCACTCAGAAAAATATTTGATGCTCTTCCTGAGGAACATAATACTAAAAATGCGTCTATCTAGAATGGCAGCATTTTCCTCTTCAGCACTGTTTCTCATATTGTGATGTTTTGTATTGTTCTGAGCAACTGCACTATATTTAGTATCTGTTAAATAGTAGATTGTAGATTATATAACTGATCGTTTTTGTCCTGCCAGTAATAGGAGTTTAAGATCAAAGAGGGTTTTGTTGGTCATGGGTTTTTAGAAGGTTCAAGGACAACTACTTTGATGCAATGGACTGCTGGATGTTTTCTATGAGGTTTTTTTTTAAAAATCACCTTGAATGAAAGCCATAAATGACCTTTTGTTTAATATTTTTCTTCTCTTGGTTTTAAGCGCTTCCCATTTTTATCATTCCTGGACAGTCAGTGGAGTGAGACTTCACCAAAAAGTTCTCAAAGACGGAGGAATTCACTGCTAAACGCCTTTTGTCAGGGGGAGAGGGGGAAGAGGGATTGCAGGGAGGGTCATGCCATGAGCTGAGCCTTGCAGGAGGGAGGGAGTGAGAGTCTGGCCCTGCAAGGCTCAGAGTAATATGGCTAGAAGTGATCTAGGGCTTAACCTAACACAATTAATCAGCACCTGGGTGGCATGGCTTGTCACTGGTTTCTGCTTTGGGAGACCAGGGAAAAACAGGAATCCCAAAGACAAGCCCTGGATAGCTGGAGAGCCAGCCACATGTGTGGCTTACAGTCTAATTGCTCATGGAAAGAACACGCACCTCCATTTACTTAATTTCCAAGAATCTCTCCTCAAAGGAAGTTTTTAAGGGAAAAGTGTAGTTAATTAATCTCAATTTTTCCAGCTTCCTAAAACCAGGAATGGAAGCAGTGACCACAGAGTTTTCAGACCCTACAGACACACTCCAATCTGATTTAATGCATAAAGACATCGTTGTTCCTACACTACTCCTTCCAGCTGGTAAATGAATCAGTTTGTGGTATTTTCATTTGAATGTGAAGATGTCAGGTATCTGAAAAGGAGTTCCAAGTTGCCATCTTGGTCTAATTTCTTATAGCGTGGTACTGCAACTGATTTAGTCACATCAAAGCTATGATTCTTCAAATACTATGTAAAGAACTGTTTACGTGATATACATAAAAAGTGGTCTTGATTTTCAAAATATTTTAAATATAGATGTGAATGTGTCCTCACTCCCTAGCATATTTAGTGCTACAAATGTTATCAGCAGATGAAAGAAACTTTAATAAGCTAAAAAGCTTGCCCAAGGTCAAGTGACATGTTAATTCAGAAGTGGAATTAGGCTTCAGGAGAGTTCTGGCACTTAATCATAATTTTAGTTCATTGGTCCTGCCTCCTTCCAGATTCTCTCATTCAGCCTTTAATTTTGTACAAGGGCTCAACTGCCCTCATAAATCATTAATGCAAAAAGTTTTGAGAGGTTATTTTACTTCAACTGCCTCAAAATGGAGTTTTAGCCAGAGAAGATGCTTTTGAGAGTATAAAAATGCCAAGCATCTGGTGTAAAAGTGGCTGAACAAACGGGATGATCTCGGCTTCCCAGCACCCTTCCCCTCCTCCCCAACCCGGAGGAACAGCCTCACCACATGCTGTTTTTTTCCCTCCTTCAGGCTAACCACTACATTTCCAATTCAGATCAGTTATTTCGCTTCCTCTTTCTGATTGTAAAGTCATATAGGTAGGTAAACACCTACTTGCTTTAGTGTGTTCTAGGTCAGGTCTAGTCCACATCGGAAAGGGTTTGCCAGGGCGAGTATGTCAGTGTACTGACATTTGGTGCAAACTCTGTTGCCAAAAACGCATTTTTACCCGGCGAGCTGTAGACTGAGTAGGAGTTTTAATGACATTCATATTTTACTGATATATATATTTTATCGCAAAGATATCCCTAACCAGGACTTTGTACCAATCATCGCCATTACTGTCACAAGCTTTGGACAGAATCCTTGTATTTTGCTGCAACTCCTAGGGAATACACCACTGAAAACGCATTTTACTTCTTATTTGGTGTTTTCTTAGCAAAAAAAATCCCACACTTCTTTTGTTGCACAGAAATATTTTACTTCTTTCCTCTACTGACCAGAAACTCGCCAGAAATGCAAGTTCGGGGAGCAGATGTCAGCTAATACCAAAGTCTGCACTAAGAACATGATGGCAACTCATGGGGAGTTCAACAGAATTTAAATGTCTTGCTGGTTTGGTACAAGATAATGCTTCAAGCAGATAAGCCCCTGCATTTTGACTTCAGAGCTCAAAAGAGATAAGTAACATTTCTGGAGCCAGGCAGCCAACAAACGGAATTTCGTAGCACAACGCAATCTTGCTGTGGGGGTTTTCTCGGGCGCGTGTTTCCTCAGGTGTTACTACACTGCTGTGTACATAGGGCTTATCTCCAAGCAAAGGTGGTAATACTCAGCCAGAGATACCTGCAATTTATTGGCATTGTGAGATGGATGAGGAAGGATTAGTTGAGCCATTTTATTCATAGCTGATACTTATTAAATAACTTCAAGGATGTGATGTCACTATTTGTCATAAGTGCTCTTGTTGTGGTAGAGTGTGTACATGGCAGGAGGGGAGAGGCGCTGTCATCACGTAGATAAACCATAGAACTTGAAATCTTTAGTAAGGAATAATTCACTGTGCAAAAAAAAATAACAGACAATGTCAGGCAATGAAATAGCGCTAGTTCAGTTACATCTTTTTTTGTGTCTCTGACGAAATGTTTTTTACCCTGATTATACCCTGTCTTAACTGTGAGATTTGCTTTCTGTAGGGATATTCAGCTCCAGGCAAGATAGAAGGATGTTCCCAAATCCAGCAACTGGGTCAAATCTAATTATCGTAGATAATTTGCACATTTCGTTTATGGTAAGGGGAAGCGTGTCTCAAGGTAGGTGAATCCAGTTCGATTTACCAAAGGCACATGAAAATTGCTTCTAAACAGAAAGAAAAAGATCTTTTGCTAGACCCTGTCACTGAAATGGGAAGACAATATTAAAACCTTCATTCCAAAGCATTTTCAACAATAAAGTTACTCAAAGCTGTGACAGACAGTAAAATCCTCCTGAATTTCCAGTGTCCAAAACCTGGACTTCCCCTCTTGGCTGAAATGCGGAAAAGTCCACATGCTTCAGAACTCCAGGGAAAAATCAGAATCTCCTAAATTTTTGTGCAGGACAACATGAGAATAATACAGGATATTCTCTTACAAATTTAACCATCTACTCCACCTAGATGTAACCTTTGGTTAGGACAAGATTAAAACATTGATAATGAGTCATTTTGACACATAATCTGGTATACTACAAATAATCAAAGCATTGTATAGGATTCTATTCTGAAATAAAAGTCAAAATAGTAGTACTGAAATTGAACTTCCTATATCACTGGGGAAAATAATAATAGCTATCATCCCTAAACAGGTTTGAAAAAACATACAACCCTACAGAAAATTATTTGTTTTATTAAATCAGCTTTTCCATTTGGAAAACAGTTGTGCTGGACTGTGAAAGTTGTTTCTATCACCTGAAGTGGGCGGTGGGATGAGTGTTCATCAATTACTTATTTGTACTCTCTATACGTTATATTAAAAGCAGCCCAGACAGAGGTAGAAAGGCTACAGAAATGTTCAGTGAAGAAAATCAACTAAAACAGTGTTCTGGTTACAGTAGAAAGCTCATTTCTTTATATAATCAGTTTCTTTAGGTGGCTTTCGTAGAGTACCTGTTTGTTCTCTCTCTGTCTCCTTTTCCCCTCTGCTCAGGTAAATAATCAATTCAAAACCCCTCATAAAAATGTACACAGTTGTAATGACTGGAAATTTTATAACATTTTAGCACTCAGCATCACCAAGTACCTTTACAGAAAAATATCCTGTGCTCTTGGATAAGCAAAATCCAACACACATTCATGAATGTTCCTAAATTTAATACTCTGTCTACATACCAGCTTTCTAAAATATGATGTGCATCTGGCATATTAGATGTAGAATTTGTCTATGCACAAAGTGTGTACGCTGAAGTACTTGGGCCCAGGTGCTTGGTGAGAGCAGGTTCAATCAATGTGTCTATGTGTTTTCCTCTGCTTCATTTTTCCACTGTAAGATGTTTGTTCCCTAACATAGAGATGTGATGAAAGTGTTCAAAAGGCAAGTGCAGCAATACCTAACAGGGGCTCTTTGAACAGAAAGGAAAAAGGTGAAGGGAAAAAGGAAAAAAATAGGAAAAAGCAAAGAGGGAAGGGAAGGGAAGGGAAGGGAAGGGAAGGGAAGGGAAGGG
>Ga0065711_1004516_pt1 | contig 23242 bp, 23 predicted proteins | sample Hoacrofraction12_FD_59098 | JGI IMG/M metagenome (GOLD analysis project Ga0065711, IMG submission 59098) | Hoatzin crop microbial communities from Cojedes, Venezuela - Epithelial fraction 12 v2 (version 2) | ecosystem: Host-associated > Birds > Digestive system > Esophagus > Crop | place...
TTTTTTTTTTTTTTTTTTTTTTTTTTGTTTTCTGCACAAAAATGTTTTCTCCGCACTCTGCTTCGTGCAAAGGATCCCACCCACCTCCAAGCTCAGGCAAGCCCACTCCAGGCCAGCAAGCGCGGTGTGCTTGGGTGGACACGGGCTCTGGGTGGGGACTGCCCCTCGGCGGCCCTGCATCCTGCCACGGGGAGGGCAGAGCGCTGCCATTGTCTCCATTTTTCTGTCAATTCTCCTCTTTCTTTGCCTGGAGAAACAGTGGTTGAGGTGGGCAGAAGACTAGTCTTAGGAGCTGAATCCCCGTGGGGAGATGCTGCAGGACTTGGTCGTACATTGCATTTGGTGTCACCTCTATTTCCTGCAAGGGTTTTGCAAATCCCCATTTACTTTATTTCCCTTCTGTTGCTCCCATCCGTTGTCAGCATCAGGGCAGGTGTATTTCTTTGTGTCTTTTTCAGAATGGACTACTTAATTTGTAGAAGTACGAACAGCTCAAACTCCGCTGTGTCTCCCTTCCAGGGCCGCAAACCTGGCTACTTCTCGTTCCTGGATCCCTTTTCGCCTGGCGTCTGGCTCTTCATGCTGCTCGCCTACCTGGCTGTCAGCTGCGTCCTCTTCTTGGTTGCTCGGTAATGTGACTGACTGGCGGTGCCTTTTCCTTCCTCTGATGCCATCTAGCGTCACGCTTCCAGACCCGGGGGGACACGTGGATAGGGGCTGGGCAGGGGGACACGGCGACATCCCCCAGGCCACCAGTCTGGAGGGTACAGAGGCCTGGGGGGATGTCCCCGTGTCCCCTGGTGCCCGTGCAGGCATCTCACCGATGCATATGGCAGCCACGGGATGGCCATTGGCGTGGCTGTGACGGGTGGGCAGGAGCAGCGTGCTGCGATTCGTGAGTGTGCTTGGCCACAGCGGTGGGTGCTGGTGGCGAGAGCTGTGTGGGAAGGGTGGGAGGAGGGTTGGGAGTAGCGCTGGTGCTGTGCAAATGATGCTGCTCCCTGTAGATGCTTGATGTGCAACAGATAAACCAACAACTGGTCCGGAGCGAGTGGAGGCTGGCAGGTACCGGCAAATGCATTCAGATATTAATGCAAATTCCTGTAGTGGTGTTTGATTCCCGTGGCCATGTGAAACCTGGTGCGTACAGAAAAAGAAAGTTCATTAATAGCTTTCAACAGCTTCTTGGTTGATGTGCAGAGCGTCGCTTGACAGCTCTCAGTTCCGTTTCCCTATGACTAATTTAAATCAGCCTTAAAATATCTCACTGACTGTTTGTCTGCAGCGTGTCTCCCATCGAGGCCCGGGGTCCATGCTCTGTTGCTTTTTTCCCTGACCTCCTAACAAACTGCTTATGATTGGTGGCATAGATGGGCCTTTTCAGACAGAGTTGAACTATGTCCTGGCAATGTGTACCAAAGATGTGCACAGGGCTTGAAGGCTGTTTCGGGACATGGTTAATACCCAATTCTCATTACAGAAATTGGAATTGTGCTGTCACTTGGTCCCTTAGCGTGGGTAAAGTTGTCATCCTGACAGAGCTTTAATGGTTTCTTCAAATGCCATTACAGCCCCAGAAACGTAGTTCTGGAGAAACCATCGAATAATGCAGTCCGGTGCTCTCTGCAGACTGAGATTTGGTGTCCGTTTAGGCCTCTCTTCATGTTTTAAACATGATGCTCCAAATAGGTGCCCTTATGGGGCTTCCAACTGCAGATGAAGGTTTGGACTCTGCTCTCTGCCTTGCTCAGCAGTAAGGAGCTTTTGACCCTGTGCATTGCAGAAGACTTTGCCAGAGCAGTCTTTTTTACTGCCAGTGCTTGATCCAAGCATAGAAAGTCTTCAAGAAATAACCTCCACCTCCATGGCATCACAGTTAGGTAGGAGATGCAGAAACGTAAATAAACACCTCATTTGGTTAAATGCTGCATAACCTGGCAGAGCCCTGCAGCTGCACTGGCAGTGTCCCCAAAATGACCCTCCCTGGCACCAGCTTTGTTAACAATTAGCAATATAATGACCTGCAGCATAGGAATTAGAAGACTTTCATAGCAATCAGGGGACTGAGGATTGGCAACAGCAAAAAAAGAGAGGTAGGCGATAGTCACTTCATTGACAGGCTGTTAGTTGTTTCAGATTCTCACCTCTGTCTTGTCCCTGCAAGCACTGAAAGTATGTGATGCTTTGAAATGCCAGCACTTGGCTTCAAACTGGACCTCGGACCTAGACCTTGCTGGGGCAATCAAACCTTCCTGGAGCAATTGTTTGCGCCAATAAAGTTATTTTTCTTGACGGTGTCATGCAGTCAGGTATCACACGCTTCACTCTCGAACTCCCCATTGATGCTCGTTCTTCAGCAGGGAACAAACCCAAAGGTGTTTGATTTCAAATTCACATCAAGTCTGTGTGCATCTGGAATTATTGTTGTGGTTATCTGTGGTACGCCTTCGCACACAGGGCTCCAGCCTCCCTTGCAGCCCATGGGCAAATTTTCAGCAGAGACTCTGAGAACTTTTGCAAATCTTTTCAAGAAAGTCTCTGGCTTCTGAGTCTTAGAGCAAGCGCTCCACGCACAGCTCTGAGCCCTGGGCATCAATTGACAGCAAAGAGTTTCCTCTTCAGGAAAATCTGCCTCCAGGAGAGTCAGGGCTTCACAGCTTTTCATTTCTTGCTTTTTTTTCCTCCAGAGTGCCCCATTTCCTCATGAATTACCTGAGCTACCCATTTCTTGTCATTTTAGATTGACGCCGTATGAGTGGTACAGCCCCCACCCCTGCTCGCAAGGCAGATGCAATCTTCTCGTGAATCAGTACTCTCTTGGCAACAGCTTGTGGTTTCCAGTTGGGGGATTCATGCAGCAAGGCTCTACCATTGCCCCCCAAGCATTATCCACACGCTGTGTTAGTGGAGTCTGGTAAGGAGGTTAGCCTTCCTCTAAAGCAAGGCTTCTCTGTGGATCTTTTCTGGGCAGAAGCGGATGGAGGCCAGATTCAGTCCATGGGAAAATCTCAGGTCACCGTCTTTGCTTCCCCTTTCCCTAGGTGGGCGTTCACCTTGATCATCATCTCCTCCTACACAGCCAATCTTGCAGCCTTCCTCACCGTGCAGCGGATGGATGTCCCCATTGAATCCGTAGATGACCTGGCTGACCAGACGGCCATCGAGTACGGCACCATTCACGGCGGCTCCAGCATGACCTTCTTCCAAGTAAACCCCATTCATTTGCTAACTGGTGCAGAGGGCACCCTTTAATCAGATTTGGATGTCACCCCAGGCTGTCGTGCCCGTTTCATTCCAATTTCTGGCATGGAGGGGACCTTTGGAGAGACCCCTGGCTGCTTGGTTGCACAGGACTGGGCTACATCCAAAGTGGGTGACGATGGGATGAATGGTGGGGGAGGCATGGCAGAGGACAGAGAGGGCAGGATTTTGTAACGCAGCAGCTGGCATGCTCTCCAGATGCTGAAGGACTAGGGTCAGGATGTCTGTGCTGGACTCCGGAGGAGCAGACTTTCCTGCTTGGACTTAGAAAGCAACCTAACACTTGGAGTGTCACCGCATGGTGACATAACACAGTCTTCAGCAGATGAGCGTTTGCAGTCAAATTTCCATGGGTTTCTATGCGGTTTTGATGTGATCTTAGCTTTTACTTGAGAGTCCCTCAGGCTGGGTAACCAAAGAAACGTTTGCAGACCCCAGGCAGGCTAGCACATGTCAAAGTGCTGGAGTCTGTGTGTGGTCACTGAAAACAAGTCAAGCATGTGCAAACTTAGTGCGTGACATTTAGCCCAATGTAATTTTTATCTTCCCTGCTCTATTCAGCAGGGAAATAAATGAGTGAATATTTTCTGCAGTGCTCTGAATGCACAAAGAACTGCTTGAAGATTATTTATTTATTACTTGTTGCAATTCCGAGAGGAGAGAAAGCTTTTCTCACTTTTTTCCCCCCTCTGAACTGAATTGGAAAGCCTGAGAAATCTCTTGACAGAGCCTGAGCTTTTCAGCCCAACTTTACACCCTTCAGGGGTTTGGCAAAAAAAGCTACTTCTAAGCAGAATGTTACATCTAAAATGAGCTGAACAGAGCCCAAGTGGCTAAGGTGGTTGTATACGCGGCACTCGCTTAGTTCCTTTCAGGAAGGCTTTCAAGTTTAAAATCCTGACTGTGGCTCTGCGCTGCCTGGCGGGTGCTGGAGCCGCTGGTATCAGAAAAGGAATTTGCAAAAGATTTTCTTGTACCATTTGCAATGTTTTAAACTACGTTGGGATCCATTTGCCTCTGATGTGACGTAAGGCGTAAAAGTGCAGTGCATTGGGAACACACACACACCCTGTTCGTCTGTCCCTTGCCCAAGTGACTGCGCCCAGAGGATAGAGCTGGACAGATGAGGACAGTAACTAGGTCAGCAGCAGATTTCCTGAGGCTCTCCAGCACCGCTCGCCAGCCACAGAAAATGAGTCCTTGAGAGTGTAATGGCAGGGAGTGCCTGGCAGCACATCTCATACCTGCTGCGGTGGCCAGGAGGGGAGGTGGTGTAAGGGATTCCATGTGCTGCAGAAATGCAAGTATGAGGGGAAAGGGGCAAATTCAGAAACTTCGGAGAGTGTTTATCTTCAGTCTTTGTGCAAGCAGGTTTCACTCTTTGCTCAGCACAGGCAAGAGAGAGAAACCGTTGTCAGCTTTTCTCTCGAACAAGCCGAGGTGGGTTCAACCACCAGCAAATTCTGAGGATTTGGGGCTGGTTGAGCTTTAGTTTACCACAGTCAATGAAAAAACTCCAGTTCTCTTCAGCAGGTACTTTGATTTTCCTCACAAAGGGGTGAACCAAAATCCAGATTCAGGGAGCAAGAAGCTCCAAAGAGCTTTGACACTGCCCCCAGCCCTCAGTGCCCTTCTCAAGGTGATGGTGTCTGGCTCTGACGCTGGTGAACTGTTAAACACAAGGTTACAGTGACAGATGATAGGGTCTGAGCTCTACAGGGAGCATTAGGTGGTTTAAATCAGCCAAGCACGAGCTTTTTTTTCTGGCTTTTTTTGTGTGTTTTTGATACACTGTTATAGAAACTATGTATTTTTCTAAAATTGAATTTATGCAAAGAGCTTTGCCGGAACCTATTGGAATTAGGCATGCATTTCATGCCCAGCTTTGCCAACAAAGTCTCAAATCCACCAAGATATTTGGGCCTCTAAATCTCATGGAAATAAATGGAGGTTAAGCGTCTAAATCCTTTTTGAATCTGGCACCAGATCTGCTTTGACTGCTTTCCCCATTGTGGCCTTTTCATAGTGGCATCCAGTTTGGGTTTTGCCTTACAACAAGACGCTCCCACCTTAGCTGCGCTTGCCTCCTTTCTCCTGCAGAACTCCCGCTACCAGACGTACCAGCGGATGTGGAACTACATGTACTCCAAGCAGCCAAGCGTCTTTGTGAAGAGCACAGAGGAAGGGATTGCACGCGTGCTGAACTCCAATTACGCCTTCCTGCTGGAGTCCACCATGAACGAGTATTATCGCCAGCGCAATTGCAACCTCACGCAGGTCGGGGGCCTTCTGGACACCAAGGGCTACGGGATTGGCATGCCCGTCGGTAGGCAGTGAAGAAAAATTCTAGTCCTTCTCAGCTGTCGGCAGAGGACCGGAGCATTTGAAAGGCTGAACCGGCTCTAAAGCCAATGTCACGTTTCACAGCTCTGCCCAGGGCCATTTTTTATCTCAGGGGGAAATCAAATACATTGCAATTGCGCAAGGTGCATGCTCAGAGCCAGACGTGTAAGACCCTGCTCTGGTCCAGAGCCATGTGACACGCGACTGCGGCTCTTTAAATAAATCATGTGAAAGATGTTTCAAAATTGCTGCTTATTCTCTGCATATATGCTCTTTGCTGACTGTTTCCCTTTTGAACCAGTGTTTTTGAATCTTTTTGTGCTTCTTGTTTTGTCTCAGAAGTGCTGCTGCAACTCTAGTAGTGCTTAGCGCAAGTTCTTAACAGCTGGTGGTTCTTAAAACTCCAGGACAGAGAGATGGGCAATTCGAGGACTATCTCAGCTAATAATCGGATTTAACAAAATGCAGGGGTTTTGTCTTTCAAATATGAGAGCTAGCAAGAGGACATCATCTCCCGGGGCAGCACAGAAAAAGGATGTAGTAGTTGTTATTCCAAGCGATGGGCTGATCTTTCGGCCGATCTCACAGGCTCGGGAAGCCTTGTTCCTGACCTTTAAGCACCTGCACTTAGCAATACAAAGTGAAGCTGAGTTACATAAGAACCATCACACAAACAGTCACTATAGCTTAGCTAGCATGCGTAAGCTTGTAAAGTCACAGTAACCTGATTGTGAGTACAACTCCTTACTTTCACGGCTAAGTTTGTTCCAACATTGTCTTGTTAAACAGTGAAACTGTAGCAGATAAGAAGAGCAGAAAGCTGCTCGCTGGGACAATAGTGCAGAGTTACCAGCAGAACTGCGGCCTTTCCCACGGCCCTTCGTCTGGATCTCTGGTAGCAGACATCACGAAGTCTGCAGTAGAGCTCGGTACCGAGCGCAGGAGGGAGCCTGCTCTACCATGAACATTTGGGCTTGCGACCAGGTTGAACTTGCTGCTGTTGCAGTGCAGCAGCTTGAGGGAATGAGCATTGGAGCAAGGTTGAAGCTGGAAGCAGAATGCCACTGAGGGACCTCAGTGGTCCGGAGGAGCAGCAGTGTGGTACTGAACTGCCTGCTCAGACCCTGCCCCTGAAGCCAAAGCTCCCTCCTGTAATGGACTTCTTTAAATGGCCCATGTGGGTCTTGGTGGACAGGCAAAAATACCATCTGCAAATTACATTAACCAGTTGACGGTCCCAGCAGGGAGGCTGCAGGTTCCAAGTGCTTACATAGGCTGGAGTCCCTTCCAAACCGTTCACAGAGGAGTTTTTGTAGCTGGGCACACTGGCAGGGCATCGTGGTGGGGGAGGAAGGCTGGTTGAGGCCGTGCCTTACCACGTACCTCTTGGTGTTGCAGGCTCTGTGTTTCGCGATGAGTTTGACCTGGCCATTCTCCAGTTGCAAGAGAACAACCGCCTGGAAATCTTGAAGCGAAAGTGGTGGGAAGGAGGCAAGTGCCCCAAAGAGGAGGACCACAGAGCCAAAGGTAAGCCACACCGCTCACCGGTAGTGTGCTGAAGGGACCAGGCAGTAGAAGCATGCTTGCCAGCAGTGCAAGGGCGTTCGTCCATCTGGATATGAGCACTGCCAGGTTTTCTGCCTGAGAATTACTTTTTTCCCTTCTTCTGACCTGAGATTGCTTCCTTCACAACTCAAGGAGAAAGCCAAACAGCTCTGCTGTGCTTCATGCTGTGCATTTTTGCCTGGGGCAAAGATAGCAGGAACAACCAAATGACAAATATTGGAGGCATATGGAGGGTAAATTAGCTTCTAATGAATGTCTGCAGCATTACACGGGAAAATGGATGGCTAAAGGGATCAGACCAAAATCCTGGGTTCCTTCAAGAGAGATGGATCTCCACGACAGGCCCGCTGGTTAATGGCTCCAAGTGAAAGTGCCTTTTAAACAGTCAAGGGAAGGGACACAAGGACTTTATTAGTACATCTGTAAACTGAGGAGCAAATTCTTTTGGGTAATGCTATGCAAATTGCCATAAAAGCTACCACATTAGGCTGATGTCCCAGCATGAGAGTAGTTGCCAGCTTAATGCAGTTGCTGCATTTTTTAGTTTTGGCCGTCGCCGTTTCCTCAGCAAGTGTTTTCTGGGCAGCTAGCAGGTCACCCAGTTGAAAGGACAGTCTTCTGACCAACCTGAGCACAGAGATGGAGAGCCGAGCCGGGCCCAGGGTAGCTCTTGTGTTTTCCTGACATTGCAGCGGGTGTAGGTGTATGTGTCTGTGCAGATCAGGGGCTAGGCTGGATGAGAGCCTGTGGGGACTGTGAGCCGGTGCTCCCTGCTATCATAGAATCGTGGAATGGTTGGGGTTGGAAGGGACCTTATAGACCGCCTCGCTCCAATCCCCCTGCTATGGGCAGGGACACCTTTCACTAGACCAGGCTGCTCAAACTGTCAGGCAGTGCTGTGCTGCAGGCAGCCCGGGTCTAGTCTTGAGGCAGAGGGTGTCGGCCTCCTGTAAGACATCAAGCCTCAGGGCAGCATAAGCTATTAAAGAAGTTGCTTTTGAAGGTGAGCGGGCATACGGGAGTCGTCTTCTGTGCACTGTGCAGAAAGCAGCTCTGAAGTCGAATCTAGTCTGTGGGCTGTTTTGAGATGGCTTGGGAAGGGGGCAGCTGGGAAGCAGGCTCCTGGGCTGTTTCTGGCACACTCTGTGACGCTGGACAAGTTTTTCTGCTGTTTTGTGTGCGGTTCACTTTCTGATTTGGGGAAATGAGGAAGGCTGTAGCCTGCTGGTATGTGTATATGGAGGAAGGCAATACCACTCAGGTGAGCTTGGGAATGGGTGTCTGAGCTGGCTGGCACCCAGGTGGAATGACAGAAGGACGTACAGAGACTGGTACTGGCCCTAAATTCAAATTTGAGAGCTGCTTGGAGGAGGGGTTGGCCTTTATCTTGGGTCTAAACTGTGATTATGGGATATGTTTTCTGCCCTGCAATTGCTGTCTTAGTGGAAACGTTTCTCTGGGAAGGGCTGATTTACAGAGTCGCTAGATCGCTCCAGAGGCAATGCCAAAAGAATGACGGAGGAGGAGGGAGATATGTGACCTCCTAAGTTTTAGAACAAAACAGGTCAGCGATTTACAAGGATTTTGGTGAGATTTTATGTCTAACAGCCACACAGAGATTAAGTCAATAAATCATTGATTCAGGCGCCTTGACTTAATGTTACAGAGGGGAGAGGAAGATTTTTATAGATGTTCTTGTTGAGTAATGGCCTCATGCAGTCATTTCAGTGCAAAGCACCACATGCTTTTTTAGTAGTCAATCCAATCGGGGGCCCAGTCCACTTGAGACCCAAACCCAGCAAGCTCAGGAGAGATGAGCCGTTTCTCGGAGAGCGTGTGCTGAGGCCGGTGCGGCTCCCTGGCTCCTTTTGGGGTCCTGTTCTGCAGGATCGGGTAGAGGCACAGGCTGCAGTTGTGGGAAAAGAGATCACGCTGGGAAGCAAGGTGACAGCCTTGGCACATGGCAAGCTCAGGCCAGGTTCCTGAGGGGTGGATTTTCCTTCCAACTGGTGAGCTTTCTGGAGTGCAAACTGTGTAGGACAGGGCTGGCAGCTGCTGTGTGTGGGATTTGGTCCCTCCCGTAAGTGACGCTGTCTGCGTGTGCGGCACGTGGTGCGGGGTGCCCGAATAGTTCCTACGATCAGCAGAGATGGCAGTCATCCCGTTGTAAGCACTATGTCTGAGGCCGATGACATGAGTTGTCCCGTGGAAGGGGCTGGTTCCTTCTCAAGGGCCAGAGGGTGCTGGGCAGAGGTACCCCTCAGTGGCAGGGACCCCACTTGTATAGTGTCAGGCCGTGTTGGGTCCTAGCCTCGTTTGGACCCTCTCCTTTCTACTGCAATACAAGCAGCTGTAATCATGTTTCACCAGCACTTTGTAATGCAATCAAAGGAGCTTTTTGTGGTGCCAGCTTCCTTGAAAGCTCTTTCTTGTCTTCTTCATCTCTGCTTTAACAACATTGCTCATCCGCCTTTGCGAAGTTCAAAGCAACTAGAGCTGGGTGAATATTTTGCAGGGATTAATGTGCCCGATTGATCTCTCATTTTTTTCCCCTGTTTTCACTTTGTCCACAAATTGCTTTGTACTTCCCTCCAATGTACTTGCTATTTATCTGCAAAATCGTCATTTCTGAGAACACATCTTCGATTGTGCAGTTATTGCAAGGCATTCAGTTTGCCATCTGAGTCATGCGGTTAGCTATTAATAGGACAGTGCTGGCTATGTGGTTTTTGGTCCCTGGCTAGGTATATGCCATGCCAATTAAACAGCAAAGAGGTGAGATTTCTGTACAACGATGCTTGCAATTTACGTTGTGTTCGCCTCTCCAGAACATTGTCTCTTCTGCTTTATTTTAGGCCTGGGAATGGAGAATATTGGTGGAATCTTCGTGGTTCTCATCTGTGGCTTAATCGTAGCAATTTTTATGGCAATGCTGGAATTTTTGTGGAGCCTTCGGCACTCTGAACAGTCAGAGGTAGGACCTGAAAGTGTCCTGAGGGGACAGCGTGTGTTCACTGATATCTGTGGGGTGCTCAGCAGTGCAGTGCTCTGGAGCAAGTAATGCACCCAGGCTGAGATGAGCGTTCCTAGTATCGAGACCTCTAATGCACGAGAGGCCTAGGTGCGTTGGGCAGGGTCTGAAAATGCACAAGTTTCTCATGCACTCCCACTACGATTGAGGCTGTAGGGATGCTCCAAGCGCTTTTTAAGGGGTCAAGGATGTGTACAATGTCCAGGTACCTTTCCTGGAGACAAGATAGTCTGAGGATTTCTACCTGCAGTAGGTTTGGGTCTCGTGTTGATTTGAGGATCCAGAACACAGGAGGGTCTCTGACAAGAGGTGGAATCTGTTGGGCTAAATCAAGCGTAAATGTGTGAGCATTGGTGCTGAAAGCCGGTGGCCAGATTAAAGACCGAGTCCGTAACACTTTGGTATCAGAATCCAGGGCAGACGCAGCGCTGCTGGGCTTGCAGCTTACTTAGGTGAGCAGTATGTCTCGGGTCTGCCTTCCAGGTGTCGGTGTGCCAAGAAATGGTGACGGAGCTGCGCAACATCATTCTCTGCAAGGACAGTTTCCACCCCCGTCGGAGGCGAGGGGGAATGGTACGGACTCGCCCCGTCATCCCGGAGGAGCGCCGAGCCCGCAGCACAACCACGCTCAGCAACGGGAAGCTGTGCAGTGGGGGTGAGCCGGATCCCTTGGCACAAAGACTGGCACAAGAAGCTGCCCTGGTCGCCCGAGGGTGCACGCACATCCGCGTATGCCCCGAGTGCCGCAGGTTTCAGGGCCTCCGAGCACGGCCGTCTGCGGGCTCGCCAGCGCAGAGCGAGGAGAGCTTGGAGTGGGAGAAGACCACCAACAGCAGCGAGCCCGAGTAACGCTGGGGCAGGGGGCGTTGGGGTGGGTCGAGAGGGTCCTGTTCCATTTTACAGAACATGGACTTGTACAATGTCAACTCGTTTTTAAATTAAAAGCAGTTACTCAGCTTCTCCAGAGCAAGGCGGACCTGTGACCAGAGGGATGGCTTTGGTTTCGGCGTCCGAGAGGAACAGTGTTGCGCTGAAGCCTGACGCAGCAGGAGCGAGCTCCTCCAGCCGGCCGGTCTCCAGCACTTGTCTCCATGCCACCGTGCGGTTCCGAGGCGGGGAGGAGGACAGTGGTGGGTAACTGGCGTAGCAGCTATCGCCCACCCAGGGGCAAGAGCGGTTCTTGGAACTTCTCCACCCCAGGCCAGGAGAAAGGACGCTGGTGCCATCTCCCCATCACGTAGTCTTACCGGGGGATGTTGTCAAAGGGCGGGGGGAGGGTCTTTTTTTTTGACGTGGATAAGGGATGGGAAGGGACGAGTCGTTCTTTTGTTTTGGTTTCTTTTGGACACGTCAGGACCTAGTCTCCAAGGCACCAGGTTTCAGGTGCTGAACTCTTCAGAGTGTAGCAGGTGGACCGTGGGAGGGAGGAAGGGAGGAATGGGACACGCTCCCCCTGAGAAGCAGCATTTGCTGAAAGTCCGTTTGAGGAGTTGTTAAAGTACACATATATATATAAAAATATATATATATACATAGATATATATATATTAAAATGCCAAAAACCAACCAACAAACACAGTGAACTCAAAGAGGCCTTGAAACGCCTGGAATTTCAGGGGTTCTGTGTCTTTTGTTTAGTTCTGGGGTTATCTTTTGCTTTTATTCCTTTCTGTTTCTGGGGTGCGGGTGGGGGAGCCTTTTGAGGAAGGTAAGGTGGGAGCAGGCGAGCGTGGGGAGTGCTGGGGAAGGCTGCCCTTTCCTGGCAGCGGAGGGAGGTGGTGTTTGCTGCCCACTGTCACTCCCCAAAGCGACTGCGGCCCCTGCTCTGCACGCTCCCACACAAGCGACTCTGAGCTCTGCCCAAGGCTCGCGAGCTCCCTGTGTCCATGACCCACGGAGCATCCTCAGCTTTGAGGGTGGCTTACAGCCCATCTCTAGCAGCAGCGATGCCGCACAGCATTTGAGAAAACCATTAGCCTGGTATCTGGTATGAGGAAAATATTTACTTCCCTAGCAACAGCAGCAGCTCACCCTCTGCTTGGTACAGACGTGGGTTTTACATCGATGAGTTTAATTTTCTGATTGAAAAACAAATTCTATGCAATTTCTGATTGTAAAGGGAAAGAGACGACAATGGAGAGGGACAGGGGAGATAAAGCCTTGAGTGAAGGTACATCCTGTTCTTGAATTGTTTTCTTTTTTTTGTCTTGAATGTACTGAAATAAAAGATGTCCTTGTATAATCATGCTTTTTTTTCTGTTTCCTTCCCTGTCCACACTCACAAAAGTCGTGAGACAGTTCGAGGCCCATCTGCTCAGGGAGAAACACAGTAACTCCCCCGCTGAAAGGCAAGAGGTGCTTTGGCTGTTGCGGGTCTCTGCTGCCTGAGGGTGTCCACACCCGGGCTGTTGCTGTTATCTGTAGCTGAATGGAAACAGGAGAAAAAAAGGCCAAATAAAGAAAGCCAAAGATATGTGGTGGTAAGGCAGCAAAGAACCCCTAACCGGCAGCAGGGCAGTCTGTCCGGGGGGCTCAGGTTTCCATATGATGTGGACTACAGCAGCTACAGCCTTCCCAGACCTGCTGGTTGGAGCCCGGTTGACCAGGGGCTCAGGGTTAGGCACAGCGGGGCAAATCCATCGCGTTATCGGAGGCAGGAGGCTGTCTCCAGCAGATGTTTCTGAAGAGGATGTGCAGGGATTGGGATGCGATGCCATGGTGATGGGCACGTTAGGGTTGTTCTGTCATTTCCCGCAACGTGTAAAAAGAAGCATCTGCCACACAGAGAATGCTCATGCAACGAGGAGGAAGGGATTTAGAGTTTGTTATGCAGGATGTCAGATAAGATGTTCATAAAGGTCCTTTCTGGCCTTTATATCTGTAAATCTATGGGATGTTACCCTCTCACTGACGAAACGCAGCAGTGAAGGTGTGAGCATGAGATGAGGTAAGGCTTCACCAGAGCCCAGGAATGCGGTGCCATGGGATCAGAGGGGCAGACCCTTGGCTGAGGTAAGTCAGCCAAACCTCCATCCTTGCGCTCTGCGAGGAGCCAGGCTTGGGCTTTCGAAGTACTGACAGCAGCACCAGGGACGTCTGAGCGTGCCTGTGTTGTGTTTAAAGCCCAACATGTTTTTACGAGCAGCAGAATATATTCGTCAAAAAGGAGCTGCTTTTTAAAATTTATTTACAGATTAGCAGAAGAAAAGGCTCCATGAATCATTTATCAGACCTGATGTTTTTTCACCCCTTCACCACAGTGAATAAAGAGGGATCTTGACAGACCCAGACATTATTCCTCTGCTTCTCTGAAGATCTTGCAGTCATCTGCTCAGACAGAGGACGTCAGGGAAAAAATTATGAGAAACCACCTGGTTTCTCTCTGTCTTTGCTTTTTATTTTTCCCGCTAGCTAGCTCCACCTGTTTGGTTGTGTTAAATCTGGGTCTGTATTTTAAGCAGGTTTTTTTTCATGTCCCTCTTGTCCTCGTCTCTCTTAATTTTGTTTTAATTTATTTTTTTAATGTTCAGAGTGTTTGCACTCAGAGCAGAAATGGACCTCAGAAGAGCAGTGGATGGATACAAGCTGCTGTCATTTGGATGCCTGTTCTAGAACCTCTGTGGGTCCTGTATTTTCTGCTCACTGGTAAATACCTACAGGTTTTACACCAGAGGGACCCCACAGCAGACAGCATCACGCATATGCCTGGGTGTGTACCCATATGTGTTTGTGTGCCCAGGTGGGTTTACATCTCACAGGTTCTCTCTCCCCAGTTTTTGCTCTCATCTTTGAAGCTATTGTGGGGGCTCTTTTGCTTAGCTGGTCCCAATGCTAATGCAGCTCACGACCTAGAGTGGTTTGCCATCCAAAAGGCACTTTCCCAGTATTGCCATCTCCGGATAAATCTTGAGTAATTCTAGTAACATATCTCTGCAAATTCCACTGGGAGCCAAAGATTAGGTCAATTAAAATGTAATACTTCGCTTTATCCCCTCTAACCGTTTTGTCTGATCCTCCTGCTGCGCTCTCTGTGGGGGGAGCCCAGCAGCGGGGCCGAGGGCTCGCATCTCTCCCTGCGGTGACAGCCAATTCTCCAATCCCCACTGTGTCAACAGCAGTCTGGCAGGTTCCTAACTAAAAGGCCTGGGATGTCTCCTCGTGCATTAAAAACCCATGTTTGTGTTGTTATTCCAGGCAATTCCATTTTCACGTAATGATAAAAAGCGATTTTCTCCCCTGAGGTTGCACGGGTGAAGGTATTAACAAGGCTTGGACTAGTCTGAGGGCATTTACTGAACTGAGTGGCATAAATGAAATAGAAAAGGGTTGTTCTGTGAACTGTGAGAGCCCACAGAGCTCTCACAGAGAGGGAAGACAGACAGTGAGCTATAAATTATAAAAGGCTGTACCCTTTGAACCTTAGTGGTCCTGAGGCAGGGATCCTTTTAACCATTTCAGATCCACAGAAATCTTCCCTGCTTCTGCCCCGCCAAGTCTATTTCTTTCCTCGAACCCTAAGTGCCTCACCAGGTAAGTAACCCAAAAGGTGGAGGAAGAAGCAAAGAGAATAGCTATTGTTTTGCTTTGTTTTTTTTGCATAGAACCTGAGTTACCGAAAGAGTCTGGAAGGGGTGTGAGTCCCAGCAGTTGTATGTGAGCTGGTGGCGATACCTACAGCACTGGTAACTGCAGCTGTGGGCACAGGGTAGCTGGGCTAGACACAGGAGCGTGGCTAACTGGTTTTGATGGTGCTTGGGTGATGATTCTGTTTGAATGGTAAAGATATCACTTGGGAAAAGGAAGGGACCTGTAGGTAAGGTCTGCTAAGCGGAGGCAGGAAGATGACTGGTGTCTAAGCTTATTAAAGAGCAAAGAAGCAAAGATGGGCTGCTTTCGTGGTGAGTTTGGGGTGATGCTGTCACAGTTTGGCTATGAAAAGGCTGACTGGCGTGAGTGACGAAAGTCCCCTCCATTTGTTTCATTTAGCTCTGAGATTAATTACCTGCAAGATACGTGTTTCTCTGTTCCACTTCACTTGTGTATCCAATGAAGGTGACAACATTTCTTGTGGTAGCTTGGACTATATGGCTTTGACTGGAGGTTAAAAGTACCACTGTCTACCAGGCGGAGAGCCTGCCAGTGAGCCATTGCTCCAAAGCAAGGGAAAAGCCCCGATGACCTACAGGCACAAATGGAGGCAGAATCAGGCCAGTGATCTGCAAAAGGAACCGCAAACTGCCATCAGAAATGGCAAAAAAGTAAGTCTGGGCTCACATTTGACGCTTGCAAGTCTCCTGAGTTTAGTTCCTCCTTGCTGAATATCTGGCCGTGGCAGGACAGCACGTCTGCCTGAAGCAAGGAGCTGCAACTTGAACAGAGCGAGCGGAGCAACAGCCCGGTGTGCCGAATCGCCTGCTGAACAGACAATAAAGCACCCACAGTTCCAGAAACCCCATTAGAGTTTGATGGCGACTAACTGATTGAAAATACAGAGCTGAACTCTTCTGGGTACAGAGTAGCACTGATGAATTCAGTTTAAATAGGCTCCTCTGGAACTTGATACCACACTGGGAAAATCAGCCCCGTATCAGCAGGATCGGACAATGGGCCGGTTTATGCATCCTTCAGGGAGAATTTTTCCCTCCAAGGGGGAATCTGCTGTGCTCCATTTGAGTTAATGGTCTGATCTGTGGCAGGGCTGCAACATTTCATGCCAGAAAGCATTCCAGACGGCAGATGAGGATCACTGGCCTCGCCACCAATATGCAGCTGTCTGGGGGTGAGGCAGTCCATCACCAGCACAAAGGGCCACACAACAGCGGCTCTCCAAAAGCTCTGCTGAGGCCAGATCAGGTAGAAAATGAAGGAAGCTAGCTTAATTAACAAAGGCTTTCTCCTCTGCTGTGTTTAGGTCTGCGGTTATCGGTGTAGCTGGCAGTTCTCAAAGACTGAAATGACAGTAGTTGGCTGTAAAAGAGAAAACTGTCAGATTAGCCGCACATATCTTCTGCCTAGGTTTTCTATATCATACCTATCTTGAAGCATCTCCATGTATCAAAGGGACTAGTTGGCCATTTGCCTTTAAAAGTACCATTTCCAATGTGATAAATCAGGGTCTGTTACAATGGAAAGATCTAACAGTTCTTGTTTCTTGGCTGAGGCTGTTTTGCAATAGTATTTTTCACGCTTTGATCAATTTGTACACACTAATCCTTTCTATTGTTTTTGTTGTGGTGCTTGTGTTTTCAGTTTCTCATGTATTAACCTGAGGGTGCAAGGGAGAGAAAACGTCTGTTGGAGTGTAAAGGCAGTGTGAAGGGCCGTTCCTGGCAGGTGAAGGCACTTCTCATGGCCTGTCAGGACTCCTGCAGAGTCGCATCCTCAGCTCCTCTAAGTCAACCGGCAGCTGTGCTGGGCTATGCCTGCTGGGGAGCTGGTCCAAACTGGCTGCTAAAAATCCAAATTGCTGTGCAGCATGGAGAACAGAGAGGATTTGCTGCTTTGTCTGGAACAAAATGTTAACTGAGGTAAGGGGGAATTTCATTGACGTTAGTGAGGAGAAGGCAATGTAGACCACTATGGGTCAGACCGGTGCTTTTTCAAACGGGTTATCTACTTCCTTTTCCTCTATCTCTGTCTTCCAAGCACTTTTCTCTTTCCTATTCGTCCTCCAAATACTTCTCCTCATGTTGCTCAGTCTCAGAAAAAAGGTCTCAGATTGGCTGTTGCCTGAACTCTCAGGAAATGTTCATGAATGTAGTCTTCTGGCTTTTCAGGCTTAGCTCTTGCTGAGCTGAGATTTAAAGCAATTTATTTCAAAGCCAAAAGTGAATGCAAATGAGGGGAAAGAACTAGGGGAGGAAACGGAAAAAGACCTCTTATTCCCAGGTGAGCACTAAGATGTCTGATGTGCCTGCCTAAAACTGATTGTTCTTCCAGAGTCTACAGTAAATACCCTTGTGCACTAGTGAGCGCAGCTGTCGAGGATGCTCTGATTATTGCTTGCTGAACTAAACTGGGACAAGGAGGTGAACACACAGCCTCTGGTGTGACTCCTGAGCCACTGATCAGCCGCAACATCTTCAGCCCTCAGACAGCTGAAATGGAGGTCACGACGTGGTAGAGAGCCAGGCGTTAGCAGGAAGCTACCAACTGTCCGCGCTCCGAGGTCCGGTGAGCCAGATAGCTCTCCTTTGCAAGGAAGGTTTGTTTGCTGGCCATTTTAAATGGGCCCAGCACGCTGCTGGCCATCGGACTGGGTCAAATGGATGAGTATTTCTGTTGGAAGCTAGACCTTGAACGTAAAAATGGGTTCTTGTAAGGGAGCATCTTTGTGGGGGAAGTCTGCTGGTTGCGTCTAGCAGATGTAATAGTTACTCTGACCAAGGTGTTTCATCATAATTCCCCTACACGGACCCTCTATTTCAAGGGGGAATCATTATTCTGGAATGAAGCCCCCCCTGTTTTTTGGATTATTGTTGGACAAAATTCTGTCCACAAGGAGCTGTTGGAAAGCAGCAGCAAGGATGGCAAAACTGGATGGCCAAAATGCCACCAAACCCTGGCAGGCACAATGGGAGACACTGTCATAGAAGACACTATGCTCTGGCTGGCCCACGCTTTGCTCTCGGTTATTTCTGTCTGTGGTGGCCGTTGTGTCCCTGCAGCAAGAACAGCAGCAGAGCTATCGCTCTACAAGCTTGCTGCTCTGTGTCGGACTTTGGGCTGAGCCTGCGTCCCTTTCCTGCTAGGGTTTTCTTGACAGTGAGATAGGGATGAAGACGTGCCAAGCAGAGGAAGGCTGGTGCAGGCTCTGAGGCGCCGACCGCAGGGTGGGAGACCACAACAGCTCACTACTGCCGCACCAGCAGCGCTTGCTGGGGCTTTGGGATGTCCCTTTACCACCCCGGGCCTCCACTCTGCATGGTAAAACGGGGGTGACCCAAGTCCTTTCCAGCCGCTCCGTGCTTACTGAATACCCTGTCAGAGAATAGAAGTGGAGGAAATTCTTTGGATTGATGTGTAGGACTGGAGGGGGTCTGGCAAGGTTTAATCTGTTCATGTTTGCAAAGGACTCGGAGAGCTCCGGATGAAAGCGGGTGGAGATTTGCCAAGTGTTTGCTAACATTAGTGGTTAATTATGAATGCTGGCAGCCTACGTAGTCAGCCAGCATCGTTCTCCGAGTGAGATCCAGACCAGTAATGGAGCTGTTACACATACAAGACAGGAAGAGACAGCTTCTCGCTGTTTTGTCCTGTTCTCCCAGCCAAAGTCCCATTCCAAAATCAGACAGCAGCAGCAATTCTCCTTCTCATTGTAACAACTATTTCCGAATCCAGCGCATTTGGCAGAGGAAGACCTAGCCATTTTCAGTTTTGGACTCATTTCTGTCTGGTGGTGCCCTTTTTTTGTCTGACCGAACCAAATGGAAATGGTGGTCCAAAATGAGATGTGTCCCAAATGGGGCAGCACATGGGTGCCATGCTGTGCTGCGCGGCAGAGACGGATCCAGGCTCAACCAGAGAAGGGCACTGGACATAACTCCTGCCCACGTTCCCCCTTCTTGCTGCTCGGGCTGGGTCAGCGAGTACCTGGCCTTGCCATGGCACTTCCCAATGCGTGAGAGGCCACAGTGGGAGATGAGAGGAGAGGTCGGGGGCTGGCACAGCAGATCACACAGGGATTTTGGGGGAGTGTCACCAGTGTGGTGGGTCAGCTGGAGAAGAGCGAGCCTGCTCAGCTTCATTCAGCACCATGTGCCCAAGTTTGGGAGAGCAGCTGCATCGTGATGGAGAGGGTGAGACAGCAGCCAGCTGAGTGAGTCTAGCGCCGAGTGTGTGAGGTTTGATTTGCCAGATGTAATTTGATGGCCAGTGGTACCTGAGAAAGCTGCCTCTATCTAATAGTAGCCATCCAGAAAATGAAATCAAATGAATAAAAGGCTCAAGGTCCATTAGGTCCCGTGAACACGACTAGCAATTGCCAAATTATGAAAATCCAATAGATCTTCAGACTGCACCAGGAATGATTTTATTTTTTTAATTTCTGCATTTGAATGTGCAGTCTGAATTTCTGAAGTTGAAAGCTGCATTGTTCCTAGCTTTTGGCTACCGATAATATTTTAGAATTACGACCGTGGAGTAATGTTTCCTCTAAAAGGTAACTTCAAGGTGCGTTAGTCTCAGATAATTGACAGAGACCGAAGAGGTGATTTGGGAAGCGCTTAGGCGGAACCAAAGATCTTAGTGAATTGTTACCTTAAATTAATGGTGTAGTGAGAAGCTGCTTGGAGTTGATTAGCTGGCAGGAGTTATAAATGAAGTTGGGCCTTAAAGTTATTAGCCAAATATCTACGAGACAGTGCTGCTATGGATTTATATGCCAGCGTTACGTCTTAAGGGGCCCAAATGTGCAGTGTGCTCTGGGTCCACAGGATTTCCCTAGCTGCGATGGGTGCAGAGCGCGCTCAGTATCTCTCAAGATTGGGCTCTTTAGCACGCTGGAGCTCAGGTTAGGCCAGCGTGGCTAACAGGATTCACACCTTTAGCTCCCTTCTTAATCCCCAGATGAAATGAAAGGTCTTCTCTCAACACTTAGTAAATCTCCAATTTTATTTCTCGTTATTAAATCATGAAATTGGCCAAAAATGTTTAAATGAAGTGAAAGGAAGAGAGATTTGTGAGAAAATTGAAGTCTCTGAGGAACTGAAGAATAATCTCCAAGGATGAAGAAAGCTGCGGTTGCCAAACCCATAAGCAAAAGGATCAAAAAGCTACGGAAAAGAAGTAGAAAATTGCATATGTTTCAAATCCTCTCCCCCACCCTCCCCCCAGAACCCCTGGTGTTTTAAATGTAGGGAAAATTATTCTGATAAGCAGCAGAGTCTACCAGATACTCCTTCCTGTGCTGCTCCCGTTCTCTGTGTGTGCGACCCTGAGAAATCCCCTGATCTCGGTGGGTCCGTGTCCCCACGTGCGACAGTGACGCTGCTTCCCTGGGCTCAGCAAGATCTGTCACATGTTATTAGCGTGCGTTGGGAATTTATTGGGTTTAGGTGCCTCACTCCAACTAGAACGAGGCTCGTCTTTTTTTTTTTTTTTTTAATTAACATAGTGAGTAATTAACTGTTTGATTTTTCACAGACTCTGTTTGATTCTATGTCTGAGGTAATTTTTGAAGAGTGCATGTGCTGTTTTTCTTGCCTCTGAAAGATCTGCTCCAGATCAGATGGGAGTGACATTAGGGGACTATGTGGCTTGTATTCTGGACATTAACAGTGGTTCCCTTCTGGCCTCAGTCTGTACGAACCCATGAACCTGCTCGGACCCTGGTAAGTGCCCCCCTTGACGGGGGGTGACATTTATTTGTGGTGCATTAGAAGCACAGGTAATGGGGGAAAGATTGTGATAGGATTTTTTTTTTTTTTCGGAGATGTTTTTATTGCTGAGGTTGATCAGGTCCAGCTCTAAAAGTATGAAAATAACGAAATTGGGTTTGGATTGCTCTGTCACCTAACATGGACATGTTGCTTGGGTGAATGCCTCTTAAGTGGCACTTGTTTTGCGTGTGTGTGTGAGAGCTCCAGCATGGATGAGTACCCGTGGTAGCCCCTGTGCGACCAGACAGGGAGGAAGCAAATCGAGAGGTGACTCCAGTTCCCATGGCCTGTTTAATCCTGGAGGAGGTGGTGGTGGGAAGGAGGGAGTCTGCCAGGGAGGGGACAGCCAGGACGGCCAACGCTAGTAAAAGCTTCAGCAAACAGACACTTGTCTGCCAGGGAGGAGTAGACTGAGACCTATCAAACTTCTTTCCCTTGAACAAAGAGAGCCGAAGGATGATAAGCACGTTCAATCAGCGCTAGCTTGGGCTGAATTCAAACTGGCCCCCAGAGGTGAAAGACTATACGGTGCTAACAATTCCCCGACTTGTCTGTCTCCGTACAAATGGTCTTTAATTTAGGCCAGGGGATACACCGGTCACTTTCTCACACTTGCAGCACTGACCCAGCGGAGGTTAACATGGACATCTGGTGTATCCAGCTGATCTGTAACCGTAGAAAGCAGAAACTGAAATGTATTTCAAGTCAAAATGTAGCCTGCTGGTGCCAGTTACCAGCTAAAGTATGCTCTGTCTGCCTTCTAGCAACTAAATAGCACAGGTAAGCTGTGCCAAAAACATGAGGATTGTTAGTAAGAGTGTAGCCTCTGAATGCAATGGAGGTCTTTATCTCCCTGAAACAGATATGACAAGCGTTGGGGGGGAAGGAAAACCAAACGGAGACAAAGCTCTCTCCGGAATGTATTAAAAGAACGAAATAAGCAATTCAGAGCAGGCGGGTAGATGTTTCTTTATGGAGTGTTAGCAAGGCAATGTTCATCTGTGATGGCCCGCATAGGAGCAAAATAAAACCAATGTTGTGTCAACAGGGTAATAAGAAAGTACACCAAAGTGTTTTTCTCTCGGTTAAAGGGAAATCAGGCCTGTGAAAGCCATGCATGTATTTCAGCGCTGACAGCTTGGGCTGCCAGTGCTGCGCTGGAGGGACTCCGGGGACGACAGGGTGACGCACAGTAGACTTAGAAGGAGATAGCGCATGCGATTTGGGCCGTGCCACCTGAAAACCCTGAACCTGTAGTGGCAATGGTAGGATTTGCTCCAGGATGTACAGCAGTAACATGAATCTTTCATAATCGTGCAACAGGCAAGGTCTGGCAGTCAGTCACTCTGTCCCCACCAGTGTCTTGAAGATACGTCCCCGATGCGTTATTTAAAAAGCTGCTGTGTGTGAACCAAGTCCCAGCACCAGGAAGAAGCAGGGAATGAGGGACAAAGTAGCTGAATTTTAGGGACAGTAATAGTCTGTGGCACCTCTGATTAAGCCCAATGCAGCTTTTAGCGTTGCATTCGGGGCTTAGGTAATGTGCTGATGGCTCTAACTCTGCTAGTGGTCTGCCCGAGGCTCGTTTTACTTCTTGGGATGGGTATTTTCTGCTGACATATCCTTAGTCAAACCGGCTTAGCTCTGGGAATCCCAGAACTGTCTCCTTGGCCTAGCACCGAGTTGTCTGTCTCCTGCTTTAGTTTCCTGACTGTAAATCTGTGGGTCGGTCCAAAGGGAGGCAGGAAATGCGTGGCAGAGCAGGAGTTAAACCAGTCTCTCACCCCCCTGGCTGATGCCGAATGCACTTTCTTGTCCTCCACCTGGCTGGCACCCACAATGCTGCCATTGTGTTCTGCTGCCTCGGTGGAGCGTGCATAAATCAGGGGTGTGTACGCAACAGGGTAAAGTCGTCCCGACGATGTTACAGGCTGGGGAGAGTGTGTCGATGCACCGCGGCTATTCGGCCGTGACTAGCGCGGCTCTCCTCAAACGTCACTCCCTGCGGCAGGGAGGAGAGGCCGCGTTTCAGGCGGTTTCTGACCCTTGCCATGTAATCCCGGCCAGGACGGAGACGGGGAACGGGGCAGGCTCGTCGCTAGGCAGGTTTGTCCGCCACGGCCTTGCTCCCTGCATCATTTACCATCCTTGCTTCCGAGGCCGGGACCAGCCGGCACTGAGCGAGGGAGCAGGAGAAGAAGGGGCACACCAACGCGGGGCCAGGCCCCGCCGGCCGAGGGGCGCAGCTGCCGGGCAGGGGGATGCAGGCCGGGCGCCACTGCCATGACGCAATGGGAACGGTTTGCAACGGTCCCGTGGCCCGTGCGGCAGGGGCCTCCCCTCTGCCCCCGCCGCGGTGGCGCTGGGCCGGCCTGGCGGCCGGCCCGGGCCCGGGGCTGCGGGAAATTCGTGGGGCATGCGTCATCGCTCCCTCTCTGACGTCACCGGTGAGGCCAAGTGACATCAGAGGGCGCGGCGCGGTGCATGCCGGGCTGCGGGAAGGCCAGGCCGCCGGGGGCGTCCTCGTCCCCATGGCAACCGGGGCGCCTCCGTCGGCCGAGCCCCCTCACGTGATCGCGGCCGCTCACGTGATACTTGGCCGCCGCCGAGCCGCTTCCGGGTCAATGCGGGACGCGGCCGCCGGGCCTGGGTGAGCGGGGCC
>Ga0065711_1004519_pt1 | contig 23240 bp, 13 predicted proteins | sample Hoacrofraction12_FD_59098 | JGI IMG/M metagenome (GOLD analysis project Ga0065711, IMG submission 59098) | Hoatzin crop microbial communities from Cojedes, Venezuela - Epithelial fraction 12 v2 (version 2) | ecosystem: Host-associated > Birds > Digestive system > Esophagus > Crop | place...
GTCCAGAGAAGGGCAGCGAGGCTGGGGAGGGGTCTGGAGAACAAGTCTGATGAGGAGTGGCTGAGGGAGCTGGGGCTGTTCAGTCTGGAGAAGAGGAGGCTGAGGGGAGACCTCATCGCTCTCTCCAGCTCCCTGACAGGAGGGTGTAGTGAGGTGGGGTTCGTCTCTTCTCCCAAGTAACCAGCGATGGGACGGGAGGCAATGGCCTCAAGTTGTGTCAGGGAAGGTTTAGATTCGATACCATGAAGAAGTTCTTTACTGAAAGCGTGGTCAGGCGTTGGAGCAGGTTGCCCAGGGCAGTGGGGGAGTCCCCATCCCTGGAGGGGTTTAAAAACTGTGTGGATGTGGCACTTCAGGACATGGTTTAGCAGACATGGGGGTGTTGGGTGGATGGTTGGCCTTGATGGTGTCAGAGGTCTTTTCCAACCTTAATGATTCTATGGTTTCTAGGATTGCTGCAGTCTTCAACACTTCTCTACTGGACAGATCCAGTGGTTATGCCAAAAGGAGTATGTAGCTTCTGAAACTAAACTAAAGGTCTCTCTTTTTTCTTTTTTTTTTAAATTTTAGTTTATTTATTACAAATTTCTTTTGAGGTAAAAATATGTTTTGTTCGCAGGCAGTTGCCAGCCATAGAAATGACTAGTTGTCAAAGGCCTTTTGAATCAGCTCCTCAACCGTGTTGTTTCTGGTGAGACTTTTCCACACTGTTAGTTGAATTAGTATGACACACTGTCCCCTGCCTAAGACTAGCATATCTATCTGCAGATGTGTTTTATTTAATATATGCAAGTAGAACTACAGTAATATGAATAATACTCTAAACTGGTATATACATAAAGTGGTGTGTAAGCCATCTAACACGAATTCCTGTCTCTGTGTTACTTCTCTTACTGACGGAAACACGTAATCGTTGTAAATTATTTACATGCTATTTGCATTTGCCAGACCTTAAAGGATTAAATAGCGTGTAACTGTAGGGGAAAAGCCAGTCCAGGTATATATGTGTTTTGCTTTAAAAATAAATTGTGTACTTGGTCAAAATAATCCCTCAGGTTGCTTTGAGCAATCCAGGTTGTTTCTGTATAGCCTCTGCCATGCGTCATTCATGTGACAGCTTGTAGTGGCTGCACCTTGAGAAACAGTTTGTGATGCCAAGCAGGGGTGTTATCCTCAAATATTTCATGTACCTAAATCATGGAAATCGCATGCACGTTGCTGGCAGGGAGTATCTGAAGTTCACAAACCACCACCAGCCTCACTTGATTGTTGCTGACTTAACTAAAGCTGTGCTCTAAAGGAAGTTAGGACTTGGATCAGATGCAAAACCAGTTTTTTATAACTCTTGAATAAGTAATCCCATTTTAAATGATGAACAAGTGTTGCCTGCTAATGGTTACTTCAGTACTTTGCTGCTTTATCTGGTAGAACTGCCTCTATTTATGTGTCCCTGTCTCTGTTTATGTGTCCTTCAGGACTTCACACGTAGCCAAGCTCAAGGTCTTAAACTTCTCGACAGAACATGAAAATCAAGTGTGGGTTCAAGATGCTGTCTTTCTCTGCAGATGAGGCTGCAGGTTAATTAACTGGAACTTTCAGATATTTTCAAAACTGCGTTAGAAGTGTTCTTGTTCAATTTAAGCCTGTGATTACAATTGTATACTAATGTTGTCTGGGATAGAGTTAATTTTCTTCATAGTAGCTGTTAATGGGGCTATGTTTTTGATTTGTGACGAAAGCAGTGCTGGTAGCACAGGGGTGTTTTAGATATTGGTGAGCAGCACTTCCAAAGAGTCAAGGCCTTTTCTGCTCTTCACCCCGCCAGCCAGCAGCCTGGGGGTGCACAAGGCGTTGGGAGGGGGCACAGCAGGGACAGCTGACCCCAGGTTATCCCACAGCGTAGGATGTCGTGCTCGGCAATAAAACTGGAAGGGGGCTGGTGGAGGGGAGGGGGCTGCTGCTCGGGGGCTGGCTGGACGTCAGTCCATTGGTGGGGAGCAATGGTTTTCGTCTGCATCACTTGCCTTTCTTGGGTTTTATTTTCCTCTCTTTGTTGTGTTTTTTTTTTCCCTTACAAAATATTTTTTTAATTTCTTTTTAATTATTAAACTGTTTTTACCTCAACCCATGAGTTTCTTTCTCACTTTTACCCTTCTGATTCTCCCCACCATCCCACTGGGGCCGAGGGGAGAGTGAGTGAGTGGCTGTGTGGTGCTTAGTTGCTGGACGGGTTAAGCCAAGACAAATTGTTATTTAAATTATCTGTTGTTTTCAGCCACAGGGAAAGGCAGAGTAGAATGATCAGAATGTGTAATGCTACTGCATGTATTTTATTGGGTTGTGGTTTTTTTTAATTTCTTTTTTCGTAGACTCTCTTCTGTCCCCACCACCACTGTTCTGGTGATGTGTATTTTATTAGAGTGAGAGCGACCTTTCTCTGTTTGAATTCCTTGGAACAGTGAATGGGGAAATCTAATGTGTAAGCTTCCTCACGTCAGCTGTAATGTAGCACCTGAGGAGTTCATATCTCAATTTCCTTCCCAATTTATTCCTATTTTAAATTGAAAGTGTACAGCAAGGAAAAACTGCTGCTTTTTCAGGTCTCTGAGACTTGAATAGAAAACAGTGCAACATCTGTCAGATCTGGCATTGTCACTTTTCTCCTTTGAATTTTATGGGCTTTCCTTGAATGTAAGATACCAAGTGCTGTTGGAATGCTCTACTAGTGTGAAAAAAGCTGCAGGGTCACCTGCAGCTCTGCTCATGTTTGTTTGTGCTTTTCTTTATTGATGTAGGGAGGGAGAACTGAGATATACTACAGTAAGAAAAACAGTACCATGGATTCAGAAGGCTCTGCTCCAACAAACTCAAAGGAATATCTAAGCAGTGACGTAACAGCTACCTCTGGTAAACATTATCTTTGTGGCTACTGTGCGGCCTTCACAAATATAGCCGTCACTTTTCCAATCCAGAAGGTCCTCTTTCGACAGCAGTTGTATGGTTTGAAAACAAAGGATGCAGTACATCAGCTGCAGAAGGACGGAATTCGAAATCTCTATCGTGGCATCCTTCCTCCTTTAATGCAGAAAACAACAACGCTGGCTCTAATGTTTGGCTTGTATGAAGATTTCTCCTCCCTGCTCCACAGCCACACGAGTGCTCCTGAGCTCCTCACTCGCAGCATGGCAGCAGTGCTTGCAGGGACCACGGAAGCTGTTCTTACACCTTTTGAGCGAGTTCAGACCTTGCTTCAGGACTACAAACACCATGATAAATTTACAAACACTTACCAGGCGTTCAAGGTACTGAAAGTCTACGGGATGAGAGAATATTATCGGGGATTGGTGCCTATTCTGCTCCGAAATGGACCCAGTAATGCGCTCTTCTTTGGCCTGCGGGGACCTATCAAGCAGTGTCTGCCTGAAGCAACTTCTTACAGCGCTCATTTGGTCAATGACTTTATCTGTGGAGGGTTGTTGGGTGCCATGCTGGGATTCTTGTTTTTCCCAGTGAATGTTGTAAAAACTCGCATGCAAGCTCAAATTGGTGGTGAATTTCAGTCCTTCTCAAAAGTCTTTGAGAAGATCTGGCTGGAACGTGACAGAAAACTGATCCACCTCTTCAGAGGAGCCCATCTGAATTACCATCGTTCTGTCCTGTCCTGGGGCATAATCAATGCAACCTACGAATTCTTGCTAAAGCTGTTGTGAAAATCACTCTCTTCCTTTGGCTCTTCTGTTCAGTTGGGTATTGGCACATATGATGTCATTTAACCCCAGGGAACAGTGCCTGCGTAGTGTGCAAGGTAATTAGTCTCGGCCTTCAATATTTATGGGGTGAATGGTGATACATCTAAACCTTGGTGCAATTAACATGAACTTTTTAAAGTATTTATTTGCTGGCAGGTGAGTTTACCCATAATGGAGCTACTAGACAAATACAAGTGGTTTTTTTTTTGAACAAAAAAACCCCTTATATTAGTCCAGCAGCTTATTCTGTATCACTCCCGAAATTTCTTAACGCTCCGTGATGGAATGTGCTCCACTGTCCACGTTGTAGAACATGAAAATCAAGGAGGAGCTGATGTAAATTTATTTCCTTGCCTGATAAACTTCAAAATCTAGATTTAAAAACTGCTTTTTCAAATGTTTTAGGGTCCTAAGTACTCCTTATCATTTAAAGCTAAAAGGACAGATCCAGATAAGGATGACTGAAGTTTAGAACTTCAAGCCTAAACTAAGCCTACGCAAACTCTTCTGCCAGCTGCTTTGATGCTTGGCTTTAAGATGAACATTTCATTCAGCAGCCTAAGAGTGGTGACTGGATGTTTAACTTCAGTGTAAGCTGACTCTGGTTCAAAGTGAGATCTGTGTGTGTACATGTACATGTGTGCCTTCGTGTGAAAAAGGGAGAAGTGGAAGGAATGAAACGGCAAATTTACTAAAGCTTTAAAGTGTCCTTCCCTGTGAAAAAACACTTCTACTTGTAAACACGGAGTTTGTGCTGCCTTTTTTCTTTCCCCTCTTTTTCCATTGCTGCTTTTTCTGTTGCTTACAGCTATGCCGACAGAAAGAAGATGGCCCTTTTTGTAATGCGCGTGACATAGTTCAGCTTCCCACGGTTTTAAAAGTAGTTCACAAAGACAGCTCTTTTGTACTGAGGTATCTTGTCTTTTGCAAACTACTTCTGTTTCATTTGGGCTGTGGAAGAATGGATCACAACAAGATATTTTTACCTGAAACTTGGAGTTCTGCCTACTCGATGTGTACTCTTAACAGTTGTGTGAGACAGAACTGTACAGCAGCACTGACAAGATGAAGTTTCTGGGCATTACCCACGTCAGTGGAGGTCTGTAAGTGTAGCAGAGATGACAGCCAAAGATGACCTTAGGAGCAGCTAGGTTGGACAGATACAGCATTTGGAGACACGTTTAAGGACTTCTGTAGGTGAGTATTGAAAAAGACTTACAGAAATATATAGTCTTGTGTGTCTTACCGACTTGGGAGTTGAGAGGTACAAGACTAGATGAAGGGACAGAAGAGCAAGCATGACCATAAACCAGGTGAAGGTGGTAACAAGAAGCATTTGATTCTCCTGGGGACTTTATTTTATGAAACTATACGTATAAAACAAAATATTTTGGATGATGGGGGGGCAGGAAAGGTCAGAATCGGTTTTTCAGTAAGTTTTGGAGTGGCTATTACTTTCTTTGACTTTTCCATTTGTTAAACTGTCCTCAAATATTGATTCTAATCAGTATACTATGACATAGTCCCTAGCTTCACAGTCAAAAATGGCCAGGCACAAGTGAGCATTATTGTATCTGAATGTTGTGATTATCTGCATTTAAATAAAATGTTTACTGAATGTTTGTTACTGGCAGATGCTGATATTTACCAGTGTACTGTTTTTGTAATCACTCCTTGATGGAATAAAAAATATTTGCATCCTGTTTCTTCATGGAAGATACTTCTCTAATGTTGGGAAAGCTGAAACACTGGGAGTGAGTTTAACATAAGTGTGCCACAAACTGGTGCTTGGCATGACTGTAACAAAAAAACCTGCAGTCCTGGTCTGCTGCTGTCTCCGCTTACGCGGCAGGGTTAGATGCAGCATACTGCAGGTCTGTCATGATGGAACTATGCTCAAGTATCATCTCTGCTTTGCTGTGTAACAACTGGCAATTTTACAACACACTCAAAGGAATTGTATGCTTAACAAATTACAGGTGTTTTATGTGTATGAGGACAGATACTTCATGAAGAGAGTGGTCCAGCGAGTTTTAGCACACAAGTGACTCTGAGATGGAACACGTAGCTTACTAAACAGGATCTGTTCACAGTCCAGGAACAGAGCACAGAAGGAGTTGTGATGCTTTGACTCACATCAAGACAACACTGTTCAGGTGAGGTTCAGGGTTGTTTCCAGTCTTAACAAACTGACTATAACGAGGCTGTCTCAATGCCACACTTAGTTACAGGTGCAGTTTGAGAACACAAGCGATATGTGGCAAGGATCAGGAAAGAGCAGATCTTCCAGCCAAGCGTAGCTAGCGGTGTTTCTGTGTGTTGTCTTGTGAGCAGAGCTGGGTTGCTGCAGGTGGTACAGTGGAGCAGTAGAGAGAAGTGGCCTTGGCCTCGGTTACCTTCCCTGGTGGGTTAGCACCCTTTTCCTTGGGACAGCTCAGGAGTGGGACCTGGAGTGTTTTGCTGCCTTGTCACCTCACTGTGTTGCTACAGATGCAAGGGGAACTAAACCAGGACATTTCCTGAACAGCTGGAGCAGCCAGGCCTCAGCTGCTGCCTTCTCTAAAAACACGCAGCCTGGGACTCATAGCAGGGTTTGACCAACCTCTAAAGCAGAACTTTAAAAGTGATTGCTGGTGCCTCAGTTGCTCTTTGGGGACAGCACCAATTACTCCCAGCTAAAGAAGGGAAAGGGAATTCCACTGACAATAAGAGGAATACTGCTGACAGAAAGACGGAGCTAGACTTTGCACAATAACTACTTTGAGCAGAGGAGGGCAATATTGCAAAATACTGCTCTGTCCCTTTGAGGTCTGTTGCTATTCCAAAGACCTTGTACACTTACTTTATGCTAATCAGGTACTCGGGTTTGCCCAGTTCGTAGTTGTTTGTGGTGGGGGGAGGGGAGAAAAACACAGGCTTTTGTAGGGGAAAGTAATATGAAGGCAACAGCTCTCAGCACTTCTGAAATGACAGCGTGGCTGGAAAAGGCAAGAGGCTCCAGTAACAGCTATGAGCAGTAAACATCACAGGGCAGCCAGGCTGTGATAGTCCACTTCAGTTAATGCCATCACATCTCTAACAGCTACAGAGACAGCTTTCTCCTCATTTATTATGCAATATATAATGAGGGGGCAAGAGAAAGCCGGAAGTGCTGACAAGCCCAAACAGCGTTTCTGCAGCATCAAGGCAGGTGAACTGGATATAGCATATTGTTTTAGGCAGGGCACAGACTGTCTACCAGTGCCTGCTCTGGTGGTCTGCATCAAACAGTGCTGCTCTATGGGTAAAAGGTTCAGAGCTAAAATTTGACTCATTTTCAGGAAAAATAGATGGAAAAGTACTACAAATGGGTCTGTGACACACAAGCTTGAAAACTGCAGCAGCAGCTTAATATTACCACCTTCATGGCAAAGCCATGGCAACAAAGTGTGCCCATTTCCTCAGCTGCCTAGCTGGCATTTCTCGAATCCACCTTCTGCTTTAAACCCAGGTGTCATGTTGCTCCTCTCCGTGTTGAGGCCTCATTGACTGGAACCACAGCAGCAGACAACCAAGTGACATACACAACATGCCCTGAGCACGCAGTGTCCCACGCGCCCCATCAGTCCGGCAGGACGCTGACATTCATGTGCTCCTCGGGTGACGCAGAGGCAGAACACGGTTTTGTGCAGGTGCTGTTTTCACTGTGCCTGGTGGCTTCGCTGGAGCCCAAACCGGTGCAAGTGGAAGCGTAACGGGGCAGAGGGTCACTTTTGGCACAGGCAACCCACAGCCCCCTGCCACAGACGCAGCTATGCACAGCACAGCAGGCAGGGCGGTCCGGAGTTCCAGGCTGTTCCCCGTGGGCAGGTAACAGCCTGCTGACCACTGCAAGACTCGTTCAGCAAAATTTTGCAAGAACTGCAGTGCTGCCTTCAAGGGTTTGCTGTTTGAACAAAAGGAGCTCTTGACCCCACAGGCACCGTCTCGGGCAATGAAATGGTTAATTACACTTTGTTCGCAATTATCATACCAGCCCCAACACATGCCCTTTGTAGGCTTCATGAGTGAGCTGTTTCTGCTCACAGGCTTGCCCGACAGTAAGCACAGCAGGAAAGAAATCCATGGAGGGAAACGGACCTGCGTACGGAGGTTGCTTTGCTCTAAGCACTGTTTTTTCCCTCTTAGTTGTAGGCAGTAGGCAAGAAACAGCAAGCATTACAGAACAGAGCTCAGTGTAAGATAAATACATTAAAATAGATTTTAATTAACTGAATTATTAAATGTTTAGTTTATTATGCAAGCAAGAGAAACTGTCCACAAACAGTAAGTTACTGTACGGCTGTAAGTACAATATTTTCAGAGCAGTTCTGATACTTTCTATACTGTATTAAAAGGCTACAATTTTTACTATGAAATCTCAGGTTTTTCAAAATATTCTACATGCACAATTTGTTCCTGTATTAAAAACATACTTAACTGAAGATACTCAGTGCTTAAGAAAATGCACCTTTGACTAAGATCAGGAAAGCAGAAGTTTCTTTTTCCTGCAGGACAAAAATATTATGGGCTGTTGAATTTTTCCTTTTACTCCAACTTTGTAGAATCTCGTAAACTAGATTTTTTTCATTTGGCAAGTATATTTCTTTTTTCCTAAGAGTTTACATTTCATAGAGCAACAGACCCATGTTTTATGGTATCAGGACCTTCTTCTCCATATCAGCGTTACCCAAATTAAAAAAAAAAAAACCTAACAACAACAACCAACCAAACCCCACCAAAACCAACAACATCCCCCCCACCCCAAAACCCCAGAAAAACCTGATGTTTACATTCTAATTCTGGTATTAGACAACCAAACTGTCCTTACCAAGACTTCAAGAGTGCAAAGAACTGTGTATCTGTCTGCATCACTGTGCTTTTCTTCCTATCCCCAATAGTTCTGTTTGGAGGTTACGTTTTTCCCTGAACTACCCATGTCTGAAAAATGGACTGATGTCCCATGGCTGTATCGATACTGAAATACACACACACCCCCCTCATACAGAGAAAGCACATATACATGAATGTCACTGTATAGTCCCATTAATCGTTTCTCTCCCCCTCCCTACAAATGTCCAACAGCGCTGCAGTGATTTAAAGACTGACCCCTAATGGCATACTCAGGAAATGCACTTACTCCCACGACACACAGTCACTGGACTATTACAAAAGGATTACTAGCTTCAAACACTAGTTTGGTTCCTGTAGACACTGCTACACACTGACATTCCTACAGAGAGCTTAATTGCGCAGTTCATCTGCTTCTGCTGATCAGCCATGCTGTGAATGGGTGAATTCTTTTACTACAGAAGCTAATGAATATGAAACCATGCATTTAAAAAATACCGCATGCTTTACCATCAAATGGAGAGCTCTATCTTCAGTGCAAACACTGTAAAATTTATCAAGTCGTGTAACACTTGAGTGGTTGAAAGTAAACCAGTTTAAAGAAACCTCTGGTATAAGCCACTACTATATTTTGCTCTAAGTGCAGTCTTTCACCTACCGTTTGACACATGTTCTTACATTTGTTTCAGACAATTTTATATAGTTCTGGTATGTTAAAAATTCCAAAGATGAACTCTTAACAACAGTAAGATGAACTCTTTTTTTGACTATCTAGAAATAATCCAAAGCTCACCAACAAATGACTTCATTAATCCAATAAGGCACGGTAGTAGTATTCAGAAAGACAACTGAAGATCACTCCTTTCACCAAGATGCAGCTGCAAGGCATCTGTTATAGTGAACAGTGTTTCAGTAAGTTACGTGAACTTCATATGTAAAACAGACCAACTTTCATTGAAAATTTCCAAGTATTCTTGAAATGGAGTAATCAAGTGATCAACACCTAAGATTACCTATTTATTCTAATTGAAACTTCTTACAAATGTAATGAGAAGAACTAGGTAACATTTCTACACGTGGACGGAACCCATCTTAATACGCATCTGCTGGACACGTGACAAATGCATCAACGTATCACCAAAACCCTTAACCAGGTCAACTTTTAGCATCAGTCCTACACTCCTGCTCAGTGACCCTGGTTTCCAGAGCCGGGCAGGCGCGGTCAACCCACCACTCTTGGTGCTGTGCATTGCAGGTAGTATCTAGGTATGATGACATGTCACTTTGGAGTAACCCTTCTTTATACAGAAAAGTTAGCATCTGACGTTTCAGCACAATACTCTTGTAAAAAACAGCATATCATGAGGTAGAATTAAAAAAGTAACACTCAGTGCATATTAACAGGCATAGAATTAAAGTCACAAGCAATCTACCAATTCAAAGAATTTCTGATAGGAAAAACCAAAATCAGCTATGAAAACAACAAATAGACCCAAGAACTGCTTGGAATTCACGAGTCCTTCTTTGCCTCCAAAACAAACACAGTTCAAGCCTGTGAGAACAGTATTTAAGATTTCTTTGAAATGTTGCCTGTAGTCTCTTTAATGATGTTTCATAAAACATCATATTAGATGAGAAAACAACAGCCTAGAAGCAGGGAGAGCAAGGGTTTATGGAAAAAGCCATCATGGTCCAATGTGGGAAGCAGGGGAGAACCTGTTTCTTTGTTACTAACAGGCCACAACTTTTAATGAAGGGGAGTGCAGAAAAATGTAAATGTTCATACACTCACACTGCGTGGTTTCAAAATACTTCAGGAACATGAAACTTAGCATTCCATTCTAATGTCAAGAACACAATATCCAGAAGTTTTGCCACACAGTGCTACCGGAGTTTTTTTTGTTTCATTCACTGCCTCCCCCCCGCCGCACAGCTTGGCCAGTTGAAAACTCCTCATAGCTTAGCTCCTCCTTTGCATAGAAATCTGGTACTCCACAACCATCCTCAACTTCTCTGCACACTTCACTTCCATTGTTCTAAGCCACAGACAAGGGCAGTCCCCCTGAACTGTTTCTAACCAACACATCCAAGCTGCTCCAGATGTAGGTTCGAGTTCACAGGCTATCACACGCACGCAAATGGAGCTGGGTGCAAATGGAAGTGATGTATTTCTAACTGGTCTCAGATACATTTGCATTTTTTATTCATTCAGTCACTAGGCCCCATTTTTTGTGGCTTGCCAATTAACCTAAAGTGAAAAGCCACCTTTTTATGAATTATGTTCCTTGCACACAGTTCCAAAAGCATTCAAAATGTACAAGTGTTTGAACTTTAGGGCCAGTATTTTAGAAAACAGGGCACCTCATTTACAGTTTCACCAGTCTACTTTCGAGTCCAAGACAATAGTTTCATCAACAATGGGACTGCTCAGCAGACACGCTATGGAACATTTCAACCTTTGAGTTGCTAATCTGAGAACACGATGGTCATTTATTTGCATTTTCAGTTAACTAGTACATCTACTTAAAGAATTATTCTTCATCCTCCAGCTGGGATGATATTCTCCTGAGACACCACCCCCAAACAATTCTGTTAAAAATCCTTGAGAATGGAAAGCTTAGGACTTTTACCAAACAATAGGAAGTCAGTCAGCTGCACACACTTGACTACTAAAAAGTAGTCCTTCAGCAGTCAGCTGCTAGAGGTAATGAAAACCCAATGCAGGAGTAACTAAGTAGTCCTCAGATTACGAAATACCCAATACTGAAGGCATTGTATTACTAAAGAAATTCTCCAAAGGAGGAAATTTAAGATTTTTTTCTCATAATGCAGAGGAGCCTTACGTTTCAATGTCTTCTCCACCAACACAGTGTATGCTGCCTACACAAATTCAATACTACAAGAGGATTGTCAGGCTTATGTATTTACAGCTATCTCATCTTCACAGATGTCTTCTTTTTCCCCAAACACAGATCTTGCAAAAGGCTTTCGAAGAGTCAACTTTTAAAATGCATGATCTGTCGAGCCAGAGGATAGTGAATCTGAACACCAGACTACAACAGGCCTTTTTAGGTCAACTTTCCTGCTGAACTGAGTGTGTGACTGGTCAGCGAAATCTTAGTGAAATGCAAAAAAAAGTATCTTGGAACACGTACGTGATGAGATTATTATAAACTGATATGCATGTACGAGACTGGAATAACTGCATTTACAAGGTTAGCTATATTAATTTGAGGACCAAAACTTGGCATTCATACTTAATATGTGATTTAATGGTCAACATTAATGTTTTTCACATCTTACGGTAAGTCGAGTTAAATCTAAATAGATCTTACTGCAGGCAGGCATGCTTCTAATCCATTCCCAAACTGACAGTGCATGTGAAGAAAGGCTTATCTGGTGATACTATGGACACCTCCTAGACAAATTCCTCTCACAGCAATGGTGCAGGTAAGGTGTGGAAGAACAGTCAGGTGGAACATAGCCTTCACATCAGCAGAAAATTCTGCAGTGTTAAGTCTCAAACATGGCATGAAGGTTTATGTCACCAGTGTGGAAAACTCCCTACAAGAGAAACCCTGGTGGATTATGAGTCAAAGCTGCCCAAGAGAGGCCAACCAAGGAGACCCCTGTTGTACAAAACATTCAAACAGTTCATCTGCAGTGCTTACAGGGCAGAGTCTTCACCCATTCAACTCCTGCTTCCCTGCCCCCGTCTTTTCCTGCTAAATTCTCGAAATTCACAGCTACATCTCCATCCATAACCTCTTCCTTCCAGAAATAAGCACAACATATGCAATCACAGAAAACCAAACGCTTTAACTGCGGCAAAACATTACAGAAAGTTGATTCGTTTTTCCAGCCAATCGCAAACAATCGAACTATGAATGAAAACAAAATTTTCTTCTCTTTTTGTGACAGTAATTAATTGTGTTAGTTACATAGAGAAGCAGCTCATTATCTAATAATCACTGCATACTAATTTCAGCAACAGAAAAGGCCAAGGAAGCATACGTGAGGAAGTCCAGCTCCTTTGGAACAAGGAGATGTCGTACCCGGGGAGCCTGGGTGAGTTTTGGCTGAAGTGCTAACCCTTGCCCCCTCTACATTTGTTTCAAATGGCCTGCTTCAGGTTGCATTGAAGGAAATTATCACCAAGTGCTATGGTACAAACAAACCAGAACAATGATTCCATGGCACAGGATCAGCAGGAGCAGAGGTCTGCTTGGAAGGCTGAAAACACAGCGCATGGAAGCAGACTTGTGGTCACAGTACACGAACACATACAGTGCTGGGTGAGAAACGCGTTCCACTGTTGTGTTCACAGATCATAGTAGCTATGACCTTATCTGGATTTAGAGATTTCAGAAAGAATATACTTCAACTTAAACTGAAGTAAAAACCACAAACATCTGAAGGTCCTGTTGATGCAAGATGTGCCTAGAACTTTGGCTGATACAGAGAAACACGTCCACTAAGGCACCCCGAGGCAATCTGACAGTGTGTTGGAGAAAACTTGGTTGTCAGTACCACATCCTTGTGAGAGTAGAGGGAACGGATTTCTTTCAGGGGACTGGCTTCTTTGGGCAAACAGTCGACAAGTTCGCTGCACTGTGCATCAAACCCCAACAGGCGGATCCCAAAACCGTGCGGGGATGAAATCATCCGGCCATCGGGACTGAAACAAAGTTCTTTGATGTAACCCCGACCCACGTTGGCTTCTTCAATGCAATGAGTCAATCTCAGGGAACAACGAGGCGAGATGGGGCGCACAGGGGCTCCTTCCTGGAATTCATAGACACAAGTCCACTGAAGGGAGAAACAGAGAAAGGAACACTGAAAGAAAAGTAAAGCACTGCAAATACTCACTGCCTCCTGCTGCCTGTTGGCTAACACAGGAATGACCAATGCTACTGTACATCTACCCTTCGATAAGCATCTACTACGAAACACTGAAAACAGGCCGGTTCCTTGGCATCTCTCCCACTTTGAACTGTGTAAGCAAAACAGCTGTCTAGCATCAAAGCTGCTTGCTTAATTAAATGCATGCAAGATATAATCTTTTAAATCTAGTTTTTATCTGGAAAGAGCAAAGCCTAATCCTTTGGCCAGGCATCTGCTCTAATTTAGTAAACATTTAAATGAAATCTACAATAAAGTAGAATTCTGTCTACTGTAATTTACACTTGACCACTGGCATTTTGTGTACTTAACTTCAAAACAAACGAAATCTTGAAACAAGAGGAAAATAGATTCTTGGAGAAACATTATGAACAGCTCTATAGCCAGTTGTTACTTGTGAGACAGTGGGGGATTTTAACACATAATCTAGTTATCTAATCTCAAACCAAATGCAAAAACTCCTCTATGACAAAGTTTATGTTGTGCTGAAACATTCAATTTCACCCACAAGACAAAAGAAGTATTCTTAGTTTTGTTCCAGATCTTCTACTGAAATAAACACAAAGGGAACAATACTAAGCAGTATTAACAGAAGAGAGTAAGGCAGACACTAGGACTATGGGAAACCATAACTAGGTCAGTTGTCAGTATCAAATTACCCAGTATTTGCATGTTCAAAAAATTCTGTGTTGTATAGCAGTTTGATTACAAGTTTACAGAACCAGCATTAAAACGTGTAACAAATCTGCTAAGCTTCCTTTCAGTCCTCTACACATCTGTTAGAAGTTACCATTACAAAGAGAGGCTGTCTTAAAAAAAAAAACCCACCACCAAACAAACAAACACAGCAGAAAGCCCCCCTCAAAACAAACCCAAAACCAAACCAAATATACATCAGCTATAAAATTAACTAAACTGTTTATTATTGGTCAAACAATCAAAGAAATCTTTGTGGTTTTGGAAAACAAATATAAAACCTCTGTGTCTTGAAAACAGAGTGGTCCGCACAACTGTTACAGCAATTTGGAAATTTTGTTACAGTAATTTGGAAATAACCCTAGAAAAAAAAGGTGTTTGCCAGAGGACCATCTGGTGGAATCCAGGTCTTCTGAAGGCTCTGGATGTGCTTTAAGTAAGTGAACTTGAGTTAACCTGGAAGTTACTTCTTCAAAAGCAGGTGCTCCCAAACACAACCTGCAGGCTCTTGTTTTTTGCATACAGTCCATGAAGAAGTTTTGTCATCATTTCTGAGTGCATTGCAGACTGCTTGTTTGTCTTAAAAGGGGGTCCCAGCGCAATAGAGCAGCTATTATGTGACACTTCAAGAACAGAATCTGGGGAAACATAATCTAACACTGCCCTTACAGTCTGACATTACTTCTTTAAAGTAGTATTTACAGGAGTGAAGTCTGCAAGCTGCAGCTAGTCTTATGACTTAGTACTTCAAGTAAAGACTTGAAATGGATTCTGCCAGGAAGACCATTGATACCCCCTTTATATTTAAGTTGCAGAGTTTTGGGGCGAGAGTTGAGACCAAAGCACTTTTGATGTCACATAAACATCACTGGAGTTCATCATATTCAGACCTATGGTGTTGGCAGTTTAAAGCAGATGGAGAAATACCCTATGAGTTTTTTTCACAGCAGTGTAGCAGCAGCCTCTGGAAAGCATTCATCAGCACAGCAGGACAACTTCATCCTCAAAGCACCAACGGAGACAGAAAACATTCTGAAGGTACTTGAGGAATTCACAGGAGCTCCTCTGCTCAACTTATACCATGTCTGCCAGTATGCAACTCTCTAATCCTCTGTCTTTCCCAAGTTCACGCCTCCTATATTTTGTCAGGTACGTATGTTTAAGTCATGTATTTGGCAGCACAACTACTGTCTGAATAACAGAGATGTGAACTACAAAATGCATTCTGTGAAAACGCTGGGCAACTTGAGTAGTGAATGTGGGATACAAAGTCATATGAGATCATTTAAAAAAATATTCATAATCTTGGTGTAAGACTAATAAATTTGTCAGCAGAAATAACTAATTTATGTAAATGCAAATTTACCCCCAAACCAAGGAAACTTCAATATAGTTATATGATCAATACATCTTACTCAATGTATTTTTTTAAAAACCCCACACTTGTTTTACCTCCTGGTCATCTGTATTACTTGAGCACCGAAGAAGCGTAGCCCAACCTTTTGGATGTAGCTGTAGTGATGTAATGCAATTGCCTCGATCTCTTTCTCCAGGAACCTCTGGTGTTAAGACCTCCAAACTATTTCTAGGTGATCCACCTAGAAGTGGAAGTGAACTGTAAGTCTCAAAGAAGTCTATACACAGATCTTCACCTCTCTCATCAGTCTACTGCTGAAACTAGGTCAAACACAACACTTGCATTTGAGTGGTAGAAAAGACCACACCTTTATGAAAGGATAAATCAAATTAGATGTTATATGAACAACTGAAGCTAATGCCAATGGAGTCAGTCCTGACTTCAGATAGCTTCCGTTTTGAAATTTACCTTCCAAGACCTGCATTCAATCACCTCATATCGTTAACTAAGAAGTAGCTTCCCGCATATACGCTCTTCATTATCATTAAAAACAAAATCTAAAGAGTGTTTTTTTGGTAAGAACTACTGGTTCTCAAACTTGTGTCATATAGTTTCAAAATTCTTTCCAAAGTTGGCTCATCTGTATGCAGCTTGCCCCCCTTCTCTCCATCAGCCCTAGAAAGCTTTTCACAGGTAAATCAAGCCCTGGCATACAGATAAGCCTCCTCCCTTCATAAATATGTTTGAGGATCTCACAACCATGAGTAGTTAAAACTTAACAATATACTTATTCTAAATTGTATGTGATTCACAAAGTATTTACCAATTTTCCAAGTTCATGCTGACTCTCTGAAAGTGTATCCTAGATCCAGATTACATCTGCTGATCACAGGATCATCAGTTTTTATAACTCTGTAGTAGTTAGGTAGGTCTTGGTTTGTAATCAGAGCTTCGCAAAATACTGTCCACATTTAAGACCTGTCTGCATACTCTTTCTCCATGAGTTTTTCCTCATGGAGAAACTGCAGATACATATTCCCATTATTAAGGAAAACAAAAAGCAAAACATAGCTGTGTTCTGCTCTGCTAGCTGTTTCCCCCCACCCCCCAAGATCATTCACACAAATTTTGTTTGGAAAAAACACAAGGAAAAGGGAGCATCTCTCCGTAACAACAATAATGTAGCAATATAAAAAAAAATATTGTTGCTGTTATCAGATTTCTTGGAAAAAAATTATTAGATCCCCATACTTGGGGGTGCAATTGTATTTTATTGGTTTAATAGAAGCCATAGCAACACTATTCTTTTAAAAGTCATAGAGACAAAACCAGTTTTCACTGTTATACTCCAGCCTTTTCTGGATACAAGAGGTCAAAGTGCATGATTGCGTTTGCTTTTTTTTTTTCCCTGACATCATTTCCTACCTTCTCTCTGGGAGGACCGTGACATGTGTTTCTCTGATAGTGGACCCGAATCATTCTGGTGACACGGTGAACCAACAGCTCGAGGACCAGACGAACCTGATGACGTTATGTCTGCAAACAGCATCAGCCATATGAACATAATCACTAAGCACCGCCCACTTACTATGCATCCCTCACTTAACAAGATGACTTACTATCTACTTAACATTTCTAAGAAAGGTTAAGAACACACTTTTTGAAGCTCAGTTTATAGTCTAAAAGTACCATTCTGTTTGTGCCTCACACAAATAAACTGCCAGCACAACAAACTCTACTGGGAGTAAGAGGTGAGCTGCATTTATTTCTTTTTATGCACCGTCCCTACTAGAGGCTGGGGTATGAATTTTTCCCCAAGCCACTCCCTCATATCCTGACACCCCAAGTAGGAGTTTCTGTCAGTATTCTGCTCTGTTACTGCCACAAAGCAGGAGGAAGCAAGCAGTGAAATTTCAGAGCATGGGATTCTTCCAGGTCTGCTGCTGAGAGCAGCCACGCCACTAACACAGTCCTTAACAGTTGTTGGAGCTCACACACCGTCAGCCCACTCAAAAGGGGTTACGTTTCTTTTATTACAGGAGCAAAGACAGTAGACAAATAAAGCTAGAAACTACCAGCACAAGGTGACAAAATGCCACAGGTGCTATATCCTCTACTGCTCAAGTCTTCATACCAAAAATCACTCTAGAGATTTCACCCAAGTCAGAACATACCACTCAACAGTACGGATGTGTGTGAACAACAGAGCAGCTACCATGCCAAAGAGCTCCTCAGCAGAATCCTTCCAACTCCACCTCTGCCTTCTTTTGCTAGCTAAGAATATCCCATGAAATACCTCACACACTGAAGCTGCCACAGACTTTTCCACAAGCCTTCACCTGAAGTTGATGTAGTCCTCCTAGCTCTTAAAATTGGGTAGCTGCCAACCTCTAAAGATTTGTTTAGGTCAAGCTCATGCAAAATCAGAAGATATCCAGAGGAGGTCGAGATCAACATTTTGGAACAGTCTGGTGTCAGCCTCATTCGCATAAGAAAACGGGTGTGAAAAAATTTCTTGTGGGGACATCCATCTTCTGTGCACCTGGACAGTGAAAAAAACACAAGAAATGGCTGCAGTCAGCTTGGACTCTAGTTCCTAATAATGTCCAGAAAAGCCCAAGATATGCTAAGCATCAATGTTCATCCCAAAACTGTTTTTGAGTACTGTCTTTATCCTACTTAAATCAGATTTTAATGAAATGGCAGAAGTCGCATTTTCATACTACCACGACAATGAAGACAAAACTTGTTCAAAACGAAAGAACAACATTTTGTCATGTCACCAAGAAAAGTTCTCTTTTTAGCTACTGGACTATTGCCATATTAAGGTCAGATTTTCATAATGGCTATAAACTAATCACAGTATTTAAGAATGTGTTATAGCACCATTCAAGGAAGCATGAGTTCTGTCTTGTACAGAATAACCCTGTCCTTGTATGTTCTAGAAACGTAACAGCACGAACACAGCCACGTACCTGTTTGTGTCCCAGATGATCACATTCCCATCAAATCCTGATGTTACTAGTAATCTCGTATTGGTATCATACTCTATGTTCTTAACCCAGCTGGTGTGACCATGTAAAGTGCACACTTTCGAGTTCAGCTTTCTCAAATCCCAAAGTGCTATTGTAGTGTCATCAGAACAAGTCGCAAACAGTCGATTATCTAGAAATCTGAAAGTGGGAGAGAAATGCTGTGGCTGCTCAGTGTCTCTTCCAATTTAAATATTCTTAAGCACGAATTTAAGCTAACACAGGAACAAATAGAGCAGCCACACAAAAAAGCCTAAAATACACCAAAATGTCTGCCAATAAAACAGTTCCGTTAAAAACCAGTACTGTTGGGATACAAACCAATAGTACATCTGCAGTAGCACACTAGTAAACCCGCACAAGCATAGCGGAACGGGTTTTTTTTTGTTCATTTTAGTGAATCATGTAAAGATGACACAACCACCAAACCATCAGTGGAACAAATGCTCACACAGAATCCCTGTGATAACTACATCAGTTACCCACCTGGACAACACTCAGCTTTAAACTTACCAAGTCTTTATAAGACACAAATGTCCCAGGACTGGTCAGCTTTTAGACTACCAGCAAGGTACTCCCACTGACTGGACTGGCCGTGCCTGCAGCAGAGGTCTGCTAGCCTAGATTGCTTGCAATTTACGCCTTTCATCTTCCTTATTTTTGCCAGATCCTTTCACTACTACAGACAAGCAGCCCAAGAAGACAAAACAATTCTACCTTCATTACTATTCTGTGATTCTGTGATTCAGACTACACAAGATCCTATCAGCTTTCAATTAATTAAACACACACTCTGCTTTACTCCCTTCATCTCTACCAGCACATCTCTCATTCTTCCCCTACTGTTCTGTAAATCTTCCTCTCTTCCCCACCACAGAGGTAAGCTCCCTGCACTCTAAGGAGGTTTTTAAAATCAACATCACCTTTTGTTATTCCCACTGGAAACCACCTACTACTGTCAAACCTTGCTGCTCTGTACTGTGCACATCCTGCTAGCTTAGCTGAAACACACGGTGTCCAAGGCTCCTTCAGCCAGCACCTGAAGGCCTTCCCCTCTGCAAGGCCTGACACTGCTCTGTACCACACACGGTCACCTGGCGCCTGAGGTAGTCAGTCCCAACCAAAAGGTCTCACCAGATGTTGACCCCAGTGGCACAGGCAGAACACAGCACTCGTTGTCAAAGCCTGCAAGAGGAATCCATCAACAGGGACTTGATTTCAGAAACACCCTGCCTAGCCAGCCCGGCAAGGACAGCAGTGGAACCACCCGTGCTGGAAATGCTCCCTGCCAGGCTTATCGGGCTGCTGGTGAGGCAACCCAAAGCCCTGCTCTTACGAGAAGGCTGTTACAGATGTTGGACCTCCAGAAGTCCTATTCAACTAGACCTCCTGCCACTCCACATTGTGGCTGCAGCTCTGCATGGACGCCTGAGGCACACCACATGTCTGCATCAAGCATGCTGAAAAGCTGGCCCCATGGTTTTTACATGGGACACCTGACGGTGCTTTTCCAAGAGATTTAATCCAGTGGATTAGCTGACCGACATACAGCTTCCTTTACTAACCACACAGCTACATGGCATTGATATCTTGGAAACATGTACTAGAATAAAATCTGAACACTACCACTGTCTGTAGTTTTGTGTTTTACCACATTTCCCTAGGCCCTCAATCTCATTCCACCTTTGCCCATCTTTTGCTTTGGAGCTCCTCCATCTCCACATTGCCCCAGGAGCACTGCTGGTTGCAGCTGTGGAGCCAGGAGGAGGCATGCAGACCTCCTGCACCCAGAAAGGTTTTTACAACCTCAGCAGTCCAACGGTTTCCATCAAAAAGCAAGGGGCTTTTGCTCTCACGCTTCTGCCTTTCCCCACGGTAAAGTTCACGTGTTTGAAGCAGGCACTTCAAGTTGGGCTTTTCAAACGCACAAAAGCAGGTAAGTGTATCAAAGCGCAAGTGCAAAGCACTGTTCAGGAATAGAATTTCAGATCATCTTTGGAAGCAGCAGCTGTGCAAGTGGCAGCTTTATCTAAAAACTAAGCGAGTTTAAGGCACAATCACTGGCATGTAAGACGTGAGAGAAAAGCATGTTCTCACCGTCTCCTATTTGTGTCAGTTAGACCCAGCTTTTACTTTAGCTTTTCTGAAAGACACCCAACTGATACAAAACTTCAGTCTCTTCTACAAATGACAGGCAGCTTGTGAAAAACATCAGTTTATCTGAAGAACGTGTAAAGACATTGGCATCCCACATTTTATTCCTCTCTTTTGCGAAGAAATGCTCACATTGCTTCTACAGTTTTCTTGGGTTTTTTTGGTTTGGGTTTGCTTTTTGGGTTGTGTTTTTTTTTTTTTTTTTTTTGCTTTGAGAATCTGAGTGAAGACAGGCTGCAGTATTGTCCACAAGGTTAAAAAGCATCTTAGGTTCATGAGTGAAAGTCTATCCTCAGACCCAGCACAGACGATAATAATAGAATTTAAAAGGAAAAAAATTACATGACAAAAATACTGATGATTTAGGTTCCCGCACCTGCTATGGCCCACTTCAACCTGAGAAACAGGCCAAGGATTTAAACCATAAAGACTGAGCTTAAGTTGAATTGTGGAAGCCATTTCACCTCCCCAGCAATTATATATCATACCTGTATTTAAAGCAGCCAGTCTTTGCTTGGAAATTTCTATGCAGCTATGGCACTTACTCTTACGATTCAAAATACCACCAATATTCATATCTGATCTTGCTACAGTCTCGCACTTGCATTTGAAATGTGAATCACACACTACTTGTTATACTTTGATTCACCACATTCATTCAGGGCATTCCAAAGGCTGGTTAAAACAGGTGACAATACCTTAACACTCTTCCCCTCCCGTAAACTGCAGCTCTTTCATCAACAAAACCACCTGCCAGCATTACACACCACCACTACTTTCAGACTCCTCCTCTTCCCCTTTCCAGCCTTTCCCCACCTCCAATACCAAAGAGAAGGAAAATGGCACAAAGCAAACTGCAGCCTAATGAGTTCACAAAACCCCAAGAAAGCCAGTAACACAAAAATATCATGCCATTGTAAGAAAAGCATCTAAGGTAAGACAAAATACGATGTCTCCTATTCCTTCTGACCCACCTGATATTATTTACACAGTCTTCATGAGCTTCAGAGAGCGTTTTGATATGCTTTGAAGATATTGGGTCAAAAAGCAGTACTTCAGTCTGTTCACAAGCAACAGTCAACACTGACCTGCAGGGGAGTAGAGCAAGACAGAAACGTTTGCATTCAGTAAAAGAAATGACATCTGTGAGCATCCAGCCAACTGCTGTTTCCTATCCTCACAGAAACACAGCTTCATCTTTAATGCACAATTAATGCACAGCTGGTGCACTTGCTGGACAGAACACATGACCTTTTAATTTACTTTTTTCTTTTTAACATGCAAGGTGGTTGCCTTATAACAGCTACGTACTTCATAGATCCAATTATGGCATTATTTAAATCATACAGTTAAGTGTATTTACATCAGTGGTTTTTTTTAGAAGTTACTTCAGGGTGATTTGTCCCATCACTGCAGTGCATGAACTCAGTGGTTTCTGTCTATGAAAAAAGAAGAATCAAGCTCTGGCACGAAACCCACCGCTTTGTTCAGGTGAGGATATTTGCTTAATGTTGCAGGAAAGAGAAGGAAAAAAACAACCCTCCAATCTCCTTCCTTTATCAGCTACGACAATATTCCCCTAAGACCTTTACAGATGTTACCCTAGCTACACCACCACTTCGTAACAGGCAGCCAGTGCTGAAGTGCGACCACTGACTTCTTCAGGGTAAAAACATACCACTTCCTCATCTCCTTCCATTACACTGGCTTCGATGGCTATTTAGTTTGGCATACACCCAAAAGCTGCATAAAGATGACATTCAGACTACATGTTCAAGAACAGAATTTTTAAACCAAACTCTAAAGCGTAGCACCCTTCCTCAATAACCCAACTACTCAAGTAGCTCTGCTGACTGCGTGCGTTTTTCTACATCAGAATAGCATGAAGGCAATAAATGCTAAAGGCAGAAACAAGACTGATTCAATGGTTTATTCAAAATATGTAGCCTTTCTGCAACCGAATCATTTTTTCGCTAAAAGATTACATCATGAAGCTTTGATGTGAAAGTTTTACTTTTTAAAATAGCAGGAAGACAGGGGATTGCTATCACATGCTATTAACTACAAAGAAAAACATAGTTCTCTGACAAAAGCTGGTGCTGTCTAAACGCAGTAGTGTTGTTATGGAAGTGATGGTTAAAGGCAGCAATAGCAAGGCACTGGCACCAGTCTAAATTGGGCATTAGCAGAGATTCAGTCTGGGAACATGGCTAATTGTTATCCATGTTTTTCGAGATTAATTTCACAATGGACATTAAGCCACGCTACTATTGCTACTCTGAGGACACAGAAAAGTCTGGAGCAAGATTTACCCTCTTAACTGTACCACCTAATTCACCTGCCAAAACCAGAACAACTTCCAGGACCTATAATTTCAAGGACATTACCTGCTTTAAAAGAAAGCACATTTTTTTCCCCTCATGAAGACCTCTGTGTATCCATTTTTAGCTTTTCTCAGAGACGAAAAAAAAAAAAAAAAAA
>Ga0065711_1034787_pt1 | contig 23240 bp, 8 predicted proteins | sample Hoacrofraction12_FD_59098 | JGI IMG/M metagenome (GOLD analysis project Ga0065711, IMG submission 59098) | Hoatzin crop microbial communities from Cojedes, Venezuela - Epithelial fraction 12 v2 (version 2) | ecosystem: Host-associated > Birds > Digestive system > Esophagus > Crop | place...
CCACTTGTCACCAGCCTCCAACTAGACTCAGCGCCGCTGATGACAACCCTCTGAGTTCTGCCATTCAGCCAGTTCTCTATCCACTTCACCGACCACTCATCCAGCCCACTTCAAGAAAGACGAGGAACTACTAGAGACAATCCAGTGGCGGGCTACAAAGATGATTAGGGGACTGGAGCATCTCTCCTGTGAGGAAAGGCTGAGGGAGCTGGGCTTGTTTAGCCTGAAGAAGAGAAGGCTGAGAGGGGATCTTATAAATGCCTCTAAATATCTTAAATGTGGATGTCAAGAGGATGGTGCCAGACTCTTTTCAGTGGTGCCCAGCGACAGGACAAGGGGCAATGGGCACAAATCGAAGCATAGGAAGTTCCACCTGAACATGAGGAAGAACTTCTTTACTTTGAGGGTCACAGAGCACTGGAACAGGCTGCCCAGAGGTGTTGTGGAGTCTCCTTCTCTGGAGATTTTCAAAATCCGCCTGGACATGATCCTGTGCAGCCTGCTCTAGGTGACTCTTTTTTAGCAGGGCGGTTGGACTAGACGATCTGCAGACGTCCGTTCCAACCCCTATCATTCTGTGATTCTGTGATTCCCAGGCCTAATTCCCTAGTATTCTCACTTCCAGTGAGTGCTGCTGTATTCCACCATTAGTTCGAAGCATATTTCCATGTAATTATGCTTACAGTTCTGAATATCAGTATTTCTGCTAACTTAATAGTTGAGTTTGTGCTAAAGTGTTTTAGAGTGGATCAGTTTAAGAGAGTCTTTATTTCAATCAGAAGGAGCACTCTTTGATACTTCAGCTTTGAGTTGTAAAGTCAAAGAATGTTTATAACTCAATATGTAAATATGCTTGAGTCAATATATCAACAGCTTTCCCTCTGTGCTGATCATTCTTGTATATTCAGTGATGAGTGTTTCACTTGATTTTTAGCACATCATCTCCTTCAGCACAGGAGTTCTATACTACTATTTTATAATGTGTGGCAATAGCAATATTAATTAATTATAAAGCAACTCTTTGCTGAGGTGCAGAATATCATCTATAATTATAAAAAATAATTACAATACAACAGAAACATAATAAAAAACCAGATTCACTATTCCTTCCTTTCACTAAAAAAAATTATGTAGTAGTAGACTATAACGCATTTTTATGAGCAAAAACCACCATTAATATTTCTCAAACTTTTTCATGTGATGATGTCAAAGTGCTTCATGAACAATGAATAAAATTTTGCGGCAAGTCTCAAAGGTGCATTAGGAACATTAAAAGAGTTAATCCTTCCATTCTTTTTTGTCCAGTCCATCAGGACTTGATTTGGGGTTTAACTCTTCCTGATATTGCAAACAAATGCATAGCCCTTCAGCTTTCCACCTGCCAGATCTGAGGAAAACATTTTCCCTAATGGGCTACCATATGTATTACATGTCACTAGCTGTTTCCTAGAGAAATACTTTCAAAGTAGAGTTTGATCTTCTGCTTCACAGTTAGTTTATTTTTTTTTTATTTATTTGTATGGCAGGCTGGAATATATTGACATAGGTGCAAAACACATTTACAGCAGCATTGATCAATTGAATAGATACTATGCAAAATTTCGTTTTTTTCTGATTGGATTGAAATCACAATCAGAAATATTTCATTTTGGAAACATTGCTCCAGAATTTCAGCAGTCCTCGGTTTATTCTCCTCTCAACCCCCCAACTTTGAACCATTTATCTTGTTACTCGTTAATATATCTTTCACTAAGAGAGGAATTGTATTACAGGAGTCTAGGGCTGTGTGTGTCACAGAAAATACAGTTCAAGTTGCAACATACAAACCATTTGTCATAAGCTCCACTTCTTGTGTTTCCTTATTTAAAAAGCTCACTTTTTACCATGTGTTCCTAGGCAAAGAGATACATTTCTTAACTCCAACAGAATTAACAAGCTTTGTAGAAATTGCTAATCTATTTGTATTTTTGTCAAAAATAATTTCCAGTTGAATAATATGATTAATATAAATGTTTCTGCCCAAAAATATATCTGGTGTTTTTCATGCAGATATTTTACATGCAAATAATTGATTAGATATCAAGAAATCAAGCCAAAAATTGTGTTGCATGGATCTTGGTGTTTGTAGAACTAGCTACACATCTGGTTGGGTTCTTGAAATAGCTCTTTACAGTTCCATGGCTCATGTTTCAGTGTTGTTGAAAACCCGCAATTTGTAAATGGATGGGAAAAAAGGTGTTGCTCTTGAAACACTCTATTTTATCTATTCCCTTCAGAAGAGAGAGTGGAATTAAAAAAAGTAATGCTTCTGTTTGATAAGAACTTTGCTTTTACTTCATCCTGCTGAGGCTAAAAGGTTGCTTGTGTAACATAATCCCACAGTAAACAGTTTAAATATCTTGAAGCATCACTCATCTACCTAATTTCAATTGTTCTACAAATGTTTATTACAAGAAGGATGCCAGTGTAACAATCTCATAAAAGTTACCTTTGAGATGACTGTCATAGATCGTAAGTGAATCACAAAAAATCAGTATCCTGCAAGTTAAATTTTGCATTTGAAAGATAAATGGTGAATTACTTAAAACAGTATTTGACAACTGACTTTCTTCATCCCTTTTCCAAGCAACTTTGACTGTTACGTTTATGAAGGTGAAAAATGTCATGCAAAGCAAAAGAATTAAAAAATATGTTTTTCAAACATAAATGACAAATGTTTTGTTAAAAGGTGAAAATGGACGTATGGTCTTCATGAATCTCAGAAAAGTCACAAATATTCTGTGACAGAATACACATTCTTCCTTTGTTGAAAACAAATAGTTGCCACCATTGGCAATACCTCAACAGCTTGCAGCTTGGTCTCAGGTCAAGCTCAGGCATCAGGTTTGTTATCCTTTCATTCCCTCCTGCTTGCCAAAGTAGTACCCCAATTTTACACCTTCACGTTTTGGTGACCAAACTTTCAGAGTAAAACACCAGTCCTCATCCCTTGCAGCCTTAGCAAGTACTCTCTTTCTTGCCAGCGTCAGTAGTTACTGACAGATCAGCTGCAACTGCCTGTACAAAGAAGCCCATCTGATCTACACTCAGACAGTTTGGATTGGTAATTGACTGTGTGAAGAACCTCACCCCACATTTCAGAAAAGTTCATGTACTACCACCAGTTCATGTAGCACTAGTTCACACCTTTAATTGTATTTATGTCACAGATGAGGAACTTATTTCCTAAAAAAATAAAAGTATAAAACATTTCCCCTTATTCTTAACCCATGTTAATTTAGTCAGAGTTAATTTAGTCATAGCTCAGACAAAATACTAATGGATTCAAATATTTTATAGCCTGACAGTCATACTAGCTCAGATGGAGCAATGGATAACATGGTCATTGGTGGCATGCTGTATACATAGTCTTTCTTCAACCTTACAACTTAGTCCTTACCTCACAACTTCATTTTGTTCAGTTTCAAGCATTTAACTGAAAATGACTGAATCATTTCTGTCATAATCACCTGCACCAAGCAATGATACAGGCAGATCAACACGGGACGGAAAAACAGTGTATTTTTTCCTTCACAGAATAGTTTACTTGATAGCAGCTAATTTTTCAATATAAGTCTGTAAAGCATGAATGCAACTGCCATGCTATTTAATATTACTAACGGTTTACTGCACTTTTCTATCCATCTTCAACACTTGTAGTTTATCTGAGGCAGCCTATTCCAAATGAGATGCAGCAGCATTTTTCCTCCTGCTCTGGAGTGTTGTCTGCTCTCACTTAAAACCAGACTCATCCTGAATGACCTGTGTCAGGTGCAGGAGGGGCCAGAGGCTCCCCAGGTCCCTCAGGGCATGGCCAGGGCTCATCCCAGCCAGGAGCCCTGGGGATGGGCAGGGCTGTGGGGAGCTGGAGACCAGCCCTGATGTTGTGTCACTGGGGCAGGGACTGATGCCCCCAGGGGGCTGAAATGGTGTCCTGGGCAATGATGGAGGGACCCCTGGGAAGTTGAGCAGGGACAGCAAGAACTAACAGTACCCTCAGGGTCCTGACAACATACACCTCAATGGGAGACACTATTTTTGGTACAAAATTGCAGACAAACTGAAGAATCGAGCCAGTATAATCATATAGCAGTGCTCTCTTTTGGTTTTGTAGGTAGTATAGACAGTACCCGCAACAGCTGTATTTATATATAGCTTAAACTAGGAGGGATTCTCCATAGGAAACAAATGTCTATGACTATATGTTCAGATCTACTCTCAGTCTGTTGAAGTACCAACATATTCCTACTGGTAAAGAATTTTTTAGATGTAAGGTGATTCATTTTTTAAATACTCAGAACAAACTTTTGCAGGAAAAATCCAGATTCAGTGAAAAATTCCTCCAGGCTCACCCATTCTAGTCAGTTTTCCAGCAGAAGAAACTGAAACAGGTAGTACAACCATTTTTCCCCATAATTCTCTGTATCACAATGGGAAGGAAGATTTCCTCCTTTTTCAGTTCATACAACCACAGTCTCAACTTTTTTACCAATTAGACGTAGGAGTGCATGTAGCAAAAAAACAGGACTACACAAGTACAATCTTTTTAACCATTCCACTAGTTTCTACTTGGGAATGCAACTGTAGTATTTAATTTATCTTGGTTATAAATGTGGTCCATTTTCAGCTGAAATTTCCTTCCTCCTCTTCCCCCAGTGCTTTCTTACTTCAGTTTTCATGCAATTTAAATGAGAGACTCAAGGATTTCTTGTTCAGCTTATGTAAAAGCTGTATTCATGTTTCTGCATTGCTCATGGCTGGTGTAGGGAGGGAACAAAAACAAATAAATATGTACCTCTCACTAAAGCTAAAAATAAGTTCTATCTATTCGCAGTTGAGTTGGTTATTGTCATTTACAGAGTTACAGAGGTTCAATCCCTCAGCCAACACTATCTGGATATTTGTTTACCACGAATTGCCTGTCATTCCTATATACTGGAATGATAAAGTTCTGTGTGCCGGTTTTATGTCACCTAATTGAAGAGCTTAGGTTAAAAGACCTTTAGAGAGATCATAGTCCTATGATACTTTTGGACATGATGATTAGGATCATGTGTGAACATACACTCCTCCATAAAAGGACCATTTATTCTCCAAAGACCTCTCAAGTTACGCATAGTTTCACTCCCAAATTGGGCACCCCCACCAGTCATTTGAGGAAACATGCACTACGTCTTTGCCACTATACTAAGACGTTAAGACCACCTAAAGTATAAACTAACTATGCCAAATCACTAAAAGTGGGCTTTTTTCATGTAAATACATTTCCATCTGCTGGTTTATGCTGGCTCTTCTGTATTACCCAAGGATTTTATGTTTTCTCATTATTGCCTGACCATAATTAAGCTGGCATGCAGTAAGCATGAACTGACTTGAAGAAAAAAATGTTTCTCTAGCTAGAACTAGTTCTCTATAATGACAAATGATGAAATTCGCCATTGGATTTCTAAACTGGCTTTTCCAAAACTACCTATAATTTTTTAATATGAAGTATTTCCTTGTTATGAAGGAAATGAGATAAAAATTTTTGCCCGTCCATGCTGTCTTGCATTTCTAATGCAGACTTAAGTGAAAACACAGATCTACTGCCTAAAGTAATTACTTTGAAATACATGTGCTCATAAATTATTCTAAGAATGATTTTTCTTTCACTAAGGGATTACACAAATAGCAAACCTGTATTTTTGTGACAGCAGTTCCTGGAAAATACTAACTTACATCAAGCTAGTACAGTCTAAAATGCACAGCACATGCTATCATTTTGTTTCAAAGTGTCAATGACTACAACAATGTACATGAATTTATGCTATTTTAAAACAGAGTCCTTTGAGATTCTGTTGAACAACCACCCTAGAACTACATTCATTTGACCAAAAGGAGTAAGAAAACACAGCTAGTATTTGAGTGAACTTCCTTTAAAAACATCCTCTGGGAATTTGTAGATTTAGCCTTCTGAAAAGCCCTGATTTACAGACATCGCATGTATCTACCGTTGAGCTTACATCTGATAGCAAAATGAAAATGATTAGGAGAAACAGAGAGCCCAACAGCCCTGCTTGGTGTTAGCTTTGAAGGAAGGGACAAGCCTTGAATACTACAAAAATGTCTCTGCCAAGTTAGAGTTGCCTGGATTGGTAAGAAAGGATGCTATAAGGCAAGCTCTTCTTCTGTCCTGTTCCTCATCCCTCTCCTTACCAAACCACTCCATCTCCACCACTCATCCTCACTTACCTTCTATTTAACAGTACTGACTGTCCATTCCAAAATGTCGATCACAGAGCTATAGGATAGTTTGGCTACAAGCTGAGCTATTAAATATAAATCGTCACAGTGAGAACTGAAAAGCAGCTAGAATCCGTAAGCTTTTGCTGTAGCAAACCCCACTTCAAACATATTCTAACCTACTACTCTTCCCTTTTAAAACAGGCCAACTTTCATTTCAAATGGATCTCAAAAACTTCAGAATCAAGATGCAGTCATCCAATATCCACTTGGATTTTTGGAGGCAGAAAACCAAGATGTGCTAAAGAAGTAAGGTGGTGAATAGTGGCTCTGAGAGATTTTGTTTTCTTTCTTGGATAAGCAGACAAAACGAGTTCATTTTCTGAGTAAGATTTCCTTACATTCCATTGGCCAAAATCTTACTTCCCGAAAACTGTTCCACTTAAAAAAAAAAAAAACCAAAAAACCCCACTACCCACTAGTCTATATCAGCTAAGGACTTGATCCCACATACTCTTTATCACTCTGTTACAGAAAAAAGAAGTCTATTATTTCTATGTAGAAATAAAAGTCTTATTTCTACAGAAATTCTACAACTGCTTAAACTCGTAAAAACTGCTTAAGGCTAAATCATTATTAATAGCAAATTTCAACTGAGAAATGGCTGCTTTTAGAATTTAATCCAAGTCGTGTAGAGTGCTAAAATTGCCTTCTTATCCCCTCTTTTTTGCTCAGATAAAGAAGTGATGTCAGTTCGCACAAGGAAAGAAAAAGAAATTCAATGAGTTAACAAGATGCTAACAAGCATCCCTTAAAAATAAATTCGAAGTACCCCTCAAAGATCTATTCTGAAGTATCACAAAGGATTGAGTTAAATGCTTGTATAAGCAGAAAGACCTTGAAGTATGCACTGAAGTTTAACAAATCCTGCCAAACCAAAAGTGAAATAAGTTCCTCAAGGGAAGTAAGAGCACTGTGCCGTTTGTACTTCTTTACAGAACTGGAATGGTATTAGTTTTGTTACCAGAGCTGATCCCAAGTAAAGTTAGGAATTGAATGATGCAGAGGCCCTGTACTGCCACATAATTCTCCAGCTTCGTTATAATACTCCTCCAGAATACCCAGCCTCCACAAAGGTTGCTGCAATTACTGCCATATCCTCACTTCCCACACAGCACCAGAGGACCGCCTGCAGTGTCTGCTAAAACCTCTCGTACCTGTCATACAAGAAAACCAGGAAAACACATGGAAATTCTTTATCACTGCCACAGTTTCAAGCTACATCAACAAAAGTCTGTGGTATATCAGTGCTATGAGCACTGTGACAGAGCTTCAAAATGGCACTATACAGATGCTAAGGCACCTACCTTCTTCGGCTGAATTGGGCTCATCTTTAGAGATGGAGCTATTTCTCCTGTTTCTTAGGAGAAGAAATCAACACAGTTAATCCAGAGCCATGTGTATATTCTATCTGCCTCTCCTACCATTAAGCCCTAAATTATCATGACTTTTACAGTGCATAGATCTAAGATCGACTGAATTTGTTTGGCTGGGCTTTTTACTCTCACAGAAACACAGGCACATTATAACCTTGCATTTAAAATCTCAGAGAACTTCTACACAAACTCTTCACATACAGATGACAGAAGATAAATAGCTAAAACTGTGCCTGATATGAATATACTTCCAGAATCACAGCAATGCTCATTGTCCCTACCTCTTACTTGCCAGGCTCAGATCTCGCGCAAATAAAACCACTGAAGTTTCTATTGAGCTGGCAGGTGAGATCCCCATACAAAGGTATCTTGTGCCACTGTGCACCTGACTGGACTGTCTGATTTATAGTTTCACAAACAGTTTTCCACATTGCAGCACCTGACATGTTACAGTACCCAAATGACTGACTCAGATTTACAGAATCTTGAAGGAAGAGATTATAACAGTGCTCTAATGAATATAAAAGACTGAAGCATCCTAGTGTAGCACTGTATGAAAACCTCTGCTGAGCATCATACCCCCAGTAGATTTCATTAATTCCAAAATTTGTTGAGTGTCTCTTTCATCTTCTTGTTCAGCCTTGCTGCCAAATCCCAGAAGCTGTATTCCTACAGTTTCATAGTTTGCTTTGGTGTTTTGATGGTCTTAGTAAGTCTGCTGTCACAGACAAGGATGTTACTAGCCGCAGTGGGAAATGGCAACTACCTCAGTTGTGGCAGTTAAAACCAGGATGTATGACAAGCAGGGTCCTAAACTGCCATATTTCACAGTCAAGTGTACTAAACTATAAGTGATGACAACTGAGTTTACTACTCCCAGCTGCAAACCGCTCCAGCTAAAGGCTTGACATGTGATCTTCCACACTTTTTCTGTTACAGGGGTAGTAATCTCAGGCAGATGAGAAGGGATGAAGAGCTATCAGATACAGATATCAGTCTAGTCTGATGCAAGACCAGAGCTCATAACGTGAAGCCTTACTTTCATACCTAAAGAGGGGATGCTCTTGGTTTGTAAGGTTACAAGCCACATTTTTGTAATTAGCATTACACATTTTTGTAATGGCATGTATATCTCAGATTTCTAACAGTTATATGTTCTGTGCTACATAAACTTGGGAAAATCCACTCGACAAATATGTAGTTATTCACTCAAGGATCTCAAAGTGATTTAAAAACATAATTGCAGGTCTCCAGTTTAGGGTGTGCACTCTTAAACATAAAGAATCACATCAAAGTGTTTGGCATGGGAAAAATAAATAGAACTTCAGACTTTGCATTTTTGTTCACTGTTTGTTTGTGGAAAAAATGGGAAGGTTTGGGATTCTTTTTGCAGCAAATGAGACAACTCTTGCCTAAAAGTACTGAGAAAGGGAGGTTTAGGTTTTCTATTCGTTCCTTGGTGGAAGACGGTTTTCTCAACATTTCATTTCAGGCATTACAAGAAATAAAACCAAGAAATATTCTTCCATGTCTTGTATCTTTTTATCATTTTGTTTTAAACCAAAACATGTAAACACGTAAAGTCCTGTGTATGTCACATTGGCATGTTTACTCTATGTACATACTGGTGTCTTAATGAGAAGTTTTCATTTGATCGGTTGTCACGGAACAACTATGGCTATTGCTGAAATAGTATGATTGAATGAATGCAGCTACAATAGTGGCTAAAGCCCTGCATTAGTACTAGTTTCACTCATTGATAAGGCACTAATATTTTCTTATGAATCTTCAGAAGGATGCAAAAAAAGGGAAAACACACAGATGTCAGCAAGCAAGACTAACTGAAGTGTTAACCAACCTGTATTTTTATGTAAGCACAGCAGGCTTAAGATATTAATGCAAATTAACTGTTAACATGACTTTAATAACCCAATTGTATATGTAAATATAAAGTCCATGAATATTTGTTCTAAGAAACATTTGGACTATCGGTGATGGCTTTCCATCACCATCGCTTTTTTAAAATTGCATGGGAAGGTTTTCTTCTAATTATTGCAGCCTACATCTATGTCTTTCTTATAAGAGCTGGAGCCTTATGTAGCTGAATGCAGTGGTAAGCAGGACAACAGCAAAGCCAAAGCTAAATTGCAAGATGTGAAGAGAAAAGAAATGGTGCTTGTAGCTCTGAATTGCATCACCTAAAGATAAAGGAGACACATATATAAGAAGAATTTGGTATTTGGGGATATGCGTGAGGAGAAATTCAAGGGATGAGGGTTTTAGATTGAGGTGATGAAAAGGAGGGGGCACAAAAGTACGTGAAGGAAGTTCAAGGGTGAGAAAAAATGTTACCAAGAGTCACTGAATAAATCCCAGTTTGGAGGCAGGGCCACAACTTTCTCTGCCTTGTTGTATTTCAGTTGCCATGAATATGGCAGCTTTCATACATGCTTTTTCTTGTCCTGGTGATGCATCACAATCACAGCACTGTTATAACCTCATAGCAAATACCAAAATGTCTTCCATGAAGTACTCAAATATTGTCAATATCTGCCGTTATGGTAGTAACTAAAATGGGCTGAATCACTACCTAGTCCAAATCTCTGCATTAAGCTGGACTCAAGTTATTCATCACAACGAGTGTGAATTCCAGTTATTAGTTTAAGTTGCAGGTGAAGAGAACATGTTTGCAACATCTTGTATCCAGAGGGAAACAGTAGCAGTTGGTTAAAGTATCTGCCTGGAAGAGAAATGCTTGTTTTCCTGCTTCGCTTTTTTTTCTTTATTGTGCTAAAACTGAACACACTCCTATACACTAGTTTTCATATCAGAATAAAATCAAACTGAAATTTCTCTATCAAACATTCATTTTAGCTTTATGACCATACAATCTTTTTTTTCCCAAGGTCCTGAGTCTCAGATAAAGGCTCACTCAGTAACTTTGACAATGGGGAAAGATGTTTCTGTGAGAGAGAACTAATATCATACATTCAGATAAGACCTTTTCTAAGGAATTAAAATCAGCCTTCTAATAATAGAACATCACTTTTTGTCTAGTAGAGTCATATTTATGAGTAATATAGGGCATTAAATCTGTTTAACAGACAAAAAACTGCAAGTAACAGCTGTGAGATATGACTGATTTTTACTGACTGATCAAGGGCCATGTAATTCAATGGTCAGATGAGCATATGACTAAATGAGTTATGCAAGGTCAAGAACAATCCAATGGCATAATGAGAAACCAAACAGAAAGCTGGTATGTCTGAGACATTGTTTTGGTAATTAATTGCACATTAATTGTTAAACAAACTGCTTATTGCAGCTAAAGAGCTACATCCTTTTAAGCAATTCATGTAAGTAAAATACTATTCAAGGATCACAATTTTTTACTCTCCTTCTAATATTACAGCTTTGAAATAAATTTATTTGAAATAAAATTGTTTCCTTTCTTTATATATCCTTCAAGATCCCTTTGATTTCCTCATGGAATTAATAGAATCATAAATTCATAGAGCAGTTGGAGTTGGAAGGGACCTTACAGATCACCTAGTCCCAATCCCCCTGACAAGGACAGGGACACCTTCCACTAGACCACGTTGCTCAAAGCTCCATCCAACTTGGCCTTGAACCCTCCCAGGGAGGGGGCATCCACAGCCTCTCTGTGTAACCTGTTCCAGTGCCTCACCACCCTCACAGTAAAGAATTCCTTGTAGCTAGTCTAATCCTACTCTCTTTCAGTATAAAGCCATTACTCCTTGTCCTATCACTACATGCCCTCGTAAGAAGTCCCTCTCCAGCTTTCTTGTAGGACCGCTTCAGGTACTGGAAGACTACTCTGAGGTCTCCCAGGAGCCTACTCTCTTCTCCAGACTAAACATATGGAGAACTACACACCCCTACTCTGTAACGAAATAAACTTTTTCCGAATGTAACATTGGCTGGTTCACAGGTGTCTCATTTTTAGGGTTTGTTGTAGCCCCCAGAAATCATGCAAAGAAAAAAGAGAAGGAACAAGAGATACTTGTTACTGAAATTGCGTACAAACTACAAAATTTCATTCTTTCTTATCAGCTTTATATAATGTATCTTATTCTACAAAAGAGTCAGTTTCAGACAGTTAACCATTAACTACAACTGCAGACCAGGATAAAGGTCACTGATTATACGATTACCCAGAGCTTCCTGAAAAAAAAAAATCACTAAACATGGTCCTTGTCCACGCTTGCACTACAATCATTGAAGCAGCAGATTGGCTGCAGCTGTGGTTAACAGTCACTGTCAGCAACAGAAAACTTCATTGCATTAGACAAGATGTGAAAGGGCCACCATGGGAAGAGAAACTTAATAAAGCAGAAACGTAAAACACAAAAATACCCTAGCACAATGGTTTGCAATGAACATCGTTATTTGAAGAGAAGCAGAGCTCTATTGTGTTGTAAATACAATAAAACGCTTCCAGCTCATGTGAATCACTTGCTAATGGGAGTATTGTGCCATTGTAAATTACTGTAAAGTAACATTATCACATGCATCATCCAAGCCATTTTCTAACCATTCATCAACATTAACTGTCATTGTGGAAAGACAGTTTCCTGTGTTTTGAAGCTACAGTCATAGAGATATACTAAAAGCAGAAATTTCAGTCACAGATCAATTCAGTTCAGATGTTTATTGTGTACCTTCTTGTCTCTACACCATTGTTAGAACTGAAATTATGCCCTAAAAGATGAACTAGAAATGAAACAATAGAGCAGACTAAACCAACAATGTGTAATGGCTTGAATTATTGAACAAAACAAAAAGAAAGTATGATGTAGCTATTTGTCTGTTTGAAACATTCTTGAAATTTCCAAGCCAAATTCTAATCAAATATTCATAAGGAGGTAGAAATACTTGTGGGTGGATGGAGGACAAGAGAATTTGCATAGAAGGTAATGTTATGCTTGTTTTTCATACTGAATTAGAAAAATAAGTGCACAAATGTTCAATGACAGACATACAAGCCTCAGAAATGACCTAACAGTATCAGATGGGTAGTCTGGTCTACCTACCTGAGTGACTATAGTAGATACTATTCATAAAAGGCACATGAACCTGATCACCCTCTGAGGTCCTCGAAGTGGACAGTTCCCTTGGATCCCCAGCCATTGGATTAAGGGTCTTGGGAGATAAATCCCTTTCTAGCCCTTCTTTATTATTTATAGTGCCTGAATTTGTCTAACTTCTTTTTTTATCTGCTGATACTGTCTGCCTCTACAATTTTTTGTGGTAACAAATTCCAACATTTCACCACTTGATGCTTAAAAAACATATCTGTAAAAAAATCTGTTTCAAACTGATCTCCAGTAGTTTCAGCTATTCTAGTACAATAATGTTTTGCGAGTAATGATTATGCATTTACCTCATCCACCAACTCCATGGATTTGCAAAACTTGCTTTACAAACAGCTTTTCAAAAGATATGCTCTTGCTCATGTTGAAATTAAGCTTGGACTCTGACTAGGTAGTATGTTTAACCATTCTGGACAAGGCTTGTTAGTAGTGAGATTATTTAAGTCTACTTCAGGAAATGAAATCAACTTCTCAGGGCTCAAAGAATTTCTCTAACTATTTTATTAACCTCAATAAAATACCATAACATGTGACATAATGTATTTGGTTTACAAGGCAAGGTTTTGGTAGCAGGGGGGCTGTAGGAATGGCTTCTGTGAGAAGATGACAGAAGTTGCCCCCATGTTGGGCAGAGCCAGTTTCAGCCAGATCCAAGGACCCGCTGCTGGTGAAAGCTGAGCCCATCAGTGATGTTGGTAGCACCTCTGTGATAACATATTTTTGAAGTAAAAAATGCCGCACAGCAGCAGCTGGGAAAGACGAGGGAAAATATGTCAGAGAAACAACTCTGCAGACACCAAGGTCAGTGAAGAAGTAGAAGGAAGTGCACCAGCTTCCAGAGCAGAGATCCTCCTGCAGCCTGCAGTGAGACCATGGTGATGCAGGTTGTCCCTCTACAGTCCACAGAGATCCAAGGTGGAGCAAATATTCACCCTGCATTTTGTGGAGGACCCCATGCCAGAGCAGGTGGATGTACCCTGAAGGAAACTGTGGCCCTGTAGAGATACCACACTGGAGCAGGGTCCTGGCAGGAACTGTGGCCCATGGAGAGGAGCCCATGCTGGAGCAGTTTTTCTGGTAGGATCCATCACCCCATGGGGGACCCACAATGGAGCAGTCCATTCTTGCAGGACTGCACCCTGTGGAAAAGACCCATGTTGGAAAAGCTTGTGAAGGACTGTCTCCTGTGAGTTGGACCCCAAGATGGAGCAGGGAAAGAGCATGAGGAGGAAGGACCGGCAGAGACCAAGCACTATGAACTGGCTGTAACCCCTATTCCCCATGCCCCTGTGCTGCTCAGCAGGAGGAGGTAGAAGAATCGGGAGTGAAGTTGAGCCTGGGAAGAAGGGAAGGGTGGAAGGAACGTGTTTTTATATTTTTTCTTATTTTTCATTATCCTACTCTGTTTGATTTGGAATAAATCAAATTAATTTTCCCAAGTTGAGTCTGCTTTTTTCATGATGGTAATAGGCAAGTGATCTCCCTGTCCTTAACTTCACCCATGAGCTCTTCGTGATATCTTCTCCCCCTGTCCTGTTGAGGAAGAGAAGTGATAAAGCAGCTTGGTGGGCACCTGGCAGCTGTGTATGGTCAGCCCACCATAAACATGTTCATACCTCTGGAAATAAATTGAATTCCCTCTGGATATAAGCTGCAACTCCCTATCCAAATATTTTCCTACTGGAGGCATATACCTTTGATGACTACATTTCCCAGAGCTAAATGTTCAATTACTTCTAAAGATAAATTAAGAATGGCATTCAATGTTGCTTCCTGTGAACTATTAACAGTCTACCGGGAATTAGAGAACTTAAAAACAGTCAGCTATTTTTCACATGGATTTCTCCAACATATTTTTACAGTATAAACAACCTAGGGAAACTGGCACTTCCAAGGTTTTAAAAGGGTACCCTTCTCCTATCTTTTTTTCCCATGGAATTGATGGGATGGAAAAGCTATCTTATGTTTGTCCCATGGAATTTATTTTTATGCTTCACTTCTCATCACACATCAACTTCTTGTTCCTCTTTGCACTGAGAAAAAATGATTGGAGAAAAGGAAATGATGTTTTAAAGGAAAGAACACAAAACAAAAAAAGAGATTGAGCATTAACTAATCTTCTAAAATAAACTTTGTATTTTTAAATTCTTGACAAAAAGTCATTTTTAGTAAAGGTCATTTTTGAACCTGGGAATTAATATATAACTACATTCCTCTTCCTATCACCTCCCCCTAAGTGCTGAAGTCATACTTTCTCACACTGTAAATCTGAGGGTATGTATTCTAAACCTAAAGAAAAAATTCTGCACAGCTATAAATATACATTTTGAACACAATATAAATTTAATTATTAGAGTAGCTATATGTTACTTTCATATAAATTGAATTTATTTTCAGCTGTGACACATGTTAACTTTTCAATATGTTTCCATTTCTGATTAGTGAAGTTAGCATATTACTGAGAAGGAATTCCTAAGGCCATTTATCAAATGAACCTTAAGAAAGTATGAGGTCAATGCTGCATTATGTAACATCATTTTTCAGCAAGATTAAATTCTACAATTGTAGACTCAGTCTAGGCTATAAAAGCATAATTTTAAGTTTTAGTTGTTAAAGAATTCATAGTGTGTAAGTTATAAAAGAGAAGGATACACAGTGAAACCTGTATTTTTAATCGATTACTGTTGCCTGCTGACACTTCATTTAAAGGAAGTTACTTTGTAGGCAAATATGAAACAATTTTCCCAGAAAATTGGGATGACTAGAAGGATCTAGATGCAGTAAGAGGGCAAGTGAAATATACCTTGCATAACGAATGGATTTTAAATTAAGGAAAATAATACAATAATTCATTTCTATGGAGAGCCTCAGAAAAGAGCAACAGAAGGACTCATGCAATTCTTTTAAAGCTTAGTAGTACATATTCTGAGGAGTTTATACAAAATTTTGTAGCATAAATTTGAAGACTGACTTCGTCGAAACAGTTGTTACGTTTCATTTTTGGCAACAGTTTTAGGCTTTTAAAGCTTTGTCAGTATAGGTTCTGTTTTTCATATACAGAATGCAACATATTTTAGTCAGACTGCTATCTGAAATTGCAAGGCAAACCGCTAATAGATTTTGAAGATGTCATCTCCTTAAAGAAATATTCATGAAACCACTGTGTCTATTGGCTAGATTTGTCATCTAAGATAATTTAGTCTACAGAGAGCAGCCCTGTGGAGAAGGACTTGGGGGTATTGGTGGATGAAAAATTGAATATGAGCTGGCAGTGTGCACTCACAGACCAGAAAGCCAATCTCGTACTGGGCTGCATGAAAAGAAACATGGCCAGAAGGTTGAGGGAGGTGATTCTGTCCCTCTACTCCTACTGTTAGGAAAGCTAAAGCCCTGATAGAATTAAAGCTAAAGGCAACAGGAAATGCTTCTATAGGTACATCAGTCATAAAAGGAAGACCAGGGGAAAATGCGGGCTCTCTCTGGAAGGAAACGGGAGACCTGGTTACCTGGCATATGGAGACGACTGAGGTGCTCAAAAACTTCATTGTCTCAGTCTTCACTGGCTAGTGCTCCAGCCATACCACCCAAGTCATAGAAGGCAAAGGCAGGGACTGGGAGAATGAAGAGTTTCCCACTGTAGGAGAAGATCAGGTTCGAGACCATCTAAAGAACCTGAAGTTGCAAAAGTCCATAGGACCTGATGAGGTGCATCTGTGTGTCCTGAGGGAATCATAGAATTGTAGAATCATAGAATCATAGGTTGGAAAAGACCTCTAAGATCATCAAGTCCAACCATCCACCCAACACCACCATGCCTACTAAACCATATAGTGAAGTGCCACATATGCACGTTTTTTGAACACCTCCAGGGATGGTGACTCCACCACCTTCCTGGGCAGCCTGTTCCAATGCCTGACCACTCTTTCTGTAAAGATATTTTTCCTAATATCCAATCTAAATCTCCCCTCATGCAACTTGAGGCCATTGCCTCTCATCCTGTCACTGGTTAGCTGGGAGAAGAGACCAACACCTGCCTCACTACAACCTCCTTTCAGGTAGCTGTAGCGAGCAATATGGTCCCCCCTTAGCCTCCTCTCCTCCAGATTAAACAGCCCCAGTTCCCTCAGCCACTGCTCATACGTCTTGTTCTCTAGACCTCTCACCAGCCTCATTGCCCTTCTTTGGACACGCTCCAGCACCTCAATGTCTTTCTTGTAGTGAGTGGCCCAAAACTAAACACAGTATTCGAGGTGCGGCCTCATCAGTGCCAAGTACAGGGGCACAATCACCTCCCTACTCCTGCTGGCCACACCATTCCTGATACAAGCCAGGATGCCGTTGGCCTTCTTGGCCACCTGGGCACACTGCTGGCTCATGTTCAGCTGGCTGTCAGTCAACACCCCAAGGTCCTTTTCTGCCCAGCAGCTTTCCAGCCACTCCTCTCCAAGGCTGTAGCATTGCATGGGGTTGTTGTGACCAAAGTGCAGGACCCGACATTTGGCCTTGTTGAATCTCATACAGTTGGCCTCAGCCCATCGATTCAGTCTGTCCAGATCCCTCTGCAGAGCCTTCCTACCCTCAAGCAGATCGACATCCTCTTGGGTGGATCCTATGCGGCCCCATAGACTTGTAAGTGTCCAGGTGGCATAGCAGATCGTTAACTGCTTCCTCCTGGATTTTGGGAGGTTTGTTCCGCACTCTTTCCCTATCTTCCAGCACTGGGGGCTGAATAACCTGGGAATAACCAGTTTGACTATTAAAGACTGAGGTGAAGAAGGCATTAAGTACCTCAGCCTTTTCCTTATCCTTGTTGGCAATATTCCCCCTCACATCCAATAAGGGATGGAGAAACTGGCAGATGAATTCACAAAGCTACTATCCATCATATCTGAGAAATCATGGCTGTCCAGTGAAGTTCCCACTGAGTGGAAAAGGGGAAACATAACCCCCATTTTTAAAATGGGAAAAAAGGAAGACCCAGGGAACTACAGGCCAATCAATCTCACCTCTGTGCCTGGCAAGATCATGGAGCAGATCCTCCCAGTAACTCTGCTAAGACACATGGAAAATAAGGTGGTCATTGTGCCTCACAAATTCGGTGGTCTTCTACAGCAGGATTACTGGTTAGGTGGATGAGGGAAGAGCAACTCATCTCATCTCCATGGACTTGGGCCAAGCATTTAACACTGTCCCAAACAATATCCCTGTCTCTAAATTGGAGAGATATGGATTTGATGGATGGACCACTCAGTGGATAAGGAATTAGCTGGATGGTCGTACTCAAAGAGTTGTGGTTAAGAGATTGAAGTCCAAGTGATGAGTCGCTTTCCTCAGGGTGCAGTATTGGGACCAGCGCTCTTTAATATTTTTGTTGGCAACATGGACAGGGGAATTGAGTGCACTCTCATCAACTTTGCTGACAACACCAAGCTGTGTGGTGCAGTCAACATGCTGGAGGCAAGGGATGCCTTCCAGAAGGACCTTGACAGACTTGAGAGATGGGCCTGTGCAAACCTCAGGAAGGTCAACAAGCCCATGTGCAAGGTCCTGCACACAGGTCAGGGCAATATCAAGCACAAATACAGGCTGGGCAGAAAATGAATTGAGAGCAGCCCGGAGGAGAAGGACTTGGGGTGCTGGCTGATGAGAAGCTCAACATGACCCAGCAATGTGTGCTTGCAGCCCAGAAAGCCAACCGTATCCTGGGCTTCAAAAGAAGTGTGGCCAGCAAGTTGAGGGAGGTGATTCTGCCACTCTGCTATGCTCTGGTGACACACCACCTGGAGTTCTGCATCCATCTCTGGAGCCCTTGGCACAGAATAGACATGCACCTGTTGGAGCGGGTCCAGAGGAGGGCCACAAAAATGATCAGAGGGATGGAACATCTCTCCTATGAAGAAAGGCTGAGAGAGTTGGTGCTGTTCAGCCTGGAGAAGAGAATGCTATGGGGAGACCTTATAGCAGCCTTCCAGAACCTGAAGGGGGCCTACAAGAAAGCTGGAGAGGGCCTTCTTACAAGGGCATGTAGTGATAGGACAAGGAGTAATGGCTTTAAACTGAAAGAGGGTAGATTTAGACTAGATATAAGAAAGAAATTCTTTACTGTGAGGGTGGTGAGGCATTGGAACAGGTTGCCCAGAGAAGTCATGTCTGCCCGCTCCTTGGGAATGTTCAAGGCCAGGCTGGGTGGGGCTTTGAGTAACCTGGTTTAGTGGAAGGTGTCCCTGCCCAAGGCATGGGGCTTGGAACTAGATGACCTTTAAAGGTCTGTTCCAGGATTCAATGATCCTGTGTATTTGCCACTATAATTTTCCAGCATAAATATGGACATCACAGAATAGAATTTTGAATTATTTGACGACATTCATCAATTTCATTGAGAATTGGGTATGCAAGAATTTTTCTGAAAGCCCAAGAGCTTTCAATCATTTCAGAAGCATTTTTAAAAGTTTTTCTTAAGAGTCAGTACAGACAGTTCTGTTAAAATGCCAATGTAATGTGCAAGACCAGAAAAAAACTAAAATAAATATGTATTTGTTTGGAAATAAAGCAGCACGCTCCCACGGAGTATTTTGTTCACTAGTTTGACACCCTATCTTGCTGTGTGAACAACTATTCAAAACTCCTCCACTGAAAGCTTTCTTACATCTATGTCTGCAGCATCTTCTACTGTACATTTACGGAGACAGAACGCTGGAAAATATGGATGGCCATTTTGATACCAATCAATATCTATGTTTCTTCTATACTCTACACTTAGTAAACATCCATATTAGTCCAAAACCTGGATCTCAGTCTTCACTTCTTAATATTCACTTTTTATTTGTTTGTACTGAAGCCTTTTGAAAACTAGAAAAATATTTAAAGAAATTAACAATCAGCAAGTAAATCTATTATACTTTTTAAATGTACACACCGACTCGATTTTAACTGCTCCACAGAAAGCAATGCAGGTCACCAAGCCAATTTAAGAGATAGAAGTTTCTAAAGGCTATAAAGTAGGTTGTTACAGCAAAGACTAAAAATAGCTGTTATGATTTTATCAGATCTTGATTCCTTTGGGGATGTTAGAATTTGGAACAGAAATAAGAGCCCTTTTGTAAAACCTCTCCTTTTGTTTTTGCCTGGCAAACATGATACAACCTTTACGATTTTCTCAATAACCCATGAAAATTGTTATATACTTATTTCATAATTTAGAGTATAAGTCTGTAAACCACACGTAACCAATGCATAGTTTTCTATTGAAAAGGAATATATATTTTTTAATGTTACTTTAGGCAAAGCAACACATTTGTAATGCAAACTGGTAGAGAATAAGCAATTTAGAGCTACGGTAGAATATCAAGAATGACACTCTCCTTAATGCATTTCATTGCATCCAGATGCTGAAGAACACAGTGCTCAATATCATGCACTCATCTCGAGCAATGAAGATTGAAAGCCTGAGCCTGTAGTTCTTGAGGCAAAACTTTTATTCTCTGAAAGGCTGCAGAGTCAAACCATATGTTTCACTGCCATTTTCTTCTGTAGCTCTATTGTATTTTGTTTTGTATATTATGTTATATCAGAACGACTGTGTGTTCTGAATGTAGTTTTCCTGACTGCTATCCAGCTACAGTTGTCTTCCTATGCCTAGCAGGTACTACACACATCTGGGATGCAAGAGGGGCATTCTTTGAGAGAAAAACTCTTAATGGTTCTTTCATTCCTTAAAATTAAGGAAGGAAAAAAAAATCTAACAAAGAAACAAACTGTATGCTCGACTGTATGACAGACAAAGCAAATCTTCTGGCTATCAAAAAGCAAAGCAGAAAGGCCTGGTGTTTAAGAGAACTGAGATGAAATTTGCTGCCTGTAGGGTGCAAGGCATATACCATAGCGTAGACGACAGCTTCCGTTTTCACTTACTGCTTGCAGAAGATTGATGACAAGTGCTTTATGAAAGAAAGAAAAATTGCGCTGATCCTAGATATGTGCACAGTATATCCACACATCTTCTCATAAGTATTTGACTGAGGCTGTGTGTCCACAGCTGTTTCTCTCTGCAACAGCACAAGTTCAAGCAGTTACTCTCCTCTGCCTTGTGCTTCTTTCCACGTCTGTGCTGCTCCTTTGTTTTAGCAAATATAACTGTCTGTAGGGCCACAGAGTGAACTAGTTCAGCAAATTATGCAAGTCAAAATAACCATACAGAAAATAAAATGCAGCTGAAGGATGGAGGAGGAACTTTCATCCCTGATCCAGTTCAAAGACAGTACGGATGCAGAGCAGTGCTACAGGCAGGATAACAAGAACGACAGGTTCTGCCTGTGTTACAAGCTGACAGCTCTGAGGCAGTCCACACTTTTTCAGTTCAAGTCAGATGAGCACCGAGCAAAGGCACATGATAAGGGGCTGATACACTCAGCTTGAGGCATGAGAAGAGCAAACCAATAGAATCTTAGAATCATAGCATAGTTTGGGTTGGAAGGGACCTTTTAAGGTCACCCAGTCTAACTCTCTTGCAAGGAGGAGAGACTTCTTCAGCTAGATCAGATTGCTCAGAGAACCATCCAACCTGTCCTTGAACTTTTCCAGGGACAGGGAACCTACCACCTCTCTGGGCAACCTGTTCAGTGTTTCACCACCCTCACTGCAAAAAATTTCTTACTTATATCCAATCTAAATCTACCCGCTTTTAGTTTAAAACCATTACCCCTTGTCCTTTTGCAACAGGCCCTGCTAAAAAGTCTGTGCCCATCTTTCCTATAGGCCCCCTTTAAGTATTGAAAGGCCACAATTATATCTCCCCGGAGCCTTCTCCTCCAGGCTGAACAACACCAAGTCTCTCAGACTTTCCTTATAGAAGAATAATAAATAACACATCCAATAGGTGGCAAACTTCTGCTACAAGAAATGGATGCTTTCCTCCTGGTAAAAGTTACAGCCATAGATACAGAGAAAATGACAAGAAAACTGCATAGATAATTTAAAAGATTTATTCCTCAAACCCTCACTATTCTTTCCAAATTACTATATTTAAAACACTTTGTTGTCATTCAATTCAAATGAATGATAGCCATATTCTTAAAACTTCATCAAAATATGGAATTTTATTTTTTTCTCTTAAGAAATTATCCACTGTAAGTTTGTCATAGACACTGCAGCCTCGATTGTCAAGGGCAATTTCTGTTAAATCACTTCTTACTGGTCCATCAGAGACCTGCAAATATAAATCATTCCCAGTAACCAGCTTCCAAAACCTGAGCAATTATTATACGCCTACAAACTTTTTAGCTATAAGTGTGGTAAGAGAGAATCATAAAAAAAAATATCCCCACTATCAAATCATCAGCTAAGCACTGCTGAAAGCAAATAGCAATTTAGGCATCACTGTTAAGCAAGAGAAATTGCACTCCACTTGTTGATTTCCAGGCTTCTTCTGATAGCAGAGGCACTTAGTGTTATCTCAATCAAGAGCAACAATAAAGCATGTCAGAACTAAAAAGAATCATCAAATGGCTGCAGCCAGATCCTAACATCATAGCAGCTCAGAACATGGAGGTGGAAGCAGGACAAGGAAACCTTCCATTTCAAACAGATAGTTTATGTGGCTCTTCTGTGCATGGGAGACTCTGTCACTGTGGAGTGACAGAAAAGTAAACGCTTCAGAGCTATAGGCTTGATTGATAGAAGTTATGGGTTTTTTTCTGAGAAACAAGCCCACAATACACTTCCTTCAGCCACAATGGCTCAAGTGATTGGTCTACTGAAGTCTCTGGTAATTGCTTAAGCAGAAAACTTTCAAAGAAACTATACAGAACAGAGGAAGGAAGGACAGACAGAAGGAAGGAAAGACAAATGGATGAAAGGAAGGATTAAGTACTTGCCATTTCCATCATCTAATTATCTAAGCTTTACCTAATCCCAGTCTGTTATGGAACTGTGACTAACAGCCTTGCAGAAAGGCAAGTTAGTTACAAGTGAAGACCAATCTCACATGGTCCTGTGAGAACAAAAATGTCTGTGGTCAGCAGCCTCACCCCAACACAGTCAGCAATGGAGGAATAGTGCATCAATAGGACAGGAAAATCATATTATATATCATGCACATCCCGCTGTACCCAGACTGCTCTGGGGAGGGAATTAATTTCTTAAGCCATTCATTTCTCTTGTCTTGACAGGTGCTGTGGAAGAAGAGCCTGTAAGCTATTTCTGATCTCTCATACAGAAGCACTGGTTTGATATGTGGTTTACCGACTCCTCAAGCAGGTACAGAATAAAAATGTCAGACCAAAATAAAGAAAACAATTAGAGTTAAAACTGACTTTTACAGACCGATGCTGTAGAAAGACTCAAGAGAACTTAAATTTAGCAGTACCATAATTTCTCTAAGTTTGTGGGAAGGGAAGGGAAGGGAAGGGAAGGGAAGGGAAGGGAAGGGAAG
>Ga0065711_1034788_pt1 | contig 23240 bp, 10 predicted proteins | sample Hoacrofraction12_FD_59098 | JGI IMG/M metagenome (GOLD analysis project Ga0065711, IMG submission 59098) | Hoatzin crop microbial communities from Cojedes, Venezuela - Epithelial fraction 12 v2 (version 2) | ecosystem: Host-associated > Birds > Digestive system > Esophagus > Crop | place...
CTCGTAGGAGAGATGCTCCAGTCCCCTCATCATCCTTGTAGCCCTCCGCTGGACTCTCTCCAGTAGCTCCTCATCTTTCTTGAGCTGGGGAGCCCAGAACTGGATGCAGTACTCTAGATGGGGCCTCATCAGGGCAGAATAGAGGGGGAGGAGAACCTCCCTCGACCTGCTGGCCACACTCCTCTTAATGCAACCCAGGATCCCATTGGCCTTCTTGGCAACGAGGGCACACTGCTGGCTCATGGTTAATGTTGGCTGGGACCTGGAAACTGGTCTGATGGCGAGCGAATTGCAGCAATGCACCTGTATGGAGCCTGAGGGTTCAACGTGGGTGGAAAGATGCTTCACAGTACTCTCAGCTAGGTACACAGCTAAAGCAGAACCACAACCAAATGTCTCAGAAATAAAACCTGCAGGGGCCTACTATCAGATCTAGGGTTTGGGAACGAGTACGTCTTGTCAAGAATGAACTACTATGTGTAAGTCTGTGCATAGTCCTGGGTATAGCTTCTGCCTGTCATCTGGGTGATGTGAGTGAATGTACTCTGGTCTCTTCCCTGTCCACAGCTACTGTCATGGGAAAAAAGATAGTATTTTCTGAATAGCTGGTTATCTTGTCATTAAGAAATCTCTACGTACAATGAAAAGACTGTAACTGAATAGGAGAAAACAAAGGTAAATGGGAAAGAGGAGGTTGAAAAATACAGAAGAATAATTCAAATAGTTATAACTTATAGCAATACAGAAATGTGTTGTTAAATCATTCTGATAAAGTTACTCAGAACTTACATTAAAATTCAGGACAATGAATGTGCAGTCCTAGAGAAAATCTGCTTTCATCTAGCTAGAATATGAGGGTGGACACCCCATGCGCAATAGGGGAAGAAACAGAAACAGTTCCCAAAAAGGCATTCTAAAATAGGCAGATATGAGGAAGAAAAGAGCGGCTTTGGCTAAGATTAAAAGTAATAATTTTTAAATGATTAATAATTTGAGGTATATTTTTAAGAACAAAATAAAATCTCCCTGCTCGGAGAGATTTTTTCCTCCCATACCAGCAACAGTTTTGTTGAACGCTTACTTCTTCCAGGCTTCACCCAGTTTTGAACACAATGTTCCAGAAGAAACAGAGCATATATTTTTACAGGCATGCTGTCAAAATTAACTAGAGGAATATACTGGAAAATTCAAAGAAGAATCTTTTACTTCTGTACTGGTAATATTCATATCTTTCTAAGACTTTGGCCTGCTTTTGAAAAAAACCCTTCCATTCAGTAAAAGAGAAATGAGCAGGCTGCTGAAGTTTAAGCGTTAATTTCTGAGCTGATCAATAACATGTTTTGGAAAAGAACTCTAAGGACTCATCTTTGCTGAACCCGCTGGCTCAAATTTGATCTGATCCCATTGCAAAACAACATTTGAGCTAAAGAGAGATTGGATTTGCACATTTGAATCACAGCTCAAGTGGCTACACCCCTACATGGATTACTAAGCCTGGCCTTAGTTACATTCTAATTTCAAATTTACAGACTCTGAAATGGCTACAGCATTATTATCGTGATTTTGAGGTAGCTGTAGATTTCAGGTAGGGTGAAAGCTCAAGTAATTCAGCCAAAATAACTACTCTCTCTATATAGCATTTACACCATATATGTTGCACAACAAATTGATTCACTAATTGGCTGGAATGACAGAATGTGTTTCATTTCCATAGTACAAGCAAAGAGCTGCCAGACTCAACTAGTTGAGTAAAAAACGACTGATGCTTCGCAAATTTTATTTTCTAATCACATCTGGATAGAGCCTGAAGTCCTATGATGAATCATCTTTCACTATATAACATTTTGTTGTCCAGTTTTGTAAATCTTTTTATACTGTCCCCCAGGAGTTTTACAATCTACACTTTAAGAAAAATAAAAAGTTTTTACCAGGATAGTTTGAATGGGTACAGGTGGTGTCCCCGCAAAAGAAAAGGCTGAACTTCTAAAAATTATTTTTAGTAAGAAAAACACATTCTCAGAATTACTGGCAACTGAAAAGCCTAAACGCACGGAATACACACTATCCAAGGTTTCCTGAGGCACAGAACACAATTAGTTCCAACTCAAACTAATTATTTGCAAGAAAGGGAAAGTTACTGAGACTGGACAGGATAAAGTATGAGGGTGCACTAGACAGGGTAACGGGTGCAGACAGGTGCAGTGGCTGAAAAAGGTCAGAGTCAGTATCCATGCTAACAGAAAAATGAGAGAGAATTTGGAGGATCAATCTACTTGCAAAATATCATGACCATTACAACAGCACCTGTATTTCTTCTGGAGAAAATGTGGGTAGAGATGCTTATACAAATCTTATTTCTTCCTCTGCATATGGTTATGTTACGCTGTAAACACTCCAACACAATTTTCATTTATGCTTTCTTTCCCTTCCATGCAATACAGTACCTTACTTTTTTTTTTTCAGCTTTATACACCCTGGCCCTGATCTAATTTCTCCAGGACTCAACAGCTTCATACCCAAAGCACTTCCACACTCCTGCCAGAACCCAACAGGTCTTACATCCTACAGGGCTTATCCTGCTCATCATCCCGCTGGAGAGGCTGCAAGAGGTGGCTCAAGAGCTGTGGTACACACCAGACCTCTTACGTTGGTCTCTCATACACTCACACCTCCCACTTTCTTCCTCCCCAGCTGTCACCTTTCTGCAACTCAATAGCAGGAACATATGTTGAAGTCTGCTAAATTACATAGAATTTCTTCTATTATACCCCACTTCAAGGCTCTTGGTGCCCCTGAGTACATCATAGACAATCACACTAGTCTTTAGACTCTATAGCGTTAGACATGTTTATTGAGATATATACAGTGTTTTAGAAATCACTACTACAGATTTAAAAATAAACTGTTAGGCAAACTTTAAATGCTGGATTATTGAGCTCTGACATTACATGAACGTTATCGCACCAGTTGCTTTCACGCATACTCTCAGGAACACTCAAGATAAGGTACGATGGGCAGAACTGTAATATTTAATACTGGCACTTCCTACAAAGTCCCACAGAATATCAGCAACTACAGGGAAAGAGAAAGGGTGCAATGCTCAGCAGCTGCTAAAGTTAGTTTTAAGCACTTTATGGAATATGGAAGTGATGAACAGTGAGATTAAGACAGATTCATCAGTAACAATAATTTGACTGCATAAACAAGAGCCTGAAGATGTTGTCATCTGTTTCAGGAAACAGGATTCAGAGAATTCACATGATCTTCTCATAAAATATTTAGCGAAATATAGAACTCACTAATTACAATATAGTAATAGAATATAATAATACTAGATGTAGCCTCTTATGCTTCACAATTCTACTAGCAGGAAAAACAGCTACTTCATGGGTCTTTCCAAAGAGAATTTCCTGACCATTCTGGAAGTATGGCAAAGTGACATGTTTCTTACCGTGAATTTAAACAAGAAAATTAGCACTCATAATAGAATTATACATTTTAATAGCAAATCAGTTGATATTCACAGCTGAAAAACACGGACAGGCCAGCTGATTATCAAATCCAGGCCCTCATAATTACAAACAACTAACATCCAGAAGCTAACATTACGCATACAGGAAAGTAAAAAGTCCTTCTGGCCCTTACAAGATCAGTGAAAGCTCTGAAGGACAGAATTAACTACCGCAAACCCACATGATCAACAAGCAACAATAAAGGCTCTTTATAATCCTGCTCTTTAGGACGGCCAAAAATTAAGACCTTCAAAGCTGGTATCACAAGATTTTTTTTTTCTAACATCACAATTATTCCAGTCCTATAATGCAATCACATTTGTACACTTCTCAAAGCAAAACACTTCAGGCTCTCTGTCCTCATAACCCTGTGGAAAGACACTCCAGAAAGCCATTCCATGAACTGTGGAAGTCTTCTCTTCGGAAAATCTTCACCAGCACTAATTTGCACAAACTGTCTTTTAAGCTAAATAATTATTCTAAAACTATTTATGAAGAGCCATTGTGTAAGAACATCTTCAACATCTTCAGTAACACTGCCAAAATCCTGTGTTCCATGCACAGAGCATTACAAGAAATCAGCAAATAGTGTATTTGCCTCAATGGCACTAGACGGAAAGGCACCTTCTACTCCCAAAGCTGCTTTTGTAAGAGCTCTCGCTTCACTTTTCTACAGATTAGATCTTTCATAATCTAAATACATTTTACCACTGCAATAGATGTTATATATCCATTATAATGACATGTTAATTGTTCACTCCACACTTCTGAAACTGTGACATTGGCTTCTTGAAACCCGAAGTGCAGAGATCCAGTTCATCTTATTCCCGCAGCAGCAGAATGCTGCATCGGTGTACAGCTGTTAACGGCACTTAACTTTCACGTATCAGATCAATAGCATCATAATAAGCAGCTTGCACAAACTAAATCTTTCTCTTTTACGAGCAAGCAAGGTTGAACTTTCTTTCCCTTCTAAGCATTCTGGCCACCAGCAGGTGGTGGTAATGGAAACGTCAAGTACGTTTTTTCCCCCTACCGCTGAAATGCAAAACCTCACCTGCAATACTGGTGGTTTTATGCAAGACTGAGGCTTCACTTTCTCTGCAAAATAATCTTATTTTATGCATGTGATTTTGAGCTGAGCAATTCTAAGAAGTGTGAGGATGACGATGTGTACCTGACAAATTAAACAGGCAAAATGGGATCAACTTGAAGGTAGGAAAACTGAAATTCATATTGTCAGTTTAGCAAATGACCCTTCTCTGCTGCTAGATTTCTCTCAATCAAATATTTCTCTTTAGATTATCCAGAGGCTTTTAAAAAATACCACGTATAACAGTAATTATTGCTGTGTATCTATGTAAAATATGCTTAGTTACAATTTGCAAATAAATCTCTAAATTATCTATCAGCTGAGCTGTAGGTTTGAATGGACCACATAATTTGAAAAAATGCTAGAGGCAGAAAGGAGGGCGAAATGAACATAGGCAAAATAAAACTGGCAAATATGAGAGCAAAGATGCTTGACTAATTCTGGTAAAAAAGGAACCAGCAGAAACAGGGTTAATTCTAGCCTTATAAGGCTGTTCAGCAGCACTTCAACTGCACACAAATTAGAACAACCCTGGGAATCTATAAAGCTTGTTTTATTGCCAAGGACATGCAGCAAGATCTGCATTTTGCTATTGTAAACCATCCTTTATTTAAAACATTTTAAAACAGAATAGAGTTTTATATGATTTTTTTTTTACTACTGAATAATCAACAGGTGGCATTCACTCCAGCTTTGCACACCTAAATACAAGTTTTTACTGACACGACAACCGAAGTTGACACATCCATTACGCGTGTACCCGAGCAAGAACCAGCCTTCTGTTGTCTGGAGGAAAATCAGCTCTGCAGAAATGGAATTAAGGTAAAATAAAGTGTGTCACAGTACATGGTTACCTGTAATGCTTGTAATTGCTTGGCTTTTGGTTGCCTTTCAGATGTAATTAAAATCTGACCACAGACCGACCTTTCAAAATCAATTGCTTAGACTGTTAACTTATCTTTTATTGTATTTAAAGCAGTTTACTGCCGTATTCAAAAAATAAAAGGATGTTACGTAAAAGACAACAGTTCGTGCCTGACTTCCATAGCTGCTTGAAACAAACACCAAACCTTCTTCAAATAAATGTAAATTCATATGGATATTTTAGCATAAAGATTTACCTTATGAAAATGCTTTAAAGCATAGCAACAGCTACTGTGTACTTATGCCTACTGAATTAAGAAATAAAAGCTCTGGAACAGATAGCTTTGTTTAAGTATCTGCTAGCTACTTCTCATAACTTCAAGGCACTGAAGCAAACTCGGGGCTGTATTTGTGACTGAAAATATTGTAATACTCCTACTCCATTAGTAGTCTGCTCCTTTTTCTCCCTCAGACTGTACATCAGCAGGATGCCAGTCATTAAAATGTGGATATATGCATGAATTTTACTAGTAAACAATTTAACTTTTTTTAATAGGTTTTAGTGTAATTAAAAAATCAAGGTTTTGGTAGTAAAATGAAGATTAAAGCAATTCAAAATATGTAAAATTTAGCACAAAATACCTTGGATGATAATTTTCTTGCTGTGTTATTTGAGCTGTCTTTTGTGTGTTTATTATAAATAAACTTCTAGCAATGCTTCAAGTCCATAGCATTCACCATTTATAAGTAAACAAATAACTGATATTTTCCATTCCTGTTCGGAAGTCAGCGCAACATAATTAATCACAAAGAAAAGCAAATTGAGTATAATAATGTTGATGTAAACCAATATGCTGCTTGTATTACCTTCATTTCTAAAATTTGCCTTTTACTTCCCTGAAAGCAGAAGCTTTTTATCTCCCTTGCCTTCCCAGCCACACTTTGTACTTAGTAGCCTTAGAAGCTGATGATGAAATACATATATATTTTATATATCTATTAAAAAAATAAGGTTTTCTTCAGTAGGCTAAACTCACTCATCTGATTTCCAATTTCTACATTTTCCAATACTGAATCCCTGAAGGGTACACAAAATTTTAACAGATCTGTCCTCACAATATATTACCATCTAGAAGAAATTAAAATTATTTTAACTGAACCTTTGTATATATATTCAAACATGACTATTTTCTACAAGCTCAGCTGCGTATGTTAAGTTAGCAGAAGTACATGGTACAATGCTGGAGTGTGAGATTAATCTTTTCCCATTTGCAAATTACAGGTCCAAGGATGTTCATTGATTATTAAAAGAACACAAATGGAGCTAAAATCCTACTACCTTCCAACCTGCATGAAGAAACACTATTGATGAAAAGCTTTTATTAAAGAGATCCAAGTACCATAATGGTGAAAAGATTCCTACATGTTAAGGCATACAGGAACCGCAAATTCTCTCATTTGCAATGCATATAGTGTCCTGCAAAAAATTTAAGAAATTTACTATTTCTACTGTTACATTTCAGTCAATTTTAAGTCTAATTAATTTGACTTCTAAAGAATTTTAATTTCCTATACAAAAGTGTGCATCTTTTTCCATTCCAATCAAAATGCTTACTGTGAACTTAGTTGAAAACAACCAAAAGTCTAATTTTTTTTGCATTACCACCAAACTGTGAGTGCTACTATCTTTTCTGCAGATATTTTAACCATGGAAGCTTATTCTGCCTCAATATCACCTGTTATATGTAACAGCACAACTTTTAACCTAAATGGATCACATTTGTGTAATGAAAGCCTATCTTCCAGATTAGCTGATAAATCAGAACACCAACAATATGTCATTGGTCTTTTCTTATCATGTCTTTACACAATATTTCTTTTTCCTATTGGTTTTGTAGGAAACATTCTGATACTGGTTGTCAACATAAGCTTTCGTGAAAAAATGACTATTCCAGACCTTTACTTCATAAATCTTGCAGTAGCTGATCTCATTTTAGTTGCCGATTCTCTCATTGAGGTTTTTAATCTTGATGAAAAGTATTATGATATCACTATTATTTGTACCTTTATGTCTTTGTTCCTTCAGATCAACATGTATAGCAGCATTTTCTTTCTGACATGGATGAGTTTTGACAGATACATAGCACTGGCAAAAGTAATGAGGTCCAACATATTTCGCACTATGCAACACGCTAGATTAAGCTGTGGTCTCATATGGATGGCGTCTATTTCTGCAGCACTAGTTCCATTTACAGCTGTGCATTTACAACACACCGGAGAGGTCTATTTTTGTTTTGCAGATGTAAAAGAAATCCAGTGGCTAGAAATAACCTTGGGGTTTATTATCCCCTTTGTGATCATCGGTCTTTGTTACTCATTAATTGTTCGAGTTCTTACAAAAGCACACAAGCACAGGAGTCTCCGGCTGCGGCGACAAAAGGCTCTTCGAATGATTTTTGTTGTTGTCTTGGTTTTCTTTATCTGCTGGCTACCTGAAAATGTCTTCATTAGTGTTCAACTTCTTCAAAAGAAAAGCGAGTCTGCCTCTTCAAGCAGCCCATCCTTCAGACATGATTATCCTCTAACAGGACACATTGTGAACCTAGCAGCTTTTTCTAATAGCTGTTTGAACCCCTTAATTTACAGTTTTCTAGGGGAAACCTTTAGAGACAAACTGCGACTGTATATTGAACAGAAAACAAAAATGTCAACACTACATCGCTTTTGTCAGGCTGCCTTAACGTCTGTCATTCCTGACAGTAATGAGCAATCAGAAGTCTGATTTAGTTGTGGTTGTATGGAACACATGACTGTGAAGTTGTGCAAATAGTGAACAAAATGCTTGCTACTAACAGAAGAAAGTGCGTTTGTGTGTATGTATATATAAATATATATAGTATCGCTCTACTGAGTATTGAATGTTTATATTCAAAATGTTTTTATGACAAGACTTTAATGTAGAAGAATATCTTTTAGTCAGATTTATATTTAATTATGAACAGGGTTATTAAAAGCTGAGCACTGAAGGAGCTTTATACATGTATGAATGACAATATAGAAGAAAATTTTATCAAGTTAGGAAGACTCTAGATGTAACCCGATTATCAGAGATGCTACTTTGTTGGTGTACATAAGGTACTTCCACCAAAATAATGAAGCTGCCATAACAGTGGGGAAAAATCATTACAACATATTGATGTGGAGATGTGGAAAACATTGATTTTTTTCATCCAAATATGTTAAGATAAACTACTTTGCTTAAAAGAACTACATAGTACTATCATCACTGTATTCTAGCATGTCTTCCACGATTAACTTGATATTTGATATAAAAACTCACCACCGTGCTAGATTATATTAGGATTAAAAGAAATCTATTGTTTACATCAGTACTTGATCAAAACTGAAATAATCTGTAACTATATTGCTTATCTCAAAGAACTCCACAGAAACAAAATGTAGTGCTTCATTCTGTCTTCTAAGAATTGCCCAAGACAATCTTTCCCAGGACAGACATAATTGGGCCTTTTGTCAAAAATACCAGTGCATGTATATGTACGCTCATATCTGCCTTGAGATTTAAATGAAAGTTGCACCAGATCTCTTTACATTTAGCAGGCCTATTTTGATGGCCAGAACAAAATGCTGTGGCTTTTTAAAAAAAGTCACTTTCTGCAAAGGAGTGTAAGAGTTGCTTATGAAAATGACAGAAGCCTCAGTTTTCAGAAAGAACGAATTTAGGTAGTGGGCTTGTTATTAGCTATCAGCAGATTTGCACTCTGTGCACCATCCATCCCACCTCCAGAAACCACTGGCCTTTCAAGATTTTAAGATCTACGTTGGTTGCTTTGATCATTTGAAAATTAATTATACAAACTAAACACATTAGCACCACTTACTTGAGAACAATAGTTTTTTATTTCTACTAGAAAATAATTGGGGTTTAAATCCAATTGCTGTTTAGCACAGGTTACTGCTGAACTTGTTCAGAGGAAGCTATAAAATTCCTAGAGATTAGTGCAAGATCATTAAAACATCACTTGCTGCATCTCTGAAGTGAACAAACTCATTTCACCTCTATGCTCATTGACTTAAGCACCAGAACTCTGCATAATAAGATGCTCTGTCCTATTTTCAAATGTCATATATGAATTAATTAGCACATGAACAGAGTTTAAAGGATTTTTAAACATAAGACACTTAAAACAATGAGTAAAGTTACTGAGCAATAAAGAAAACAGTGAAAACAATGATTCCACTCATATTTCTCATTAAATACTTAGCGTTTCCTAGTGGAAGCTTTGGCCACAAAAGACTTGACCTATAAACAGAAAGGCCACAAGACGATGGCTGAATTTGAAATAGATAGCTAGATATTCCTGCAGCTGAAACACGAACTGCAGGGTGGAGCTTGCGGCAACTGCTGATTATTTGCAAGTGACTGCTAATCAGAGTCTACGGAAAAATGTCATTTAGTCTCATCTGTCCTGTAGAACACCAAATATATCTTCTCTCAAGAAAGATGCCAGCATTGCCATGCCTCCTCTGTATAGAACAAGCTGCTAAACAACACATAGCAAGAAATCTCACACCACTGTGCGACATCACACATAGCCCTTTCTCCTCATTATTTTCACTTTTTGAACTGGCAGTCAATAGGATATGAGCAATTGTGACTAATGTACTTAATCACACTTTGAAAGATGGCTATTTTGGCCAACACAGAACTGAAGGAATGGATAATTCTCTTGGCAATGCAATTCCATAAAGTAAGACACATCGTCTGAGCTTACAGATACATTAGGTTTGTGTGATCTTCACATTTGCCATGAATAACTTATTTGGGGTTACAGGAATACACTTTCACAATTGTAGTTGTTGCTTATTTTGTTTTTATAGGAGAAAACTTTCCTCTCCTCGTCCCTTCCAATATCGGAATCTGTTTTTTTGATCAAGGCTATGGCAGAAGCCCTTTCGTCACCCACTGTAGATAGCAAGTTGAGAAGGTATCTTTGCTTAGAAGCTTATAATAATAAGGAGGCAGTAATAGCAAATGCCTGCTCGTATATACTAGGAAATAGTTGTTTCTACATGATCGTATTCAGTAATGTCCTGATACCACAATGAAATCTAGGAAAGATCAGATTACTATAGTACGAAGAAAACAGTATTTACTCAACCTAAAACAACCTATTGCACATTTAAAACCAAATTACAAATCTAAACTACCTGATGAGTTTCCTGCTGTTGGTATTTTGGTACAGGCTTATGAACTGTGCCTGAAATGACAAAGTTTAAACAGACTAGTTACTTTAAAAGTCCTCTCCCAGATGAAAAGGATGGCACACTTCTTCCCAAAACTTAACAGCAGCTATGTACAAAGTAATATTTACAGAAATGTCATACAATTTTCATGTATTTATATACACAATGTGCTTTCTGCAGCCCATCATCTTGCAATAATTCATTATCATGGCTTATCCAAGACCTGTGGTTTATGTAGTTTTCTTTAATTTTAAAGAGCATGATCATCAGTAAACAAAACCTTTTCTGAAGCATAGGGAAAAGGGGAAAATGAGAGTAAGAATTTCGATATAACTGCTTAACTTTTCTCTCTGGTCTCTCACAAATTGTTTAAGGAAAGGATTTCATATGCCTTTCTAAAATGCTAGACTGATGACAAGTAAAAGGTTTAAAAACTTATCACAGATGATTACAGTCTTTGCTATAATAGTGTATATTGACTCTCCAGACAAGAAAAGTCTAGTATTAGGAAAAGCACACAGAAAAAAAGGAAAAAAAAATAAAAAATAAAAAATTCAAGGAATCCCTGAAACCATTAACTGCTTTTGAAAATAGTACCTTAACACAAAAATGTCTTGAATGCACTAAGTATTACTGAGTATCTAGAAATAAAATAAATCCAAACAGCACAAACTAGCACCAGGCTGAACCTGATGTGACTGAAAGCAACAGTCATCCCTAAGCTGTCTAGAAAGATAGGAGAAAAATAGTTACCCGAAACCATTTTAACACGTTAAAGAGATGCTGTAACTTTGCATCCTTTTAACAGTTTTAGGAGATACACTAAATAGTGACTGTGCAGGCAACCACATTCACATCTAGAAAAAGCTAAGTCAGTCAGCCTAAAGATAAAGCGTGATTAATTTATGACAAGAATTACATGATGTGAGGGCATGTGACAGGGAATTTGGATCAGTGAGTCAGGCGATCCCAGATTCTGTGCAAGACTGACACAATACAGGCAAGATGAAAGAACAGTCACCCCTTCCTTGCCCTTTCGGCTCCACAGAAAATCTGAACGCTAGTATTCAGAATAGTCAATCCACAAATTCTAAAAGACAACATACACTATAAAATAAATTTTATAAAAGCAAAAATCAGAATTCTTAAAACATGGTTTTCTTCAATATGGTTTCTAGAAAATGAAAAAGATACGGGTTCATCTTCTATCCCCCCAATGTCATCTGACATATTATTAATTGAAAATGGCTTATCTGGCATAGAAAATCCATTCTACTAAACTTGCAAATAGGTACGCTTTAAAAAAAAATTGAGCACAAAGTTGCAAGAAGAAAATGCTTTTAGAATTTCAGACTAAGCATCTGTGTTTTGAACAAAATTCACTGGCTGTACAGTGCAGGCTCTGATCTTTTTTCCAGCCATCAAGTTATGTTAGAAGCTAAAAGAATTTTTTTCCCCGTGTAAGGATTTTGCTTTATTCTCTCAGCTATTAGACTGCAAAAGGGAAAAGGTTGTCTGGACAATTTAAAATGTTTAGGATTGTCACACTGAAAATGTGTTAAAGAGTGGTTTCCCGTAAGTAAAAGTATGTCAGGTTCAGCACTGATTATCACTTAATTCCATTTGAACTTGTTTCTACATAAGTAGGAAAAACAAGTGAGTGTATGAAGGCAGGTTTGAATTTTAATAGCTATTCATGAAGGTGAGCCAATGAATTAATTTGATTTTGATTGAAAACAACAAAGATAAGGGTTTGATTTTAATTTAAGAGACAGTATCCTTCTCTTCCACTCCAAAAGTCGTACCTTACCCATTCAGACCATCAGACAAATATTTAAAACTTTGATCACAGAAGAGCATGGAGCCAAATTCATTGTTTAATTCAATTGATTGAATTATATCTTTGTAGTAGAAGTTTACGCTTACTGTACCAATCACATCTATGGCAGCCCACCAGTACACAGTCAGCCAGCCGTTCCTCATTCAGACTGTTTACGTTAAGAAATTATTATTTTCACATTCTGTTTAAGAAATATGTCACTAATAAACCATTTCCACTTTGGAATTGCACTTTCTTTTTCATGTTAAATCTGGAACAAATGATAGGGAACAAAGCATTTTAAGACATGCACACAGACTATCTTTCCTGTATACTCTGAAGCTCTGCTGCCAGGGAGGTGTGTGGTGGTACATGCCCTGCGCTATGTTTTAAAGAGAGACGGACTGGATTTGAAAATCTGAACACCCTCCATTCATATTTATAATTTAGGTGTCCTTTCTTCAACAGTACTGTCCAAACTATTTATTCCACGTTGACATATGATACACCAAACTTTTAGCCCTTGGCTTCTGGCTTCCTTTTAGACTTCCATTCCATCATATGGCAGCATGACACAGCCAGGAGCTAAGAATAAACAGCTGTGTACTGAGCCCGCCACCCAAGACGACAACAAAAGAGCAACGACTTCTCAGGACTTCAGACAGTGCAGGACCACCTTGTTACTTACAACTCAGTTTCTTAGACACTACTTCAGTTATTTTACATATGCCCAGTGAATTCCACTACAAAATTTAAAGATAATTGTCTGAGTCTCAGAAAGTAACCTGTGTGTTTAGAATGGCTTTTGAAGTTGTTCAACCCCAGGGATAAAATCATATTCAGGTTTCCAACCCATCAAACAGTCTGCTACAGGTACATACAGAAGTTTTTAAGTTCTAAATTAACAAACTACTGAACTGTTCATTACTAAAAAGTAAAACCTAACTTTTTAAATATACCTACTATAAGTGTTCAGTGCAGCAGGGTTAGCCTTTCCAAAGCAGCAACTTTACTTAGAAGTCCCAATTCACTTGACCTGCAAGTAAAATCACTGAAAAGGCTTAAAACCTTTTCAAATTGCATGGAATGTGTTTTCTGGAAAGACTTCAGAAAAAAACTGGAAAAAAAAGACATCCTAGAGAGGCAGGAAAATTACTGGAATATTGTTAAATTATCCTTAGAAATTGGAGTTAAGGCTGTTTTTACAGAAAGAGCTCAGTGGTAGAATTGCCTAATAGTGGTGGAGATAGATTTGTTTTCTGCCTTAGCAGCAGAAACATCTCCTTTCCCAGGCATTCTCTCTGTAGAAACAGTAATATAATGGGAAATAACATTTTTGTCCTTTCATTCTCTCTCCATTCAGAGCTACAAAAGAGAAATAGTCTTTACCTGACTACAGACACCTTTTAACTCTTGTGTTCCAGTATTCAGTTACGAGTGAAGTGCACACAAATTGAGAGAGAAACCAAGGGAAGAGCTCACTTAAAACGATGGGATGATATTCCAAACATCCATCTGATGACTGAGTAGTGAGACAGGAAGAAGATACAGATAGTGACACCTGTGGGAACTTAATTTATAAACTTGCTTGGCTTTCAAATACATAAAGTCAGAAGAATTACTTACAATATTATTAGAACAGCAAGAAACACAGCATGTTATTTTCTTATTCTAATGTAAAGATGCCTGGTGATGCACGACACCGTTGACGTGTCATGCGATCAGAAGTGCAAACTTGCTGGCGGAGGTGCTGCCAAAGTTGTTATCAGATCACACAGAACCTCACTGCACGCTCAGCCTGTAACAAGCAGTCCGCGAGGATCCGTGGAAACCTCTCCCTGTCCCCTGCTAGATCTGTGCTCTTCTTGACTCTCATTGATACCACGTGAGACCTTTTAGGTCTTGGCCAAGATTTTATTGTAAGACCTCCAGGATCAGGACAGTCAGACGCTCCTATTGTAAGCCCAAGCTAGACCATGACTTAATCTAGACCAATCTTTGTAAAGAAGATGGCATGTTTTAAACAAAGCTTGGTAAACTTTTACCATGAAAACAAACAAAAAAACTCCACTAGTTTCTTAAAAATGCCTTTAGAAAATCATGACTCAGATGTAAGAATAGCCATGAAAGATGGGACTTTTATAACAAAATAGGAAAAACTTGTCTATTCCAGATGTAGCTAGAAAAAAAGAACCAGGCAGTGAGGTACCTGAAGGCTCCAAAGTCTACTCTGAGTCCACAAAAAGACCATGACCGATTTCAATGAGCTTTGTCTTACAGTTCAGTGTAACAGTTCTGTAACCACCTAGTTATTTTACAAGTAAATATGAATAACTCTCATTTATGATTCAGTCCATAATGTAAAAGTAGAACAGAACGACAGTTATTAAAAGCATGTATGTTCCCCACATATTTAAGATTTTCTATTCTACTTTATATAACCTCTTTGTTCCTTTTTAAGTGATAGAGCTCTAAGTCCTTGGTACATTCTTTGAACAGTTTTGACATGTTTCAGACTGGAAGATGGGAGGAGCAGAGCTTTGTCTTCCCTTCTGTATATATGCTGCTTGCAAAAGCCTGGTTTACAGATGCAACTGATTAAAATAATGCTGAGAAACTTAATAAAACATTGCTTGATGATCTTCTGTTTGATGTCCTACAGAACTCTTGTGGGATTCAATTAGAAATAGGTAAATGCATTCAAAGACAGTCTGGTTCTTTAAGCAAGATGTTCCTCTGTCAAATACCTTCATGCTTGTACCCTCATTATTTCAAGCAAGATTCATTTTCTGTTCTAATCACCTGTTGGATGTAATAGACAAGCACTTTCCAAGTATTTGTTAGTCTGTATGGCTTTGATCTAATACTCAAAAGTCATTTTATCTATGCTGTAATTTATTAATTAACATATATAAATATATATTAATCTTTCATATGGTTCACAACACTGCAGGTATTTTAGAGGAGGAAACTTACGGTGAAATAATTCTAGTTTCTCATTCATACTGTGGAAGCAACAACCATCCCCCTTTCATCTGCTCCAAAATGTTGGGGTTTTTTTTTCATTTTTACATCTATTCCATCAACACACAATAATTTGTATTTTATAAAAACCTTTATACCAGACTCCCACGTTGTTTAAAAAAAGCAGTAGCATTCTGTCAAGGACAGGGAAAACGGCTGCTTTTTACAATAAACATATTTAAATATCCAAATCTGTGCCATTTTAGTTTTTTTAAACAAATTAACATTAACAAAATAGTACGGAGAGCAATAAAAAGGAAGTAAAAAATCCACAAGAATCAAGCTTGCATTAATATGTTCTGCTGTACACACGCTCTGAATGCCCATTTCTCTGTTCTTTATCCTATATCAGGATGTAGCAAACATTTATCCTTTCAAGCTTACAACTTCATTTCTTGCCAAGCAGAATGTGTTTTGTGAATTCAAACATGTAATGGGACTTTTTTTTTTTTAACTGAAGTTGTACATATTTTCAGGTTTTGTGCCAAATTTTCTATATTCAGCAATTTGGGCCTTTTCCAGCAATTTTAATTTATGATGCCTCACTTACAAGTCATTAACATAGAACCAGAAAAAAAGCGTAATTGACTAAGGACAGAAAACAGTGTTGTCACTGGGCTGGAGCTGGGCGACACCTAGCCAAGCAGACCTAGCCTCTGCTCCTTACTTCAACAACTGCTCCAAGACCTTTACTCAACAGATTCAGCCCACAAGTGGGAATCCTGTGCTGAATTTCAATTTTGTGAAGATATTTGCAGTCAAGTCATGAAAGCAAGGATTTATACTGGGAACCTAAGAAGAACCGTCAAGGAAGGTCTCACCACTGAGTAAAGAATGAGAGCTGAGAGGAGACATCAAGTCTGTGCTCCAAGAAGAGAAGGAAGAATTTCCCCTCTTGATAGCAAGAAGGGATGCTTGTGTTTCTCCACCAAACTCACCACCGCTTTAATACCCTGGCTATATTAATACAAGTATGGAATTAACTTTGAATGTACGCAGATTAAAGCAAATACCAAGAATTAGCATGAAACTCTTGCTGGTTAATATGTAATGAAGAATGCACAACTCCTTTAAACAAAAGTAAGAAATACACCACATATTGTTTATACCAAACACAGTTGGGGACGTGAGCCTTTCGCCTGGGAAAACCATCTTCAAAGTAGCAACTGTTTTCCCAGCTGTGAATACTCCTTCCTGGGAAATCTGTTCCTACCATTACAAAAATAATTTTCAAAGGAATGTAAAATTATTCAGCCTAATCTATGCATATCCGTATTTCAGACACTATTTTGTACCTTCTTAGATATGTCTGTTTACAAAAGGCCTACTATACTCTATAAACACTATATAGTGTCACAATCAAATTTACCTCTTTTAAAACATAAATAAAAGTATGGTTGATTTAATAAAGTATTTAAAACAACTATCAATATTCCGATGAAAAAGTGTTAGCAGGAAACAAATGCTTCAGTCCTCTAAGCAGCTGCTCCCAAAGTTTCAGGTTTTTTTCATTTTCTTTTTCCTAATTTGAGAAATACTGCATAGACGATAAGAAAGCTGGCAAACCAGGTAAGCTCTCACACAGCAAGTCATAAAAGCCAACTGGGTTTATAGCTTCGTGACTTTTTTTGAACTATCAGGAAGCTATCCCGCAGAGAGGCAATCAGAAGCCAATGGGCCAGCAAACTTGTCTTTTTGTGGAAGTAAGGAAAAAAATACCAGTAACAGAAGAATAAACATTCAACTGAAAGGTAGCCCAAAGAAAAGAGAAATAGGCCAATCATTCCAATTACAGACTGACCAAAACCAGCAGACTAACAAGAGAGCATTAATATCCATATTGACATTTAAGTTTGCCATTTTGAGAAATAGCTACCACCCCTCCTTTATCACCAGAAAACTACGAACTGCTGACGTATCCTTACATCCAGACGTGGAGGGACATGAGAGGGAAGATGAAAGATTGTGTAATCTTCTCTTCATAATATGGACAAGACTATCTGCATATTAGAGATATTTTTTAAATGGTCAAAAAAACAGTACAAGACGGGATTCTTATTCTAAGAGGTTATGCTAAATAAAATGAACTTTTTTGAATTTACTTTCCTTTTTTCAATATTTAAGATTGGTTTTCTACATATTTCTTAAACAAAAATTAATAACCACAGATAACACTAATGCATACAGCAGAGGATTAAGCTAGTAAGACAAAACTAAATAAACACAGGAAGAGTTGACAGGGGAATTGCAATACAAGCAGTTTCCAAAATATATATTTTAATGTATGCAAGATACAGCTAATATTGGTAGCCTGCTAATCAGAAGAAAATCCTGCAACATCATACTGAGTTGTAACTTTGTGGCATTTTTTAGGATGGAAAAATATAAAACAAGTTATTTTGATGGTTACAAGATAAGCTTCCCATTAATTAAAATAATAAATTAATGGAACAATAAAGGATTACTGTGTTTGTTTGCATTTCATCCACAACTCATTATTTCAGCAACAGGCTTTGGTATGAATTAGTGGGTTGTCAAATAAATAAATACGCTTTCTGATGATAGCTTTACAGTATCTGCTTGATAGGTTTTGCAGCATGAATGTCTGCTCTGCATTCATGAAACATTCAAATTACTACCCCAGTTACCTGATTACAAGCAGCATCAGAGGTCACATCAAAGTAGCATCCCTAGTTACTCCATGAAGCTCATTCCAAAATGTTTATCTCCACAGCTTAAACATAATTTTATTGGGGTTTTCCATCACTACAAGCAAACAATGATTTTAAAGAATCATTTTTTGCGGTTTGCTTTGCTGCAGTACTACCTTAATAACTCCTTATTGGCCTTTACAATAACCTCCAAGAAGCTGAACAGAAAAACCCTTTCACTACTTATTTTGCCATTTTCCATTTAGTAAACAGATCTCACTGTTTGGGCACCTGCACATTAGCCCTCTGAATAAAGAAACACCAAGAACTACTTGTTTATTTGCCATTGTTTGTACTATCTGTATGGAATCTCAAAAATTAAATTCCTTTCCCACTGATTTTGCCTTTATCTGGGGAAAATGTTGATTCCTCCTCCTCCAACCATTTGCAATGCTGAAGATAACAAGGAACATGCAAGGAACACCCACTGACAGTAGGAGCATTACCCAAAGTATCCTTCAACCATGAACAACAGGATTTGATTTATAAAGATCGACTGCCTCTTAGTCATCATTGCAATTTTCCTTGAAGTTACAATGTTTGCTAGACTAAATTGAGAAGGAATAGGAAATTAATATTGGGTTTTTTACCGATTATGAATTTGGAGTCTTGCATAATAGATGTTGAACTCCGGAAGCATTTCCTACTGTTCTGTAGAAAGCCTGCAGCTCTGCAAACAGCACTGGAGAAACGAGATCTACCCTTAATTTAGAAGGTTAAAAGATCCTTTGATACAGTAAGGTTATTCTGGATAGAACTGAAATAGCCTTCATAAACAAAGTAACCGCAACATGTTCCCTACCTACAGTAAGTGTCAGTACTGCTGTTTCGATCAGCTTTGTGGCACTAAGGCAGCTGAAATCATGAAGGGTGAAGAAACTCATAAACAGAAGCAAGACACAAGTAATTGCAAACAGGCACTTTTAATGCTTCTGTTCTCTCAAGATGACATATGAACAATATTGTAAGTATTTTTTTCAGAGAACTGAAACAAAATTAATTTGTCTCGGACGAGGTCCATCAGAAAGTTTTTGTTTAAGAAGCCAGTATTTAACTTCAGACCACCAGTCTAGATGGCACATTTTAAATCTCTTTTCTTTATGCCTATGTTATGTGACAATTCAAAAGAACAATCTCCAACTATAAGAAGGTTTAACATACGAGTATGTTAGTAAACTAACAAAATCATTAAAGACAAGTAAAACTAATGTCCAGGCATTTAAAGAAAAAACACGTTTAAAATGTGGGGTTTATTGCCAAGTAGCTAAATAAAACAGTAACATTGCGAAAATCTGTCAGAAAAAAACACAAGGCTGAATTAAGTTTAAATGCTTGTATTGCTCAGCTCCTGTAAAGCTGTGTCATTTAGAGCTGTGTGGTTCTAAGATCATTCGTGAATACATTTATATTGGTCTTGAATTGCTCATTGCAATGTAAACAGAAGAAACTGAGTAGATGAAAATCAATAAAACATCAAGATTACTCAAAGGTCGAGTTGTTTCAAGGAAAAATGCTTTAGTCTTAGGCTGATAAGAATTTTTGAAACAAATTTCATGAAGGAATGATCAATGCACACTAAATCCAGTAACTTAAGACACATTTCAACTTGCCTGCCTGTATCAGAGATTTACATTTCCAACTTTGGAGACTAAAATTGCTGTACTGGAATAGGGAAGAGAAAAAAAAAAAAGTAAATCACAGGAAAGTAAAGTGACTTCATGAATCAGCAAACCCTCTCTACCACCACAAGCAATGCGTCATATCGCTGTCTTTTTACTTCTTTCCATTACATATGAGAATCCTTAGGAGAAACTGGAGTCTACCCATCCTTACTTTAAGAATGCCAAAAAAGTTTTAAAGCAGTAATTGAACTGAAGAAAAGTCAATCGCAGCTCATCAGAATCCAGTCATGCTTCAGAAAATTCTACAGATCTGTCAAGGTAACCAGTTTATTTTAAAGTAACAGAAGTAAAATCAAAGAAGGTAAGGCCGCAGAATAAACACTCTCAGCAGTTGCTTAATTTTTGTTCCAGATTTCTTCTTTGGAACCGTCAAGACTAACTGGGTACATCACTGTAGCCTCAGAGTTCCTCCTGATCTGCCTGCATACACAAAACAATTTTACCTTGTTTTGTACATTTTCCATGCCGACAAGGTTTGATGACCAAAAGCATTTTAAATCATAACTGCCGTTGTGACTTAACCGAGTATTTCACACAAAGCTGGGAGTACCCACGCTGAGTAACAATCAGAAACTGGTGAACAGCCAACTTCAATCATTTCTGAAGCAAAATTGTTTAAGGTCTGCCTAACATTTTTCAATCTCAACAGCCATTTCAAACAAACAAAAAAAATGTGGTCTACTAACTTAGGCTTTCCTGCTATCAACGGTTACAGTTTATAAAGCTGATGCCAAAAAATGCCTTGTCCTTATATGGTATTCCCTAAAATTAATGCTATATACATGTTTAAGCCACCCACTGACACCAACAGTTCTAAGAACTGTTGTGCCTAGTGGTGTTCCTGAATAGTACAAAGGATTTCTTCTTTCCATTTAATATTTGCTCTTTCTTTCACAGTCCTACAGTCTGCATGACCAACAAAAACTGATCTGGGGGTTCTAAGAGCTTAGCACTTGACGTCAGATGGTCCAAAAAGGCCCCGCTTGCTAGGGGTTTGAAGCCCACTTGGGATTTTTTCCACTTTTACGTGAAATTATACAGATTGTCACAGGCAATAAAATATTAATTTTGTCATTTCAATTTCATATTGGTTTATCGTATAAAATTATTTTCACTCAAATTGAATTATAGTACTGTGAATCTAAAGTCTATAACACCACACTCCATAAAGGAAAGGAGAAACATTCCCCTTTAATAAGCTATAAATACCAGATTTTTCATTTTTGCTTTGATATAGGTAAAGATGCAATCTTTGCCTACTTAGGAACATTTCATGCTGAGGTGAAAACTGCAAGAATTTACAGACCTCTGCATAGCTACTGCCAGTAGGTTGGCTTTTCCTGCATTATGCTTCACAAACTCTACATGTAATAGCTAGAGACACTTGCGCATGAAAAAGCTCTCCAAAATATTCTTGACAATGTGCTTAAATAAAGTCTCATAACAAAATAAGAAGCACTACGTTTTAGTTGTATGATCTCCACTGAACTATACATCTCATGATAAATGAAGTAACAAGCGGCATCACATCTATTTTATAAGAGAGTTTTTAAGACCACACCTTAACATCACTTCGAGAATTCCTGAGGAAAACAACTTTGCCTTTCCTTCTCCACTTCTCAACAGTATCAAACCACTTCATATTTCTTTGATCCATGTTCTACAGTAACCACTCAGAACAGCAGAATTGAATCACCCTGTTTATGTATCATTTCCACCACAGAAAACTTACAGCTCTAAGTTTCCACTTAAGTAACATCTCGATATTGCTAATTTCATTCTCATAAAATTAATTCATAAAATGTTCAGTAATACAAAGAGACTGCTGACACCTTCTGGCCACTTGACATTCTGTCCAAAAATCAAGAGGATTTCCAAGAAAACATCTTTCATGTTTTTCCAACCACTCAGGATCACATGAAGACTTAAGCTACGCCTGTATTGCCATATGACAGTTGCTTCAAGCCATTTGGTTAGCCTTTCACCCACATTCTCTCACCCATTCTCTGTTTTTCATAGAAGCATCCAAAACAAACAGAGATCATGTACTCTGACTGCTACAATCGTATCCAGATTTGGCTTAATTTATCTTATCCTTTTAACTTTCACTCTAGGTGTACTGCATCCAAGGAATCACTGCAACTGAATCAAACAGTACATTCAGATTCAGCACTGAATCTCTAAGCCTGTCACATCACAGGTAACAACATATCCACATTTTATTGAATTAAACAGTCAAATCTGGCAGAACCTACCTGCAGATCTTGTTTCTTTTTCTTTGGTTCAGTTTCACATTCCAGCTCTCCCTTTTGGGCCACATGTTGCTTTAGCTTTTTTCTTTTTTCTGCCTTCTTTTCTTTTTTTTCCACATTCATTTTCGGCATTCTAAAATAGAACTGTTCTGTAATAGAAACCACCAAACTGCAATTAGAACCTTTTTTTATATTAAATGTCTCACATACAGACACTGTAATTATACTAGTAGGAGAATTACTTGTGACAACTATGAAATGTATGCCTGCACTGAATTTTAATCCATTTTGGAGAATTTTCATCACGTTTCCTTTAGGAATACATGATAGCAAAGCTACTGTAAAACTAGAAAGTCACCCTCCTGTAGAAAACTCAACACCTATTGCCCTTACAGGCCCCGCTGTGGAAAATGCTTCACTGACCCTCCCGGCAGTAACCCCCCTAACTGATGCTGTGCTTCCCGCAGGTTGCAACGCACACATGGAACTGGTTGGTGCCTACCTCGGGTAGCAGCAATCGAACCTCTCTCTTCTCAAAATACATTCACATGTGCGGATACACGTATGCCCACAAGCAAAAAGCGAGCCTGCTTTATTACTCAACAGATAGTTTTACCGTTTAGTAGTTAGTTTAGTTCTGTTTATAGTCTAAGTTTTTCTATTTTCACATAGAATGTGGAAAAACTATGCTTTAAGAACGTGTTTCGCGAGTTTAGTCTTTGATTTTACAGTGACGTAAGGGCAGAGAGGAGAAAGGTGAAATCTTACACTGACATAAGGGCAAAATCAGGAGGAAAAACTGAAGTAGGTGGCTCTCAGCAGCTGCCCCACGCAGCCACCTCCCAGCAGCACCGGCGCAGGGGCCGACTCCCTCCGGGGGACCCAGCCCGAAGCGCGCTCCAGCCACAGAGCCACGCACGGACCCGGTGCGGCGGCCCCCGAGCAGCCGTGCCCGCACCGCCCGCGGGGCGGAACCGCCTGCCAGAGCGGCAGCCACCCGCGGCCTCGGCCCCGACGG
>Ga0065711_1034789_pt1 | contig 23238 bp, 10 predicted proteins | sample Hoacrofraction12_FD_59098 | JGI IMG/M metagenome (GOLD analysis project Ga0065711, IMG submission 59098) | Hoatzin crop microbial communities from Cojedes, Venezuela - Epithelial fraction 12 v2 (version 2) | ecosystem: Host-associated > Birds > Digestive system > Esophagus > Crop | place...
GAAGAAGTTCTTCCTCATGTTCAGATGGAACTTCCTCTGCTTCAGTTTGTGCCCATTGCCCCTTGTCCTGTCGCTGGGCACCACTGAAAAGAGTCTGGCCCCGTCCTCCTGACACCCACCCTTCAGATATTTATAGGCATTTATAAGGTCCCCTCGCAGCCTTCTCTTCTTCAGGCTGAACAAGCCCAGCTCCCTCAGCCTTTCCTCATAGGACAGATGTTCCAGTCCCCTCATCATCCTCGTAGCGCTCTGCTGGACTCTCTCCAGTAGCTCCTCATCTTTCTTGAACTGGGGAGCCCAGAACTGGACACAGTACTCCAGATGGGGCCTCACTAGGGCAGTGTAGAGGGGAAGGAGAACCTCCCTTGACCTGCTGACCACACTCCTCTTGATGCACCCCAGGTGCATCTCAAGCCATGTGTTTGCCATACATTGCGCGACTGGGGTGGACTATGTTATTCTGGTGTGGAATAGCTTGTTTAGTGTGTAGACCTCAGGCAAAAGTATCCCGAGAAGGCTCATGAGCTCAGCACTGTCACGTGTTGCTGGAGGGGTACAAAGCAAGCAGGGAGAAAGGTATCAAAGGTGGCTGAAACAAGACCTTGGAGCTGCTCTGCAGTCCTCAGATGTGCTGCGTGCGCAGTGCTCATAAGCCTGAGGCAGGCGTGGGGCAGAGAAGGGGTGGTGAAAGAGTCCAGAATTGTGTACAAGCCCCAAAAGAGAAAAGTGAATGTGTAATGGCAGTGGTAAAGAGGGAGGGGAGAAAGAGGAGGAAAAAGAAAGAGCTTCAACATAGGGAAGGGCGATGTTATCTGGTGGGTAGAAAAAAATTCTGGACACTAACTTCTTCCCCCCACTTTGTTTTTCTGTGTGACGCAGTGAGGATGTAATTAGTGTGATGGGAACTGCCTTAGACAGTGTTTTTTTATTTTCTTTCTTTTATTTTTTTTTAGCACGTTCATATTGCCAAAGACTTAGTTGATTTTTGGGCACACTAGCAGGTTTCCTTCAGAAAGTTTGGTTTAGTGCCTTCAGATGACTGGATCAGTACTATGGGTTTAGGAATAAAAATACAAACAAACAGGCGTTTTCCCGCAGCACAGTCCAGTGCTCAGCCTGTCTCCCTTGGTGGCACACATGGGCACCGAAATCTGAGGGTCAGGCTTCTTGCCGGAGTTGCTAGCCTTACGTAGCTGATCAGATGCAGATCATCTTAAGCACAAGACAGAAACTGGCATCATCCTGCATGGTTAAGTACCCGGAAAGGTGGACACAGAGAAAATTCCCGATTGAAGTGAAAGCATTTACTGTTCTGCCAGTTAGCTTTCTTGAAGCTAGCATTCCTCCTGAAGTAGCATGGGATGAGCCTGCTTGTAGAGACACTCTCTGAAGTTTTTACGTTATGGAATTTTGATTGTGGAATAATGCGAGTCCTCACTTTGCCCTTTGCCTGTTGCCCACTGAAGCCAATGCATCCACACACATTTGCCTTTGAGGGCAGAATTTAGCTTCTCGTGTATTTGGTCTATGAATCCTGCTGCTGCCAGGTCTCCCTGTTTCCTGCTTTGTCTCTCAGTTCTCTAATACATTTTTAGACATTGATTGGAAATTGTTAAGCCATGTCTAGACCTGAAAAAAAAACATGAAAAGGTAACAAGCCTGATCTTCAAATGGTATTTTAAGTGCTGATTTACACTGGCTACAATCTAGCCTGACAGGGAACGACATGTTGAAAATTAAATACAATGCAGTAATTTTGATCTTAGTTGTATAAATCTCACCATAATATAACGTTTATTTCCACAGCATTTTGTGCATACAAATATGTTCACAAATTCAAAATCTACCCACCTAAAAGGAAATATTTGTTACAAAGACAGGCTCATTTCTACTCCTATCTATTTCTCGCACATATGCATACAGATAAATGCACACACATACACCGTATATGTACTCATTCTGTAGGTAATCAGAGATACGGATAAAATAAAGCTTCTAGAGTGACAGACATTCTGCAGACAGGGTTGTTAGTTTATGTAGGCTATAGGCAGAGTGGACTCGAAAATTTTGATCACTTTAATTTACTATATCCAGCATGCCTGCTGTACTCGTCCAGCACTTTTATCAAGCCCTGTGAGGTGGTATTGATTTTTTTATTTTCTATGTAGGATAAGAAGACAGAGAGTTAGGAGCAAGAGTGAATGAAGAACTTTCCTCAGATTACTGCTATTCTCTAGCTTATTGCATCCTGTCGTTTGTAGTTTCAGATGATGTCCAGTATGTCAGGGTTGCTTGAAGCAATAAACAGGGTGAATAACAATGGAAAGGCTACATGAGAAAGATTGAAAAAGGGGAAAGAGGCAGCAAAGAAAGTAAGAAAGTGAATGTGAGAAATAGGAAAAAGGGGGGAAAAAAAGAAGAGGTTGAGAAAAAGTGTCCTAGGTGTAGAGAGATTGATACGTGCATTCCTTTAAAGAAACTATAACCAGCCATGACAGTATTTCAACTAAGAGCTACACATAAAACCTATAGAATTGTGAAGGAGTAGGCGCAGTGCCTTCTGGATGCTACTATTTCGCTACAAAAAAACCCAGAAACGTAGAGAATTTTTAAGGGAGATATTAATTACATTTTTTCCTTCCTGAATCATTCCTGAGTTGCCATGAAAGGGTAGATCTGCCTTTTCAATCCAGTTTAAGGTGTGGCCCTAAGAGAAAGTAATACCATGCAGAGTGTGAATCTTCCCTTCACCTTCCTCCTACCCCAAACTATCGCCTTTCCAGGAGAGGATTGAAGTCTTTTGCTTATTCCGTTGAGTACCCTCACCGCGGCACTGTAACTTGCGGCACAGCAGGTAATGGGAGCTGATTTGGGCCGGCTGATGGCAGCCGCCTCGTGCCCCCGACGCAGCCCCTCTGCTGACCCTCACAGTGGGTCTGTCCCGCTTTGGCTGGGCACCGGCGGTGGTGGGGCTCAGGCTCGCGCTGCGGGGAGCTGCACAAGCATGCCCGGATGCCGGCGCAGGGATTTTGTCATCTGGAAAGGCAGATCTGAGAGACAGATTTAGTCCTTTGCTGGCAAAGGCTGTATTTTTGTGTTTGGAAGCAAAATCTTACAGGAAATGTGAATTACGCTTTCCCTTGCCTTTAGATGGACAGTACGATTCTGTCCCACAAAATTGTCTTGTCTCGCAGCTTTCATTCTGGAGCTCCATGGCACAGTTGCTACAAAAGGTAGTTTCTGTCATGTCCTGCATGCCCAAAGTCTGTTTGTTAAACCAGGGCAGCTTTCTGCTGGTGGCTCGTAGGGAAAATGGCCTTACAGAAATACAGCGAGTAACTCTGCAGCCTTGTTGGTGTGCGTAATCCCAACTCACAGACATAGATTCCCTGAAGTCACCTGAGCATCGTTTGGTTTTCTGTGTAATGGCTATTACTGATTACAAATCTTGTTACCTGTTAATCTGCTTTACGCAGTTTACCAGTTTACATGGGGCCAACGCATCCAGAGATGTTAGTGGAAAAGCTCCCTTTTCCAGGGGAAGTACAAAGCAGGGAAAAGGTGGGCAGCCCGATCTGATGCCTTTTCTCTATTCCCTTTAGGAGGTGGGGAGGAGACATCAGGCCATGCTGGGGATGGAGGGGCTCCACGGCCTCGCTCTGCCCATTGCTTTGCAAGGAGAAAACCTTGTTCCTGCACAGCCCTAACTCAGGCTGGAGCACGAATGTGGTGACCCCATCAGGACTCTGAAGCCTCTCTTGTCCATTCCTGTCGAGGACTTGGGAATGAAATGTCAAATAAAGATATTTGAGAAGAAATAGACTATTAACAGGCTTTTAATGATTCTTTCTGCTTAGTGGCACAAATTTGTTTCATTACTGCAATCAAAGTTACTTAAATCAAAATCATTCAGGCTTTAGTCATACTCCAGTTGTAAATACAGATGTTGTGTTCTATATCTGGCTTTAACTTCAGAGAATCTCCAGTGAATCTGGCAGAAACATCAGTGCAAAGCAAACACCAGTAAGGAACGGAATTGCATCTTTCTGTAGGCAGATTAAGCCCCAGAAATTCTCTATTGCAAGAAGTATCATTTGACCAAAGGTATCACAATCGAAGTGTAAGAATGTACTACTGCTGCCTTGACTCTTGTTGACGGTGACTGCTGTGCTAATAATTGTACCCACAAAGGGCTGAGGTAACTCAAATGTAGACTGAATTTAGACTTCGTAGAAACAGGGTGTTTTTTCCTCTCTCTCTTTTTTTTTTTTTTAAAATAACCCAACCTGCAAAACAGAAGCAAGAATCTATTCTTTCCTACTGGAACAATTTCTAATGCAGTGAAAGATTGTTTACAATTTAGCATTGTAAATGTTGTATCAGTGGGATGCAGGAAATCAAACTGACTGATAAAGGGAAATTTTCTTTTCAGATTTGGATTTTCCAAAGAGAACATCTCAGAAGTTAGAAAATACAGCAAAGTAAAATGTAGCTATAAAATTTAATAAATATCCTTGTTCCAGTAATCCCTCTAATTACCTGTGACCTAACATTTTAAATGTAAAACCTGTCCTTTTAGCCTCTTTTCCATCTAGCACTAAAACATAAAACACTCATGAAATGCTGTTCAAATTCTGAAAGGCTGCCTGGTTCAGCACACCGATTGTCTCAACTTTTTGCTATTTTTGATGACTCGAAGGATGATGGTTGTTCAAAGTTGCAGGAATGGCTGCTCTGCTGAGGCTCTGTGCTGTAGGAAGCTGAGTACTCATAGTGATCTCAGCATCTCCTGTGGTGTAGAGGACCCTCGGTTAGCAGCAGGTAAGCCCAACTCCCTTCAGGATATATCCTCTGACATTAATAATGTAATTTGCTTGTTAGTGGGAGATTGCTTGCGAGGGAGAATTCCCAGCCCACTGCTTGTAGCTCCCTTTGCTTGCCCTTGTTTGATATGCAAACTTCAGTCAATCAGAGAGTCATAAAAAAATACTGCATGACATTTGTGACTGATCCCAGAATGGCAAATAGTGAGAACTCCTCCTGACTGAAGGGAGTTTCCTTATCCAGCTTTGTGATGAATATTCACAAAACAGCTTTTATTTTCAAATCCATGGTAAACAAAAAACCCCTGACTGAATCAGTAGGATAATGTAGACACAATTTATAATCTAATCTCCTCTCACTATTGTGATGTAAAGGGCATAGGCTGAAGAACCATGAAATTCGGTGCTAAACAGTCAATTTTAATTTGGCACACTATTTTTTTTTTTTTTTTTTAATTTTGATTCTGCTGGAATTTGAGGTGAGGGGAGGAAGAAGACTAGTTTTTTATATCACTAGTGTATGACAGTCATTTTGACTTTCTCTTCTTTCTGCTGAATTTGAAGTTCATTAACATCATATATTTGTGTAATGATTAAAAAATATCTCGGTACAAAGCAAGACAAATGAAAAAAATTTCTGCCAAAGACAGGAGCCAGATAAACCTAGCATCCCAGAAAAACCTTTGGTTTTATATGAGTGTCTGAGAGGACAACTTGACACAGGTTGTGAATTCTATCTGTATCTGTTTTGTCAGTTCTCATGTCAGCAGCTTTCAAATCCCGTATAATGTGAAAGCATTAAGTAAGTATCCTTAACTTCTACTGTCCAACGTTTTGCTTTCTCTTTTGAGTATCTAACACTTTTATATGTACAGAGCAGAAGTAGCCAGAGGCATGGGCAAGTGAAGCTGATGGAAACTGCACTGGGCTGTTCTGCTTCTGATCCAGTAAGCCAGTCATTCCTCTCGCTCAGGGACCGCTGTACAGCAAGGGAACTTCATTGCAGTGGTTTAAATCAGATGTGTGTCTCTCTCTTTCATGCTTGCATAAGATTTTTAGGTCAGAAAGGCCAGTTCTCGTGGCTGTGCCTTCTACAGGAAAGATACATTGAACTTGGTCAGTGTCTGTAGATTGCTGGAGTGGTGGCAGAGGTACCCAAGCAGGGAAAATACCCCAAGTGTTAGAAACGGTGAGAGATATTCAGAATGCCGAAAGGGTACATACAGCAACTACTGCTGCTTTATCAATGAGTCACAGGCTGGCGCTCTTTTCGACCTGTGTGGTAGGCAGAAGCTCTTTTTCAGGAAGGATTGCCAGATTCTGCCATTTTATCAGGATTTCTAATTAGGAATGAAGCATCAGTACTTTGAAGTGGTTGATTTTTTTCTTACTATTATTCTTTTCAGGTGAATCATATTTTAAGTTTTTGTACTGCTAGTTTTATTTCGGTGTATTTTAGGAAAAAAAATAAATGGAAACCAAGTAACTAAAAAATAATAAAAATCCCCTACAAATTCATTATGACAGAGTTGAAGCAGAATATGTTGTTCATGCCAGGATTTGTTTTTTCCAAAGCAAAGTTTCTGCTAAATTGACAATATTTATAAGTCAGAGGAAAATATTATTCCATTAAGGCTTCTCATTCCAACTTCTGTCCAAGGGACCCTTGTGCCACAAGTGTTACAGCCATGCAAAAGCCATGGTGAAATTTTGGTAGGAATGATGCCATACACACAAACGAAGAGTAAAAGTATGAGCTAACAAGTCCATGCACAGACAATGCGCATGTGGTGTACTCTGCATGCTCTAACTTAAAATACAAGCCGAGAGCTGAAGATGGAATATAGCATCCAGTAGGCCTGAAAATCAACTTATTTATTTACATGCACTTTCATAGCCATTTAAAGGACCCAATTTCAGAAGATTTTGTGCCTCAGTTTTTATAGTAAATCAATAGAACAGCAACAACACCCCTTTTCTTTGAGGGGATGCTATGACACGGTTATTATCACCGTTGTACACACAGCACCTGAATATGTACACAGACACAGCTACTTGCCTGCGCATATTAAGTAATCTCTGCTTTATCTGCACTAACAACATCCATTTCAACATAAAAACCTTGGTTTTATTTATTGGTATGAATATGCTAGGAAATACAATGTTATGCCTTTATTTTATTTTTTTCCCCTGTACTTCAGTGGTTTTGCAAGAAATAACATCACACTTAATTACAGAGGAGTGTTAGAGGTAAATGATACAGAAGATTTGGGAGTTTTAATAGCTTTTGTCTGTTGAAACATACAAGTGAGATCACATTACCTGAGTAAACAGAATTTAAAAAAGCTAAAAATTAAATGAATGGTTTCAGTTGATTTAGGTTATTTCCAAACAGTAATGCAAAGTTGTAACAGAAATAATTTAGACATAGGGAAAAATCCTTCAAAATCAATAGTGCTGGAAGAAATGAAACATATGCTGATGCAATCAAACAGAATTGAATTTCATATAAATGTTATCAAATCTATATCAGATTATCACTGCAAAAACTTCATTTTCATTGATTTATAATGTATTATTATTGTTTCCACCAAACTGCCATAGACAGCCATTTAAGCAGCTGCCAAGTGCCTTGAGGGTAAATAAAGGGTGTCACTGACTGTGCTGGGTTATAGAAGTTTAAGAGACCAATAATTCACAAGTGCGGCAGGTGTGACATTCTGTATGTTCTTTAGTCTCTTATTTTAATCCTGTTGTCGAAGTCTTTTACAGTTTTTCACGGGAGGAGGGTCAGTTGCAGGTTTCAGGGAGGAACCACAAAGGTTAAAGTGTGTTTGTGCTAGCCTGTTCCCCCGAGGGGTGGGCAGAGGGCTTTCATCAAGAAACCAAATGACAGGAAAATACAGTAAGATGTTGTTGGACAACCCTGGGCTAGAGACACGCTGTTCTTCCAAAAGGGAGCTGAGAAGTGGTCTTGAAATGTAACTCAGGCTAGGGGTCAGTCTACAGAATCACAGAATCACAGAATAGTAGGGGTTGGAAGGGACCTCTGTGGGTCATCTAGTCCAACCCCCCTGCCGCTACAAGTTTTGATCGTCTCCTACTGACAGAGGAGTAAAACTAATATGGTTCACATGCGTTTGGTAGAACAGGCTGGAGTGCACCCTGTTTTAACATGTGATTAATGCTGCTGGTGTCAGTAGGGCTGTTTACTCTCCAAACTGGGACTGGGAGAACATTTTTTGAACAATGTTTTATTTGCTCTGAGATGCAGCAAATGCTCAGGGACTGACTAAACTACTCATAAACTCAGAACAAGGTTTTAAACAAAAGAAAGGGTCCAAAAAAGCCAATCTGTTTTAGCAGAATATTTTCAAAGTCCAATGGTTTGATTTTCTATTTTCAAATGAACATTTCGTTGAAAAGAATTGCAAAAATTTAACTAACATGATTAAAAAAACAATTAAAAGTGAAATTTATCATGCTGAAACAAACTTTCTGTTTTCAGGTCAAAGAGAACAGCAAAAAATGTGAAGTCAACCAATAACAACCATTAAAACACTGAAAATTGTTTTGCGTTGATACAAAATCTTCCACACTAGACTTTTATTTCAGTCAGCAAACCAAAAAAGAAAAAATTCTCACTGGTCTCCTTACACCTATAGTTCGGAGCATAATTAAGCATCCTGCTGGACCAGGCTCTGTTTGCTGCTCAGAAACTGGACACATTAATTCTATAGTCAGTTTATTTTCCATTGTTTCCTACCGCACATGTATTAGAAATAGAACTTTAGTGTTTTCAAAAATCAGGTATACCTTTAAGCATCTAAGGTGTCTCTTTTCAAAATAGGCTGGAGATCTTCATGTTCATATTGTGAGATATTAAACAAAGATCTCTTTGTTATCTGTATGAGGTCTGATGAGTCAAAGTTTGGATTGCCTTGTGGGTATGCCAGGTTTTGGTCAAAGAGGAAAAAAGGTGCTTTTACTGTTTGTATTTTATTGGTGAGGAAGAAGAATGAAATCTTGGGAAGCAACACCCCTTATTTCTCTACATTTGTAGCCCTGTAATATATGTATTTGTGTTTATGTATGGCTGGAAAAAGAGGTGCTATTGGCAAGCTCCCATCTCAATGCTCAGACAGAAGAGGTGCTGAAACCTGTTCAATAATTCAGGCAATGATGACCTCAGAATTATGTGTGTCTGTTATCTGCTTTGGCTCATGTGATGTGATTTTTGGCTGCAGAGAAAGCTTATGGTGAAAATCATATCAAGTTGGTCAAGCCAAACTAAACACACACACATACATTTTGAGGTCATTTTTGGCCATTGAGATCATTCAACCCTTTCAATATTTAAAGGAGAATCAAGATCTGCTATGATCATAAACATTTTATTTACTTTTTCCTCTGTTGCAGCATGATTATTTAAGGTAATAAATCCAGCCAACAAGGAGCTAAAGGACAATTATTGCACACTAACAGCATATATTCACTGTCACACTATCAGGGCTTTACAGAAGTGAAAACCTGACACGTAGGCTAAAAATCGACAAGAAATACAACTGGGGTTGAACGTGGTGGTCTTGGTTCACTTTGATGTAGACGTGTGCTCTTTAGTACAAAAAGCATAATCTCACCTGGTTGTTACTGGCCTTACAGAACTGAAAGAACAGCAGCAGAAGACACCCTCTTAGACTTACTGTCGGTGTTTGATGTACAGCTCTCACACAGCTAAACACAGGCTTGCATTACTGCCGCTGGAAATCACAGTGCTCCTTCTAGGACAAGTCTAGCATTCAAGGGTGCCAGTTGGTTGTATTTCAGTTCTCATGATTTCCAAATCCACTGCACCCCCTGCCAACCAAAACTCTTACACAGCGAAATAAACAAGCTCCTGCTTTTCCTGGTCCCAGTTCAGCATGGGGACTCTTCAGCACGTATGTTTGCTCTGTTGTTGATTCCCTTGATTACCAGTGGTCCACTCATTCCACTGCAGGATAACAGGCATTGGAAGCAACAAAGCTGAATTACTGAGAAAATAAAGCATCCACAAATGGGAAAGGAACTATCTGAAGGCTGATTCAGAAGACAGGACATCAGACGGATGTTGGGGAAACTGAGATGCAATGTCTGCTTCAGAAAATTCCCATAGAATTTCAAGTGAATCATATAAACTTAATGGTGTTTTAATTTCCAGTCTGTCAAGTGAGGTTAATATTTTTCTTCTTGACAGAGTTCAAATCTGTTAATGATACAGAGAGACTCAGACAAGTGCTGCTAGATTGAGGAAAAGGATACTGCAGGATTCGTGCTTTTGGAGAGTGAATGTGTAACAGGAATACCACAAAGAAGCTGGGAAAATTTATCCTGGAAAAAAATATATTTATATATATATTTAATTTTGCAACAGACTCTCCTTGTTACACAAAGCATTGAATGGGGCAAGGAAAGGCAAAGCCATGAAGTATCCCCAAATTACTTTTAGCGAGAATTATATTCAGCAAGATTGAGGATGCGCATCATTTTGCCTCATAACAATTGTGTTTATTAGTGTGCATTTTGGATAGGAAGCAGCACACACAGATAGGAACAAATGCATACAGCAAAACAGTTGATACTGAGGACCTGACATCCATCATCTATAAATTTTTTTTTTACCTCAGAGTAGCTTGCGCAGGCTGAATGTCCAATTGGTGCCGGTGCGCATTAAGTGGACTCCCAGACTGCATATTTCAGTTTATTGTCCTCAGAAAAGAAACCACCATGCTCCACAATGCAAAACAAAGCGCACAAAGCATGGACAACTGCTACTGAAGTACACTCCTGAGCCAAATTAAAATACTTCTACGAACCTGTCCAAACTGGTCTCCAGCTGGAGCTCTAAGTCATTCAGTTTGGTGAGGAGAAACCAGTCTCTAAACTTCCATCGAGCTTTACACTCTTTATTAATCCATTACTGGATCTTTGAATACATATGCTCTGTTACTAGCAGGCTTGCATGTGGCCATCACGCAGGCTGTCGGCCAGAAGTCTTGTAGTGGAGCAGCAGCATAGGTCATGCTGGCATGGTAAGGAAAAATTACCCAAAGCTGTATTTCCTCCATTGCCTCCTCCTTAAACCTAAATTGTTCTCTTACTCTGAGTATTGCAGGTTGTCCAAAGAGATGGTATTATAATAATCTGTATTAATCTGGGGATGGTGATGTGCTCGTGCAGTTGTAGAAAGATCTAGAGAGGTGTAGCTCACGGGTGTCAGCACTTACTCTTTGGTCAGGATTGTTCCTGTGTTTTTAATGTCTAGCCTCAGAAGTTTGTCTGTAGTCTGGATTCATTTCAGAGTTACAGTGCTGAAGATTAACATCAGAGGACTTAATTAGGGTCAAGAAGGATGGCAGATAAATGAAGTTTCTCTCCATCAGGTGTCTCAGACATTTCAAAAGGTAATGCATCACAGTGACTCATATTTGATACATAGAAATAAAATAACAAGGACTGAAAAGAAAGATTGGTAACTACAAGAGACAATAAAATATAAACATGGTTTGCTTACCTCAGATCTGGGTCTAGCACAGGGGAATATGATTCCTGGCGGTGAGTTCGTGGTGCCTTGGGAAGACAGGCTATTCTATGTTTTCCCAGATTACCTTGCACAAGCGCAAATCTGAAACAAAAAATCTGATCTTTGGTTTTTGCCATTAAAGTTAAAACTGGTGACATCTATGGCCAACACTAAGGGGTTTTTTTGCATTTTGTTTGCCTTTCAGCTGTTGGTGGTGGACCCTCCCAGATCTATCTGTTGGAGAGATGAAAGTCTCCTGGGTGCTGGGGTGAGTGGAAGAAGTACTTTGAAGGGAGAGGCAGTAGACCTGTGTTTGAGGTATGTGTGGTGAAAAGAGAATAGAGAGGGAGACAGAAGGTGGGTTGAGCCAAACCAAGACAAACCAAACCAATTCCTTTTCAGGTTGTCACTTCAAGACCGCTCTTTGTGGCTTGGGAATACCTTGGTGTTGCTGCTGCCTTTCTTCAACCTTCTTCCCCAAAGCTATGGTAGATAGTGAATTCTTATCTCCTGCTTCATACAGGAATGGAAAAACAGTTTTTAATAGATTCTTATCAGCTCTTAATCCCAACCATGGGTAGAGTCTATCAGGTTGAAGAGGGATGTTAAAGAACTACATGTGGTCTTAGCTCTATCCATTCGTCTTCAGGGAATAAAAGAAAGAGAAAATTTGTGCTGATATTTCCACTAACAGTTTATGTAAAGCAATCCCAAGGAAATCTGTCCAACTAAAAATACCAAATATGTAGTCTTGCAATTTTTTTGCATAGGTTAATAAAATCTTAACAGAAGGTCTCAAAACCTTAATAGAAGGTAAAACAGTTTTAGCTGTGGGAGTATTTAATTATGGACTCATCATCTGATCTTTGTACTACATATTGTCTTCCACTGGGAAGCTAATTTGTTAACATTCATATCATGCATGAGTTACTATCATGCAATTCATGTCCCATTTTACATAAGGGAAAACTGAGGCAGTACTGGTCTTGGTGATAGACACTAGATGTCATTCCAGGTTGAAGACAATATAACACCAAAAGACCTGCAGAACTAGCATTGTGTCAGCTGTCCTTTGCTGGGGAGATGACTGCAGCATTGCTTGATTTTGGACTGTTTTTGTCTGAAAAGATATTTTTAAATAGAGAACTTCACTCTATAATCTTTATTTCCACAAATATCCACACTAAAATCACTTTTTCTTTTTTTTTTTTTTCTCCCACTAAAAGAAGGTCTTTAATGTCAGGGAGAAGGTTTGGATTAAGAAACAAACATTTTGCAATAAAGCTTCTACTGCAGTCTACATTAGTTTTTATGTATTTCTGCAGTATATAACCTGTTATCAGATATATGTAAGAGATCTCTTTGGACATTACAGGAAGAAGATAGATAAATACTGGTTTTTAAAATGGACTAGAGTATCATGAGACAATCAAATATGTTGGAACATGTTGTCACGAAAAGTAGAATTTCCTGGACCCAGGGATTTAGCTGTCAAAGAACATGTTTAAGGTTTGATCATCCTCTCTCCTTACATGAGCAGGCCTCCCATTAATGTCAGTAGGAGTTACACACACCAAAAGAGGAGATAATAGACATAAGTAGTAAACAGAGTAGGAGAGTAGAAATAGACTCCAGTGGAGCTAGAAAATGCAGTGTTCCCTTTTCCTTCCTCTGCAGAGCTTGCATCATTGTGTTTTTGTGCATTTCCAGGAAAGCAAGATTTTGAATTGTAGAAACATATTTTGCCTGGTTCTCATCGTGAAGAAATGCTGTGTGAAATGAAGGATGCTAGACTGACAGCTAACATATGATAAAAATAAAGTAGTTAACAAGCTCCGCTGAACACTGGTGGGCAGTGAATCAAAGTGTCTTAACCTATTAACCTATACAGTGTGGCTCCTGTGCAGTTTTTCAAAGACATCTTGCTTTTTTTCATTACTGATGGGGTGAGAGCTACTTTTCAGAACCTTTTTTTTTTTGTTACTGAAAACCTTGATTATGTGTTAAGCAGAGAATAGCTTTCGCAACTACGCAAGCTCCATTCTTTTATCTATTGCTGATATTATTGATAAATAGAAACAGTGGAGATAAAAACATTTAAATAAGACTGTGAGGTTTCTCATTAAACTTAATTCCCTTCTTAGTCAAACTTCTGTTTTCCTGATGGACGTTCATTGACTTTGCTGTTACTCTTAAGTTGTCCTGGAATAGAGAATCAAGCTTATTGGCCTCAACCCTCTGCAAGTATTCAAGTTAACAGTTATTCCTGTGTTAGAGTCCTTTCACCTTAGCATAATACAAACAACAATAGTTCCACAGTCTCCTAACAGACAAAGTCAACCCATTTTTTTCTTATCTTTAAAGGATTTTGTGCTGTCAACCAGATCAAACTGCAGACGATGCTGCCTAGTTAAAGCTTAGCAGGCAATGCTCTGGCAGCCTCATTGCTATTTTTCCATTTATGTATCAAAATCTATGCTTGGAAATAGCATCACATATGACTTTGCACAAGAGATGACAGGACCACAAGTGCTCCGGATCGTCAAAAGCGGCTAGTACTACCACTGTGCTGCAAGTTCAGTTTGGAAATGAAGGAGGCAAGCACTTTTACTGGCACTATGCCTAAGCTCACCTCCTGTATGCCCACTGGCAAGCCCTGAGGTCTTAGCCTCCTGAACGTCCACGCAGGGCAAGACTTTGGAGTATTCTGTGGTTCCTGTGCTGTCTGGATGCTTAGTTTGTTTTCTCTGAAAACCAGGGTAGTTGAGGAGAGAGTGTGGTGCCTGCCTGAGTTTTGCTCTAAGAAGGTCATGGCCAACACATGCACATTAGTACTGAAGTGCTGTAGCATCCCTGGGTTAAGCATAGTCTTGGGCACCATTTTCACAGCAGCCTCCTAAGCTATTCTGCCTAAGGTATTTGTTCCACTTTGTAGCTCTACTAGTGCTTCTCTGTGATTTTTATTTCCAAGTTACGTTTCCTTTTCTCTTATCCCCTACTATATTTCCTTTTTTTTTTTTAATCACAGATCTCTCTCATAGTTTATTCAATGACATTACTTGTCATTATAGTAATTAAAGTCTTACTGAATTATTTTACACAAATGCTCCTGGAGCACCTGTCATCAGAGTCTGCTTTGTATTTTGCCAAAGGACAGAGCTAAGCCAGCATTCTTTAGACCTGCAGGCCATTGCTTAGGATTCAGTGTAGTTCTACAGCTCCTTGGTGCTTGACTACTAGAGGGAAAGATAAGGTGATGGAAGCTTTTGAGATTCATGATGGGCACTGAGAAAAGGAAGAGTGTTGTCCAATGAAAACATGGATGCATCTGAACTTTAGCAGTGAACTTGAGTGTCAAAGCCTCCAAGGTGCTACCAGTGTCCCACTGCAGGGAGTGTAACATGCTCAGAAGTTCTGTATGCTTTTACATATGACTGAGAAGATCTGTTTTGTAGACTGGACTACATCTGATTGTTTATAGCAATAGCATTCTTGAAATCACTGAGCTTCTCAGACAGTGTTGAGCTATTCCCCTAGAGTGAGCAGGAAGGCAGGAAACAGCAGCATCACAGCAGTAAATTTGTCTAGCAGATTCCTCTGTTACATGAGGTCTGAATCTATCATCCCTTGAAACTACATTGCCTTCAGCTAGGAAGAAGAGAAGGCACGTCAAGAGTACCTGCCCTACCAGTACAGCAAGTGTTGATATAGATACATAGCGAGTTCTGCTTTCCTTCAGAATGTGCTTTCTTTTTGTACATAGACACCTAAGCATTATTGTAACTCCTTACAGTATAGCTGCTAAATTATCCACATACCACGGACTGTTTTGTGTTTATTATGAGGACTGGAATTTCTGTATTTGAGGTTTTTCATGATTTAAAATATTTCATGTTGTATGCTTCTCCTGGCTACCCTACCAAAGAAGGAAAAGAAGAGAAAGTGATTGTTGTGGCAACAAAGCACTAGACAGCCGCTCACTCATGCCTCTGCTTCCCCCCAGAGTGGGATGGGGATGAGAAATGGATAAAACGTAAAACTCATGGGTTGAAATAAAGACAGTTTAATGAGACAACAAATGAAATACTAATACTAACAATACTTCTACTAATAGTGAATAGGCAAACCAAACTATATACAACACATTTTTCCTCACCACTCAAAGACCGATTCACAGTCAGTCCCCGCGCAGTGATCGTAGAACCCAGAAATTGTGGATTTTGCAAATTTTGTCAAATTCCCAAGAAAGACCAAAGTCCTGGAAAAGTTTGAACTCATGGACAAGAGAGGATTTGAACTCACAGAAGTGAGTAAACAATTTCTGGCCCTCCCGACAAACCCTCATTCATAAACTGAGCATGACTTCTATGGTATGGAATATTTCCATTGGCCAGCTTGGGCTGTCTGTCTGGCTCTGCTCCCTCCCAGCTCCTGTACAACTGCTCCTCAGCTGCCTATGAGAACTTGGAAAAAGTCCTTGATTTCTTAGCAACAACTGAAAACATCAGTGTAATCAACATTCTTCTACTAAATCCAAAACACAGCAGCTACTGGGAGGAAAACTAACTATCCCAGCCGAGTCCAGGACAGCGATTCAGATCGTCCTTTGGTGTGTGTGTCAGACTCAAAATCGTACTGCTATTCATGATAAGCTTGGCAGTCTGGTTGAGTACAACCCTTGCGGATGGCCTGGCTCAGGCAGTTGGCTTGTTGTACTTGTGTTCCTTGGGTGTCTACTGCTTAGAGATCAGAGAATCTGATCTCGCGCCTTCTGAAATTGTTGTCAGTTTTGCAAGAAGTGTCCCTGAGAGCAAGGACAAGCCCAGAACACATGGCAGAGGAGACAATGGGTAGATACGTATGATGCAGCCGCTGTAGCTGAGATTTACACGACCCATTTCTAGGACAATACAATAGTCTTTCTAACAGGGCTGCCATAATTTAGAGCTGTTCCTACAAGCAGTGAGTTGAGATTGAGGGCTGTCATGTGTCACACAATATCACACTGCATCCTTGTTCTTCTTGCAGAGGTAGTCCGCATTCCCAGCAGATCACAAGGCTCCAAACAGTGCAGAAGTTGCAACGACATTTTTTTTCTCTGATAGTGTCCAAGACACTCATCTGGACATGGGAACACAGGTGAAGTTCCATCATTTTATCTCCTTCTTCTCCTTTGTGACTTTTGCCTCCATGAAAAGGAGAAGTCTGTGACATCCTCATATTTAGAAGAGGGCTGGAAGGAGCTAACACAATGCTGAAACAGTGCAGACAGATTGGCACATGCTGTCATTTTGGGATTAACACTTTCAACGTGTAGTCATCAGGTATGAAAATCTTTCTGCCCAACACATGTCAGTGTTGCAGAGACAGCAGTAAATAATCTAGCTGTATTAAGTTTTTCACCATGGCTCTACTGTGCTGCAACAGTGGATCGTAAATTTTTGCAAAGCCCTATGGAGAGGTTGCATGTTCACATGTACACAGGGGTGGCCATACAGGCTCAGATGAAAGATCTGTCTAGCCCAGTATTCTGCTTATCAGTGGTCATAAGAGGATGCTGAGGGGAGGATAAGGACAGGGCTTGTATATCTGTTCATTTGATGTGCCTCCTGTTATTTTCTGCTCAGAAGATTTCCTGGTCCTTGTGCTTGTCTATTTAACAGTCTTCAAAGCCTTTTTCTTCCACGTGCTTTCTCAGTTTCACCATTAAAACTATGAAGAGCACTGGACTCCCAAACATCATTTGGCAAAGCATTTCTCAGATGTGTTACCTGCAGCATGAAGAATGTTCTCCTTTCATTTGATCTGAACATGATTCCTACTTGGTGTGTGTCTTAAAGTCTGTGTTTAAAGCTCAGCTACTGGAAGAGGCAATTGACAGTCAATGCCCTTCCACCATTCTTGTGTTACCACCTTACATTGTTGTTTTTGCCTTCCTAAGCTTTATTCTTGCAAAACAAAAGGCTCTAACAGGCAGTGAATGACCACTTACTGTGTCTGATCTGTACTGATTTTGTGAACCTAAGTTCTCAGCAATCTGTCTCCTTACCTCCCTTCTGTGAGGCAGGCCAACTGGTGCTCTAATTCAACACAGCCCTGCCGCAGCCTCCTCCTTTGTACTCATGTAAACTTTACAATCATAGAATCATAGAATGGTAAGGGTTGGAAGGGACCTTAAAGATCACCTGGTTCCAACCCCCCTGCCATGAGCAGGGATAGCTTCCACCAGACCAGGTTGCTCAGAGCTCCATCCAACCTGGCCTTGAACACTTCCAGGGAGGGGGCATCCACAGCTTCTCTGGGCAAAGTGTTAGCTCAGAGCAAAAAAAGCTTACATAACTGATGCCCTTGGTCTGATGCATAGAGCCAGGATACCTGATGTAAAGCACTCCCTTTCTTCCTCCATTGTATAATTTAAATGTATTGCATTTTTTTTTTGGCAAAGAAGTCCTTCTTTGACATGTTGACTGTAGGTTCCTAAGTCTCTGCCCAAGTGGCCAGGGAGTGCTCCGTACTGACTGACCCTTCACAGCAATGTTTTCAGAAGAGATGGAGGAATGTATCTGAATTTACAGGCATTCAACTTAATACACTACTGAAGTAGCTGATTTATCAGCCAGGGTCTACCACTGTCTGGTAAAAAATGAGGTTCATTGACAATGTGTCAGGCCAGACACCCAAAACTGTGACAATGTAAATTAATTAATTTAAAAAAAAACCAAACCACCGGAAACTCTTGTTGAATAGGGATCTCAAGATTCAGTCCATTACTAAAAATAATTAAGGATATAAATTATTTTAATAACCCATCAGATGTTTCACAGGAGACATAACAAAGCTTGCCGGCTTCCTTCCACAAAGGCAGCTTGAATATGAAATAATGCTTCTGATTTTTAAACACTGATAGATACAGCCTTCTCTTTGAATATTGCCCCGGATGGCTGAACTAACTTCCTGGGTTCTATGCGATTATCTCTTTGTGGGATAGCGAACACCTTTTTGCTGAGTAGATCTTAGACTATATACCATTCTGTCTGTCCACTACTTTTCACTCTTGACAAGCACCTCAAACAGCTTTTTCATAGGTGCTTCTTAGAAGATCAACTGTAAGTCCTTTAAATGTGAATTAATTTTGATTTTTTTTGCCTAAACTAAGTAGGTGAGATTTAATTGCTTTGAATTTTATAAATCTTTTTTTCTATATGAGGGCTCTCTATGGCTATTCACATAGTTCTGTGCCCATAATTGTCGATTTAGTGTCTTTTCTGAAACTCCTACAGATGCACACACACTCTTCAAGGGGGAATAAAAAAAGAAAACACCACTGTGTTTTGAGTTATAGCAGCAGCCAAATACCTCCCGAAACTGGTTAACTTACATGCATCTTGCATCTTCCTTAAGGTTAAAAAGAGCCACTTCATTTAAAAATAATGTAATAAAAACACTGCTGTCAGGCTGAGACCTTGTCTGCCAAGCCTAACCCTCAGATGAAGTTTTACAGCCAAGTTATAAATCCCTAAAAACCGGAGCTGGTAGTGAGGGTATTGACAGAACCTTATCTAAGGAGTCCTGTCCTGGTGGGAGGGGGGGCTCAGACTGAAGGTTTCAAAACAAAGCCGGTCTGATAGCAGAGCCTCAGTCAGTTGCACAGACAGTTTGGCCATACGCGGTAAGCATCGTGCTAGTTTATTTATTTGTTTATGAGTGTGTATTAACCACCAGGGTTTGTATATTCTCAACCTCCCTTTGATCCTTTTTTTTAAAAACAAGAGTTCTGCCATCTGTAAACATTTCTGTGCTGACCATGCCTTTGGCTTAGTCAACATATGAAATCCATAAAGGCTTATTTTTTGATAAAAGAAATGGCTAAAGACAATTGACATTATCGTTTGAAGTTCATGGCATTTCATGCTAATTCAGTAATGTAGAAATGGAACAGAGGCCTGGATTTGTGTAAAGAACTTGTCCAAGGTTGTAACCCTCAGCATATTTTGTACATGCTTTCTCTTTCTGTTTTTGTCTCCTGTACAAGAAATTTAATATGATTTTGATTAGTTTCTGATGAGTTGAAATTTCAGTAAGTGCAACTCCAGTATTGGAGTTTTCTGTCACTTCTATATTTTGGCAACGATTTAGGAAGACTGCTCTATTTGCTTTACTTTTCAAATAATAAAAGAACGTGTTTAGAAACATAACTGAAAGATAAAATATTCCTATTACGTACCTAAAACTGTGGTGATCCATGCATAATGTTTCTCAGAACATTATGGTCCAAAATGGCTTCAATACTGAGTTGAGGAAGAGCATTCAAGACATCTAAATCCCCTTCCTGACTCTGACAGACTGCCACCAACTTATGATAACATTTCAGTTGTCACTTAACCTTTCTGCAGTTCACGCTACCTCACCAGCTATCAAATGAGGATTGAAATCCATATGAACTACAGAAATACTGTGGGACTTTACCAATCAAAATAGAAGGAGTTACAGAGGTAGCTTATTGTCTGCAAAAGGTATGACCAGATTTCTGAATGAAAAAAACAGTGTCCATATATCAAGGATACTGACTTTACTGTGGCTAAGACTGGGGGTTTTTTTTTGGCATAAGCATTATAGTTAATCTGTGTGTGTTCATTCAGTGAGAATGGAGAATGGAGAAAGGTCTAATACCAAAGTAATGCAACAAGCTGGGACACCATAAGCATCTTAGAGTGATAGATTTATGGCAGATTCTAAACATTCTATTGATGGAGCCAAGGTCTTCACACAGATAGGGTCATAACCTTGGGCCAGGCAAGGATAATACTGTTCACTTTTGCTATTCACATAACGAGAAGCAATGGCAGTGGGATTGAGTGCACCCTCAGCAGGTTTGCCGATGACACCAAGCAGAGTGGTATGGTTGACACACTGGAGGGAAGGGATGCCATCCAGAGGGACCTTGACAGGCTTGAGAGGTGGGCCCATGTGAACCTCATGAATTTCCACAAGGCCAAGTGCAAGGTTCTGCATATGGTGCTGGGCAACCTCCAGCACAAATACAGGTTGGGCAGAGAATGGATTGAGAGCATCCTCGGCTGCATCAAGAGAAGCATGGCCAGCAGGTTGAGGGAGGCGATTCTGCCCCTCTACTTTGCTTTGGTGAGACCCAACCTGGAGTCCTGCGTCCAGCTCTGGAGCCCTCAACACAGGAAAGACATGGACCTGTTTGAGCAGGGCCAGGGGAGGGCCACAAAAATGATGAGGGGGATGGAACACCTCTCCTGTGAGGAAAGGCTGAGAGAGTTGGGGCTGTTCACCCTGGAGAAGAGAAGGCTACGGGGAGAACTTACAGCAGCCTTCCAGTACCTGAAGGGGCCTACAAGAGAGCTGGAGAGGGACTTTTTACAGGGGCCTGTCGTGACAGGACAAGAGGTAATGGCTTCAAACTGAGAAATGGTAGGTTTAGATTAGATACAAGGAAGAAATTCTTCGCCATGAGGGTGGTGAGGCACTGGAGCAGGTTGCCCAGAGCAGTTATGGCTGCCCCCTCTCTGGGAATGTTCAAGGCCAGGTTGGATGGGGCTTTAAGCAACCTGATCTAGTGGAAGGTGTGCCTGCCAATAGCAGGGGGGTTGGAACTAGAGAATATTTAAGGACTCTTTCAACCCAAATCATTCTATGATTCTATGTGAAGGACAGATCCACTCTGTCAGACAAAGCAGGACTCGGGCACTTTTGACAAGTGAGAAGTGTATGTATGTGTGAAACTGTTTCAAAAGCCGTACTCTGTAGTGAGGAAAGATTTGTTAAATGCAACAGTGCAGGACTCTAAGCAAGAAGGTGAGCAGCTGCATTTATTGTATGAGTCTACATTTCAGAAATAAGTCACAGAAGTATGAATGGGAAGCTATAAATTGGAAATGTCAGCATGAAGTCCAGACTCACTGGAGTCTGGGTCTTCCAGAATCACTTGATGGAGAATAACAACAACAGCAATACCCGCTAGTATGCTGAAATGGAATAAGCGCTGGCCAGTTGTAGCCACATGGATACACCCATACATAGCCGCCAGCCTGAGAACAGAGCCGTGGCTCTGGCTGACCCTCAGCACCGCCCCTGTTCCAGGGTTACATGTAAATGCAAAGGATGTTCAGTCCTCAAATATTATGATCAAGTTTTCCACACTAGGATTTAGAAAATGGGAAGCCTTGCTGCTCTAGTAAAAATGTTGGTATATGAGGGATTTCAATCACAAAACCTCTCATTCCCTCCATAATCTCTATAACTGCAATGAATATTAAAATTTTTGCTTCCATTCTGTGCGTCTGGTAGTTCCTAGGACTTCTGACTGAATGTGGGTCAGTGGTAATACCACAGTAACATCCTACTATGTTTAGAATGTACACCCAGATAGATGTGTTTGTAATTTTTAGAGCTGAAACACAAGCTGCAGCATCTCAGGGAATAACAGGGGAAACACAACAAAGTAGCAAGTCGGAATCCATCATGTGCCCTTTCTGTTGCCTCCCAGAGCTTTCATTTAATTTTTCAGCGAAAACTTTTGTGTCTGTTATCCAATCAACTATTTGAACAGTAAATCCAAGATGGCTAGCTCAAGAAGAAATTCTACTAACAGGACAGTGGAGCAAGTCCTGAAAGCTCAACTGAAAATTTACTTGTTAAATCCTGTTCAGAATGTACTATGTGACAAGATGTTTCTACAGCCTCCTAGCTGGTAAATATCATATTTATTCCGCTCTAAGATATAAGGCTTAGTTCGCAGTTTTTGTCTTCGAGCTCTTTTCAAAGCTGGGAACGAGTGTGCATTGCTGTATTTTCTTAAAGCAAAGGTCCATCTAGATAAGTACCCTGAAGCCTCCTAAACCAGAACTGGTATTTTTGTGCTCTATTACTCTAGTTAGATGTGTGGGGAGGGAGCTGCACTTCTGCAACTAGGAAGGAGACTTCTTACCTATTAGATGCAGAATAGATATATCATAGTCCTCCATGTCATCATTAATTGCCTCGGCTATTTACAGCAGCAAGACTGATGTAGCACAAATGTCCAGCCTCAACTGGAAAAGCCTACCTAGGACTCTGACAAGTAGTTGCAATGGATGCTATAGTCATGCTTCTTCTATAGGCTGTAATCTTTGCAGGCTGGAATGGTGGTTGTGGATTTATAGCTTCAGTCTTAAACAGGGGATCCATGCATTTTGGTCCTTTATGTGAAATGACATTCAAGGGTAGGAACCTAAAGTTAGGACCTTGAAATCTGTAAATCAAATATTCTGCTTCGTTAAAATGCAGACCAAGGACCTATACAGATGAACCATGTACAGACAGTTCTCCAGAACTATGAAGCAAAGACGTTTGGAGGGGACTAGAACTGGAAATGCTGAACCTGGGACTTTGCTTGTTGGGGCAGCAGCACTCTCTCTGCCTTTTTTTTAACACCATATGCTTAATATTTAATAATCACTCATCTGCTTAGTATCTGAGTCTTTGTTTGTAGTGTACCATCATTGTGGAATCTAGCAAGCGGTCCTAACAGTATCCCTGTCTTGGCAAGCTGTGGGACATCTAGCACTCAGAGCTGCATTCTGCCAACTACAGTGAGGCTACCAACTAATCTCCTTCATCTTTTTGGTGTGCAGCATTGAAACTCTTCTAGAAAGGACCTAGCAATGGCTTCCTGTGGCAAGGATGTATGAGACAGGATGTATAAAACAGGCCAAAAAATGCATACTGTGCATCTCACAGAATCACGGAATCACAGAATGGTAGGGGTTGGAAGGGACCTCTGTGGGTCATCTAGTCCAACCCTCCTGCCGAAGCAGGGTCACCCACAGCAGGCTGCAGAGGACCTTG
>Ga0065711_1004523_pt1 | contig 23236 bp, 15 predicted proteins | sample Hoacrofraction12_FD_59098 | JGI IMG/M metagenome (GOLD analysis project Ga0065711, IMG submission 59098) | Hoatzin crop microbial communities from Cojedes, Venezuela - Epithelial fraction 12 v2 (version 2) | ecosystem: Host-associated > Birds > Digestive system > Esophagus > Crop | place...
AGAAAGCCAAAAAAGAGGGGAAAAAAAAAACAAGTAGGACAGCCCGCCAGACACCCCCCCAGTGCAGCAAAGTGGTATTTCAAACACCTCTGCATGTCACACCTTCCCTTCCCTCCCTCCCTCCACGCTCAGCAATTCCAGACCTGGTGGGTTAGCGCAAATGTCACACCGCAGTGCTCACCTCCTGCGTCAACACCCCTCACCCTTCAGCATCCTCTTAGCTAAAAAACACCCTTTCCTTCTGCATCCCCAGAAGACGTGCCATTCCAGGAGGGCCAAGACTTGCAGCTGCCCATGCCACCTGCACACCAAATGCCACTTCCCCATGACTAGCTAGCTATCGCAGCCCTGTGTGGCGGCCACGGTGCTCTCCAGTGCTGCAGGCAGAGTACCGACCGCTAATCCTCCTGGCACAGCCGTACTCTTAGCCAAGGCAGCCTCACGAAGCTGCTGTCGAGGAATAACTCATAAGTAAGAGCCCCTCAAGCTGTGCCAGAAGAACCTCCAGAAAGGCACTGCTGGAGAGACCTTTGCCCAGAGACTCGTATGCGAGCAAATTATCTGCTGCCCAAGGGCATCAAGCAGGCTTGTGAAAGAAACTTCTGGGAATGGGTCTGGGGATGGCTCAGGGAAACATCTCTTTCCTTGGGGGAACAAAGGAAAAAGAGAAGGGCAGTCCTCTTCAAGCTTTTGTTCGGCAAGAGATAAAGCTCAAGGAAAGCTAAGCCCTGTCCTAGAGCCACCGGAGCAAACAGGCTTGCACGGATAGTCCCGTTGGGAGAACTGCCTCTCCGAGAGGAAAGAAATGGCACAGCGTGATGAACGGAACCAGCCCGGTGGTGTCCAGCCAGGCAAGAGCTGAACCCCTTCCCTCTGCCTGGGCTTGCCTGTACTCATTGTCACAGGAGAGCTCGCATGGCCTAAGAGAACATGCCACAGATTTTCTCTGTCAGATAAGAATCAGGCTCAGGAGCCACACTGAAACTCGGACCTTGCCACGGCACTTTCACCATTTCCCAGTCACTGCTCTCTATCCACACTGGAGAAACTGTCCTCCAGCCTCAAATTCTACAGGCAACAGCAGTACCGGCCCGTGTGTTCTGGCAGCAGCATGAGAAGGTGAATCAGAGAGGACAATCTCACTTGCGCAGGCACGATCAGTCATCTGGGCTAAATAAACATTCATTCTATTTGTGACCTTTCAAAGCATACCAGGCTCTCCAAAAACTGAAACGCAGTGCTGTAACGAAGCAGTGGTCTGAGTTTCTGATCCACTAACATTTACAAAAGAATAAACCAAAGCCCACTGAGCAACCTGGCCATGTTTATCACCGTTAAGGAGAAAGCTCCAACAAGCCAAGGTATTTTTACCCCAAGGCAAGCGCTGTCTCTCCCTGTGTCCTCTGATCTTAAACTGCACTGTGGAGTGCCAACAGCCTGCCTTTGAGCAGACGGCACAGAGAAGCATCACAGATCCTTCACATCTGTTATTCCATCCACCCCTCACTAGAGGTCATTGCATGCTGTGGCTTTAGCTTTCACGTCTCCACTCTTGGAGTTAGCTAGCCTAAATGCAGACTAATGGCACGCATCTGAAAAGCCATGTGCTTGGTGTCTGCCCCCTTCTGCATGCTACTCAGCAAAAATATCTACACAGTTTCTGCGGCTGTTCAACCCTTTTCTCTAATAAAAACATCCAGATGTCAATGGTTCTCATAGCAGCTACATGAGGTGAGAGCAGAGGTCCATCCAGTCTAGTCTCCTCTTTATGATGAGGGCAGAGCAGATGCTCAGGTAGAAAAGGGCAAGTTCGGCGTGCACAGCCTGTTCCTGCTTCACCACAGCCTGCCAGCTCGCTGCATGGCAGCTGCTGCAAACCAGGTCCAGGGAGGGCATTAGGCTGAGCTCAGTAATACAGGTAACCGTTCTCTCTGCACAGTGTCACTAAGAAGCATTTCCATTCTAACGCACTAAACGGGTTACCAGCATTTTCTCCTTGCCACAAAAGCATCTGATGAAGCAAATCCCTGCTGTATATCAAGCCCTTCTCAAGCCTATTGTTGTTCTTCCCTTGCTCATATCCAGACACCCACTGTCAGAGAGCTTACAGAGCATTACTTGGCACAGGATAAAAACAAATTTGGTTTGTCAAAATAGAATAAAAAATAGCTGCTTGCTGTTCCCACAAAACACCCCCTCTCTCCTCCGAATAACAAGCCCTCTCTTGCCTGTTCTCTGTCTCCAGAGGGTGACCATGGCCAGGATAGGCAGACTGAGAGCAGCCAACTCTCTCCTAATGAGGTGATCCATTAAGCTGCGGAGAGAACCATCTCCCCTGGCGACAGGAGCAAAAACCCCACTGGAGTTATTTCAAAGAAAACCCAGCGGAGACTAGACAGCATGGAAGAGGGAAAGATCCTGCAGTCGTGCCTGCATAGCTGAATCGGGTCTTCCCATCTCTCCTTTGTGCAACACAGAGTTACTTACTGCTCCAAAGCCAGAAAGTAAAATTCCAGACAGTTTTTGCTGGGCCCAATGCCATTCAGCAGAGCGAGAACATGTGTCTGTTGGTTTTTACCACTCAGACTGCAAGGACAAAGATTGTGGAAAACAAAACTTTCCATCCTCCCACACGATTCTGTGACTTTGGACATTCATTTTGGACACAAATGTGAGAGATTCTGGTTCTACCGGATCAGATAAAGAATACAGAACCTTACCTCCCTGATGCTAGGTCCCCGCGTGTCACACAGGTGTTCCACCAGCTCTGTAACAGAGATGGCACTACACAGGGACACAACATTGCTAAACTGATCAATAGTTATAGTGACAGCGACACTTTGGTTCCTGGAGGCAAAGCGTATGCTGAATACACCACCAAACAGTACCTGTCGGTAAAGAAATGATCTGCTCCTGAACTTCACCTCCAGAAACTGCAGTCCCCTAAGGAAAGGAACAAAAAAAGCATTTAAAATCACATTTCAAATGGCTCTTCTACCCACAAGAGAAGTATGAATCATAGGTGAATGCAAGTAGAATTCATAAGAAGCTGCACAGTCCCCAATTAACCTGAAACAGCACCATGAGCTTTCAAACACCTGGCTGCTCATTTGCTGCTCAGCTGCAGACATTTTCTGGGGTGAAACAATTTCTGCCCATTTTGTATGTACCTAGTTTTATGGAGCTTGATCTTCCTGCTGCCTTACACCTAAGCATATAAGCATTCAAATAATAGGGAAAGGGCAACACAAAACAAGGTGCAACTCGGAAGTCTGCTCAGGCACTAGTGATTTGAGGAACGCAGTCTAATGCCTCCTGGAGAACAGAAGAAACAATCAACCACAGCAAAGCAACTCTACCATTTCATGTGGAGCTGGCGTGAGAGAGTCACATGGTCCTTGCAGGCGTTGCAGAATGAATTTCCACACTCAGCAATGCCCGCTGCGACATCCACGTGCTGCTGGAAAGGCCAGGACAAGCAAGCCGGGACAGCAGCACGCCTGGGGAATCCAGCTGCAGCGTCAGAACGCAGGCAGCGGCAGACAAGGAAGCACTCCAGGCCAAGAGCGAGCAGAGCAGGAAACGGCAGATCAATATTTGGGAATGGATGGATGGATGCTGCTGTGCAGAAAGACATCCTTTCCCCTCACTGCATCTGTCTGTTCATATAGATACCATTTTCCAGAAAGTTTTAGGGTAGTAACCAATATTTTAGGGTAGTAACCAATATTCCTTACCAGCACTCTACTGAGGCTAGCTACTCCAACACTTCACTGACACTTGCATCCTCTGCTAAATCTTTAGAAGTTGCTTTCTAAATATTTTTGTGTCTTTGCTGATGTCCCAGTAGCAGCCCTAACACTAAAACCCAATGCAAAGCCATTCTCAGGAACAGTCCTGCAGGGAAGAACCTATATGAGCATTTCCTTCCTACAAACAAACAAAAAAAATCTGATATGCATATTATATATATATAAAACCATAAGCACACATGTGTATCATACATCAGATACACCAACAGAGCACAAAAACGAGCAGATTTTCACTTCAGGACCTGCATCCCCAAACTTCCATGCTACCAAGCAATCCTAGAAGTCACTTGGATAAACGTAACAATAAAACAACAATAAAATATAAACTCACTAACAGTTTATAAGTGCTCCTTATACCCCACAGCACTCCTACAGCAAAAAGAGACAAAGCTTACCTTCCATAATGCAGAAAAGGAGACACTTGCATGCAAACCCTCTCCTCGCCTCCCTAGAAATGAGCCCAGTAACTCTCCGGGCTACAGAGATTTGGATCAGGTGTGAGAAAAGCTCAGCTGCACCTTCTCTGCCTGGGGGTTCAGATGGGTTTGCTGGAAACACCTGAGCATGGAGGAAGGGGCTGCCCACTCCCTGGGAGAGGAGATGGCTCTTGGGAGCCCTGGAAGAAGGGTGAAGCAGGGGACAATGGGGTTCACCAGCCCACACAGGGCATCAGGGCAGGGCTCGCAGGAAGAGAAACTGTGAAACAGTCACCGTAGAGAGCAGCCACAAGCTGTTTTCTCACTGGATTTACAGATAAGTTACTGCTTTTAGCCCTCCCTGTCGTGTTATGTTGGCATTTGCAAAGGCGGCTCCTGCCCCCGGATTCCTCTTTCTGTCAGGAAATGACAGTGTTTCTGTCACTTACGTATGGTCTGCTCTGCTCAGTGCACATGGCACACGGACACGTGCACTGCTACACACACGTGCTAACACCCAGCACGTCGAGGTCATCATTCAGCTCAGCTCTAAGCACAAGAGAATTTTTTTGAATAGCAACAAATCCCCCTCTCACCAAACTGGATGCACCTTCTCCAGCCAGGATTCTCCTGTCTTGGTTGTCTTGACAAGATATGTCAAGCTACAAAAGATGGGTTGAGATACTTAGGAAAAAATCTTGTAAACTTTGAAAGAGAACAAGATGCATTTCTTTAAGAGGGAAACTTTGTTTTTCTTGTCAATCTCGCAGATAGTTTTGCTTACCAACAAAAGATCCAGCTGTCTTTTCCCACTTGGCAGCAGAAGCCAGCACCTCGCAATGAATGATACAGATTCAGCTAGAAAACAGGTGACAGAGCGATCACTCCCCAGGAACAAGCGATGGGGCTGAGCCTCTGAACACATCCTTAGCATTCAGAAGCATTTGGTATGGATGGGACACTGACTCCACTTCCACTGTTGCTGAGCAACCGAGTTTGACGGAAGGAATCCTTCCAACAGTTAGCCTTTTAAACAGACAAGCGGTCAATTCAGAAGATTGGTTTAAGTTGAGAAAGGCAGGAAAGAATCAGACAGAAAGGCTGCATTATTTGACTAAGAGACCCTGGTTTATCATTCTATGGATTCCTTCCTCTGAAACAGAAAATAAGCCTCCTTAGATTAGGCTAATTTTTTTTTTTTTTTTAATCTATTTATAAGCTTTTACCGCTATCCCAGCCCCTTCACTGCAGGAACAGTTTATTCTGCTGCTACACAGAAGAAATACACATGCACTTCAGGCATATTTGCTGTCTTATTTGCAGAATGGGCAAACAAACACCAAGCTCCACGACTGCAACTGTTCCCATAGGGAGAGTTTTACGGATTAAAAGTAACTAGGACACTGTAATTAAAAAAAACCTGAACAAACAAACAAACAAAAAAACTCCAACACCACCTAGCCCGTCACAAAGACCCAAACCCCACAACTTTTTTCTCTAGATCAGAAAACTCATGGTTGTGGTTATTACTAACAAAGTATTCTGAGAGTTAAATACCACTTAAATGCATTGAAACTAGGCTTGTCAAAGCCATCTCCTTCAGCTAAACATTCATTAAATCAATTAATATCGACACATTATAAAAACAACTTGCTACAAAACACAAGTTTGGATGCATGTGTCACCAAAAGCAAAAATACTCCACCAGCAACTAACTTGATGCTTTTGATCCAGTTTTTAGGTTTACTCTCTCTCATGAGCTGTTTTTGGCCTCGTGTAGGATGGGTTTATGCAGCAAGCTATGCAAGAAATGGCAAATTCCTTTTTTAAATTAAAATCAAAAACATAAAAAGAGAGCTGATCTGTCTTAAATCTCAGAGATCAGTCAACTAACAACAGCAGGTCTGGATTTGGAAGGTAACCTGGCCCGTATGCACTCACAGGTGATCTAGGCAAGACCATTAACGGTTATTTTCAGGTTAGCTCAGGACTCTGCCACTTACAGTGCTACTCACCACAAAGGACAAGATAATCTTGTGGATGAAGCATTTCACTGTTACTTGTGTCCTTAAGCATAACCACGCTTGACAGAGGGAGGCCAAGCTCTCCACTCAGCAGTGGCAACCCAATACCAGACAGCAGGAACGCAGCCACACAACAGACAGCACCCATTTTCCTCTCCACCCTTCCTTTTCCCATGGGGACGGTGTTTCTTAGCTGCAAGAAGGCGGGAAGTAAGCATTTACATCTGGCACTAAGTGCCCACGTCCAGAGAGTAGCAGTGGAAGTGCCATACCCAACTGGGTGGCTCTTTCTGTCGTGGCTGTGCATTGACAGGCACCAACCGTGAGCAGGAAAAGCAGGAATCGGAGAAGATGGGAGGAACTGGGAGGAACTGAAAGACCAGGGTTACTCAGAGCATACAGAGATCTCTGTTTTTGCAGCTCCCTTTCCGTTTTTGTCTTACAGTACTGCTGGCAAAATACGCCATTCTACGACACGGGGAAAGAAACAGCAGGCTATTTGCAAACTGCAGCAACGCTCCGAAGCTTGGAGCATGGCACTTACTGTTACAGACAGCTCAGCAGTTATTCAAATCCAATGGAGGGTCGTTGGGGAAAACTACAGAGAAGAGGGTTCTCTCCTAATCAGAAATTCAGAAAACATGGTTTGGAAACAGGCAACAGCAAGGTTTGCTTTCGAGCTGAAACACAACAGCCACTTCTCTGTGAAAGAAGCCATGTTCAGATCATACATACCCATGATCTTTCTGGGAAAAAACTTCAGTTTCTGCTAGAGAGAGAATACATCCAGCCACTTCATTTCAATACTTGCAAGACCTGGTCCTGAAAGAACCTGACACTCAACAATCTCTTGTTTATGTAACGACTGAGCAACACCGGACTTTCCCTTCCCAGCACCCCGGGGAAGACAGCAGGAGTTACCGGTGTGAACTGAGCAGATCTGCCCAGCTACAGCAGTGACCCAGCTGTTGGGTGCGGTTCTTTCCCTCCTATTTGCAGCCTTTAGGCAAAGCTAGGACAGCAGCAGGAGGGAAAAAACCATCCCATCCCCTGGCAGAGCTGGTCTTTAGCAACCAAAATGTGTGTAAATGCTGGAAGCACCTCATAGGAATTGCTCTGTGCCTGATTCTATACACTAGTTTTATAACATCCTCCCTTTTAATGCACAAAAAACTGGACCAGTTTCCCTGCCCTCATGCCTGCTCATCTTTCTCCCTGAGGACACTGGGGAGGAGAGGGCAAGAAACGTCCTTTCCAAGCTGTCACTAGGCAAAACCCTGCTGAGACCATCACGGGGCTGTGAAGGCAATGCACAGCAAACAGGAGGTCAGCTTTCAAAGCAGTGCTGGAAAGCAGCTTTTCAGACACAGCAAGCAGGAGCGGATCAGAGCAGCTCCTCAGCCAAGCATCGAGGCTCTCACCTGTGCTCATAGTGGTGGGACAGGAAACCAGAAGAGGGTCGGATGTCTGCCTCGAGGACGGTTCTGACCGGAGACCGAAAACATGTTTCAGAGTTAAGTGAGCGAAAGGTGCTGAAGTCATGGGTTCCCAGCAGGAACTGTGCTGCATCCTGCATGGCAGGCACGTTCAGGTAGCTGAAATAAAACATGCAGAGCAAAAGGAAAGGGGCATCAGGTGGGACCAAGCATGTTAGGTGGGTCAAAGTCCAATTAATTGATGAGAAGCTTAAACCCGGCACGCAGATTTAACATCGCAGCATTGTGGAAACACATTCTGCAAGATGGAGTTTGTCTTGTAATGGCCCAAACCACAAACCAAGATGCCAAGTGACATGAAGGTATTCAAAACTCCAGGCAAGATGAGGGTTGGCAAGGCACATGCTTTTACACAAACCTTTATCCTGCTGTGCTTCTCAGAACAGTTCAATTCAAATGACTCTACTGAAATTAGTGGCTAGAGCATAGGGCAAGAAAATTAAAATCCTTTCCAGTATCCGGATCTTATAAACTAAAAAAGATGCTGCCAGGTAAGAAAATATCAAGCACTATGACGGTTTTCCAAACCTTAGATTTGCAACAGCCTGAAGATGAAATTAGGAAGTAACAGAAATGGAATCAGTGAGCAAACTGACAGAGACAAAGCCAGGGTAAACCCAAGGTGGAGATGCAGAAGAATGAGCCAAGGGTAACACTCAGAATGTCAAGCATCCTTCAGGTTTCTTCATTTGAAGTATCTAGGTCTGTTCAAAATAGCCTTAAGCAAAGGAATTTAGACAGATTTTATTGACGTATTTGCTGAACAGATGCATATTTTTATTCTATTTTTGTCAATTTCTCCTAAGAAAAGCCTTAGTAAGCACGCATGATCTGTGGCTTAAGTTATTCAGATCTTAACAGAAGTCAAAATGTTTCTGAAGAAAACAAACACAAAAAGACCAAGATGAGATTTTCCAGCTTCATTAAATTTTTTCCCTGTGTTCAAGACAAATGACTAGCACTTACAGAATCCCGCTCACACTGAGAAGCACTGGTGACACCGAGTTGGCAATTCAGACGCCTACAGAAGTTCAACGTGTATTAGGCATTTGATACACCAGACGAGCTCAACAGTGCAAACACTACGAGCTTCTCCACTACTAGCAGTCCAAATGTCCCACCTTTTAGGAAGATACCTCCCATTCAGAATTTCTAATCCACTTACCCTATCCTTCATGTGGTATTGGCAGTTGAGAAAACTAACTGCAATGTCTGGACTAAATTAAGTGGTATTTCATAAAACCTGAGATTAAGGCACGTTGTGCACATAACATCTGATTTTTCAATTTTGTACTGATTTTTCCCTTCCACAGCCCCCAGAAAAGAAAGTCAGCAATTTGTTAGGACAATGTCATCTTCATTCCTCTGCTAGGGCAGTTGAGATTACATTTTTTTCCATCACCCACAACTGTTACTCCAATAGTGGTGATGAAATTACCGCAACTGGCTACAAACCTGTTTGTTGTGGAAAACTCCAGTTTTCTTGAATGTAAGTCTATCTCAGTACAACATAAACTAAAGAACAATAACAAATTATCCTCTGGGGTTTGTTTGTTTTTTCCTCACCCACTGTTTATCATGTCCTCAGGTTTGTATTTTTTTTAAATGGCACTGAATTTGTTTTTCTTCCCTTGCACAAACAAGCACTGATTTGTTATGACTCTGTGGCTACTCCAAGAACACAAGTGAATAATGAACTAGATAGACTGGTTTCTTATTGTAGGGTTGCCCAGAGTCATTGGTTCTCACTATTCAAACATACAAGCACTCAGACAGGGAACGAGAGAGCACATTTACATGCAGTTGCTACCAGAAATAGGACTAGGGAAAAAAAAAAAAATCTCAGCCTTCCTTCTTGACTGCCTGTATGGTCACACCTAAAACTCTGAGATCTGCCGTGCGACGCATTTCTGCCCATCTGCATCGTATCAGAGCACTGTTCCTTCAGCCAGCTGTCCAAAGCCGTTTGCTGTACGAATTGGCAAGGTCACCTGGGGGAATGCTCATCGCTTCCAGGAGGAGGGACACACAAAGTTGTTGATGGACTCTACCCACAGTCACTGAGTGTTTCAGCAGCGCTAAGCGTGTTTATCACCGGTACAACTGACAGCACAATTAAAAAGAGCTGTAAGTCTCAGGTCTCAGCGACCATAACTCAGTGCAGTTGCACCGATTTCAACAGGGAATCTGGTCTCACACATGGAATTACCCCCTCCCGCTTCCCCCAAAAGCCTTTCCAGAGTGCTGATGAGGCAGCTCCCCAGGGAGGTTTAATGGAACACACTTACCCTCCCGCAGGAGCCCAGCAGAGATCCTTTTCAAACACCGGTATTTCAGAATAATGAGCGCAGCCCATCAACAGCCGGTAAATGTAAGTTCTTGACAGTGCAGAGAAGCGTGCGTGGAAGCTACTGGTCACTCGATAGGCACTCAAAATGCTGTTAGGACAGAAGAGAATGAGTGAGATGGAGAGAAATTTCACACACTAATTCAAAAGTTTTTGCCTGGTCACCGCATAGATGGGAACTGAAACATGCAATGAATTCTCTGAGAAATGGCACTTACAATTAATTAAATATTATTCTCTCCTGACAGCCTCTTACTAACCAGTGGCCAAGGATTTGCACCCGACAGGCACTTGTCAAGTGGCAGAAGGCAGAATAGCCTTGACATCACCCCTGTCAACAAACACAGCAAATCTGCCTTAGGGTCATCCATCAATACGTTCTGGGGACACTCACACCACCACAAGAGGTGATGAGGCCTATCAGTCCTTCAGCTGAGGAATGGCAATGGATGGCACGTGTTCTTTGTTGCATGGTGAAACCAAACACCTCACCCAGCCCCTCAAACTGCATTGCACTTGGCTGAGGGCACCCGTGTTCCTCGTCACGCTTCAGGTGAGAGGCAGCATCTTCCCAAAGCAAGCTGGCTCCCTCCACCTCCAGCTGAGGAGCACACCTGACAAACACTGTGCCCTTCTGCTTTTGCAGAACCATGGTCCCAGACACGAGGGGGAAGGACTCCCCCAGTAACAGATACCTCTGTGCTCCCTCTCAAAGGCGGCTACGCAGCTCACTGCAGCAGATGGAGATAGCTGAAACAAGGTCACTCCCTCCCACGTCCCCCCACAACCCCCAAGACAAATAAGGACTTTGCTGCAGCAACGAAAATAAAGGCGCATCCCACCATCGCCCAGACTGAGTCTGTCTGAAAGCAGCAGAACACTGCACACAGGAGACCTCCTGGGAACCCTCACATTTCACGTGTGCAGAAAACAGCTTTTGGGAATGCTCATGTCTACTCGTCTTCCACTGACTCTGGGCAGTTAACTCAAGAAGCAGCTTTCTAGGCAGCCCAACGTCCCTGTTTTCTTCTATAAGCAGCAAGGAGAAATCGCCTTGTTTCTCTATGCCAACGCCACCACGACCATCACACACAGACAGCTTGGTAGCCAGAAGGGAGGGCACAAAGGCTGTCAGCGGGGAAAAACACCCTTCTCTCCAACAAGGGAGAAAGCAGAGCTTCCCTGTGTTCTGCACCTCCCCTAAAGTGTTATCACCGATTTAAACGTGTCAGCAGCAGTTTTTACTGGCTATGATTTTCCCTTATCCCAGAGTACTGGCTACTCACCATACCGCAGGGAGCATCCAGCACGGAGTCACTACTACACAGGCATAACCCTCTGCAGGCCTTACTTTCGAGGATACCTCTCGCTAGAAGGTGGTTTTTCTCCTGCTGTGCGCATTTCTTTCTTCGGAGCTTGGCATAGTGAGGGGAAGGGCCCCAAGGCACACAAAAAAATACGATACCATTTGGGACCAAATAATAGACAAAGCTATTTATTTACTTCAAAAACACTGGTGTTTCAGGGAGTTTTGCCAGCTCAAGTGCCTCTGGCTCACATCCCTTCAATGCAAGGGCTCAGACCACAGAAGACGCAATTAAAGCTGAGCCACAGGCCTCCAAAAGATTTGCAATAACAAGCCCAGGAGATCACTCTACTGCTATCAACTCTCGGTAGAAATGCAAACTACATCCTTCAGGCCTGCAATGGAGTTTGAACTTAGGACCTCCAGCCTCTTCTAAACACAGTAATATAAATATTACATTTGTTTTCCTCTGTCTACATGCCCCCACAAGCATTTCATCTATCTTGAGCTTCTCTTGTTAGTACTTATCTTATTTTTATTAAATAGTGATCCTGCTACCACCTTCTAATAGAGTGATTCTTTCAGAACAGCCTATTTATGCTCACATGATTCTTCAACGCAGGCATCCTTTCCTGCCTCTCCTAGCTGACACAATTGCTACCATAGAGCCTTTCTAGCTAGGAGTGTCTTTCCAGCATTTATTCCAGCAGCTCTTCACACATACTATATTTCAGGCCTTGTTAAGATCCTATTTTTTGAAAGACTGCTGCTAACTAAAGACTCACGGCACTTTTTAGCTTCTCAGCAGAGCCTGAATTTCAGAGGAGGTTGATGGAAAAAAAGCCCGAAGACCTCTAGCTAGAAATGGCAATATATTAGATACAAAGATGTCCTCCAGAAGTACATCCTTCTTTCTCTGCTGACAACAGAAACTAAATGCCATTTTGCAGGAGGTGGGAGGAATCCCAGCTCAGTCTTGTTGTCACTCAGACAGCTTTTATTTTGTGCTTACAAAACTGAAACCAGAAATAGGAGGTGTGAGTCTACTGTATTACCATCCCTACCTAAGGGACAGCAAAGCCCTCCTAAAGTTACCCCACCTGTGAAATACACTCTGATCTTTGTGGGCAAGATCCTTTCGAATATGCTTTGCAAATCTAAAAGACAGATCAGTTGATAGAAGAGATCCATCCTGCTACAAAGAAGGTTATTATTGCCGATGATACAGTCAGCCAGCTTGAAATCCTGTTTCCCTTCCAAGCTCTACAGACAATAATGTGTTCTCACAAAGATCCCTCTCTCCATCACCCCCTGCTTGCAACCACATGAAAGTGCTGACTTTTCTCTTTAGCATTAAGAGAGAATTCTTCTTGGCAAAGTCATATTTACAGAAGGAGGATGGCTGCTGAATAAGCTTAGACTCATGCCCATCACCAAGCTCCTTAATGGAAAGCAGCTGAACCGTTTTTAAAAGGTTCAGTGCAAGGGAGGAAGGAGAAGTAGAGCTGACCCAAGCTCTAACCCATCGGGACTGTACTGCATTCTGTCAGAAGACATCACCTCCTGATACGTACCTGTCCGATCTTAGCGCGAGACAAAACACTTTCCCCATCTGCGAGATCTCACTGCTGCCTCCTTTCAGAGACGCTCTCCAACTTAAAACCTTCTTCAGCAGCAATCCTGTTTGCTCCTGGACTGATCAGTCAAGGTATCACAGAGCTAGCTATACCCACGTGTCTGTACGACTGCTCCTATGGAATGTGGCAGGGTCACAACAGTCCTTTTAGCTCTCTAGGACAACTTACTCCACTAAAGCTAGACAACACAAGCCTAAAGTCAGGGAAGAGAGACTCAGATTCAGTGGCTGGTGACACACAGAACAGACTGATTATTGCAGTGGTAGCCTCTAGTTTTGACTCCCAAACAACTGCTCTAGTCCTTTAAGGAAGGAAATCAAAACTCTGACCTACTTTGTGTTCCCTGTTGCTGCTAGAACATCCAGAAAGTGTTTGACTTTCAGGGTGTATAGATTCTGACCTAGTTTTCAGTCTGAGCAAAAATAACAACCAAAACCCCACAGAAGTCAAATTCTATTTCAGAATCTTGTTTTTTTTAATTCACACATCAGTCTGAAAAGAAATAATCTCCAGCCCCAGCCCATGGCAGCTGCCTTAGACTCTTCACACATACGTCAAAGAAGGTGAAAGCTGTCAAGGGACAGTAACTCACAGATGTTAAGCACGCAGCTTAGCCAGCTTGAGAGAGAGGTTTGCTTTGTGTTCAGCCTCTCGCTGCAGAGGAATCTCGCTGCTACTTTAACAGGCCAATGAAGGAACTGGATTTGTACATGCAAAACAGTCAATCTTATATTATCATGCTAATATTCAATCTCAAGTTTGGGATGCATGATCTGACTCGTTACTGGATGGCTGTCCATGGGCTCTCTAGTAAAAGCAGCGAAATCTGTATTTGCTTTTCTTTCAGACACCCACTGTGAAACCTCTGCTTTCAGAGGAAGACTCAACCAACTCTGCAAACTGCTAAAACACATTTTTGCAAATAAGGTGTGGGGGGAGAGGAATTTCCCTTACAGATTTCTGGGGACTGACAGCCGTGCATTTCTAAGAGCAGCCACACTCCATACCAAACCCAAGCAGTGTAACAGTCATCTCACGCTGCCCTTAGGCTGAGCTCACCCACTCCAAGACACCGCGAGAGGGTCGCGTGGAGGGACACCAACAGCTAAGCTAACGTGGACAGTCAGAAGTCTGTTCAGATCAAAGGGGAAAAGCAGTGTGGCCTGATGCTCTTCCCAAACCTGAGGGCTGTCAAAGGAACTGTAAACATCCAGAGAAAAAGGTCAGTTAAAACAATGTAATAAACAGCCACTAACAGGAACTGTGTGCCTCTGGTACTAAGGCGCTCTCAGTGCCTTCCTGCCGTCTTTCCTGTGCTCAGATTCCAAGGATTTTACTTCCTCTTCCCCCTCTGATGGCTCCCCTGGTGCCTGTTCAGAGGTGAAAGAATGCAGCGGGCTCTGAGACAGCTGCTGCAGCTTCTGCTCCAGTCACTGACCGAGCCAAGAACCTGCAGAGAAAAGGTCCCACTGTACTTTAATAATGCAAAGCATCACTGACCTACAACTCCAGGAACCAGGAAACCACTGCAAAACCCAGCCCTGAGGCCATGAGAGCTGCAGGCACTAAACACTTCTTTGGGACAGGCCTACAGCAGGCACAGAGGTGGGATCCCAGTCACAAGGTACCTTGTTACAGCAGCTAATGTCAAGTCGTCACTCACACACACTCATGACTGTCAGCATAGGTTGGAATTTGCTCCCTGGAGACAACATGCCCTCTAGACATGACATAGCAGAACCCTGTAGGCAGAGTCCCTCCACCTAATACTGCTCCTTGCACCAACACAGCACACGGTCTAGGGGATGGCCACTGGACCAGAATGTGACCCCTTCAGTCCATCCCCAACTCACACTGTGTCAGTGTAAGGTCTGGAGCGAGTTGTGTCACGGACTTCTGAACAACAGAAACAACACAGGGGAAAATGTATCTCGTGGGTGAAGATGGGAGATCATTGCTGCATTTCCTCCTTCCTCCAACAAAGGCAAAATAAAAGATTTTGACTTGCCTCCAACTCACCGGATTGGCTCATCCTTCAAGTGGTAATTAAGACTGGAGAGGATCTGTTTCTCATTAAAGGCTGGCTTCCCTGGTGCTCTCTGGATGTCAAGGTGAGCAGCGTTGCAGAGTGCATGGACGCCAGCATCTGTTCGGCTGGAGATGTGGAACTTGATGGGAACAACGGGCTTCAGGTTCTGCGCTGCCTTCTGAAAGCCAACACAAGATGGATTCATGAATAGCAGACTCGCTTTGAGCCAGCCAGGAAAAAACATCCTCCTCCTTGCTAACCACATGTCTCCTTATTGTTCACACAGAGAAGTAATTGGGAGTCTTACCATGGGCTGCAAAGAAAGAGGTGGAGAGAAGCCTGTCTGGAGAACTTCTCCTAGCACCAGTGGCTTCTCAGCTTTTGTCCTGAAATCACCTCAAACAGAACATCCAAAATGCCATGTGAGCTTCCCTACATGTACTTTGTTGTACCCTGTAACCCAAGCCAACAAAGTGAAAAACATTCACCTTCCTATCCTTTGCTTTGTATTATAGCGTGAGTGGGAAAGAGGACAGAGGATTCCATGTTTAAATCCAGACACCATCCCTGCAATTTACTGCTAAGAACTGGACTCAGATTGCTTCAGCAGCTCTTAAAAAGCTGCAGAACCCAAGCCTTAAAAGGATGGAAACAGCACAGAGGGATGTCTGAATGACGCCAGCCAAGACGCCTGCCGGAGCTCAGGCTGCATCCTTTGCTTCCAGTGCAGGCCAGAACAACGTAAAACACTGCGGCTCACCGCTGCAGGCAGAAGTTCTATTCCATCCACAGTGGGAGCAGGGCTACAGAGGGCAACACGCTTCCATTAATTGTTAAGAGCAGAGGAGGAGCCAGGGGACCAGATAAGCAGTAGCACAGCACTGACGTAATGCCTTTATTAGTCCACTGAGAAATGCAAATGGATCTAAGAATCAAGGCACAGCTCTCATAAAACACACCAGCAGTTGTGGAGCTGACACTGAGCTATCCCAGCAGGCACAAATAACCACAGGACAAACACACGCCACTGGCAGTCACTAGAAGGAACTTCCTTATATTCCATGCTTCCACAGTTGCATTAATGCAGGACTTGGCTAATCCTGGAGAGCACTGGTTTCTTCAGGAGCTAGAGTGGCCTTAATATTCAGGTGATGTCTCGCGCTAAGACCTCTGCCATAGCAAGACTAAAGCAGAAAACAACAAACATTATTTACACCATCACAGAGTTCAAGCTTATTGGAGCCAAAAGGCTGGCTCCAATACACTGCAGATGAGATGTACTAAAAAAATTAGTCAGCAAACTGTATTGCAGCAAGCTGACTTCTTAACGCAAGGGGAAGGACAGCGACTGAGGTCCTCCAGGTTCTGTGCACAGATTTTGGCAAGGATGTGCTGGAGAATCCACCTATGGCTAGGATTGTTGTTTCCCTTTCCCAGCTGTTCCTCTCCACACAGCTGGCTTCTGTCCCCACCTTGTTCCTGCCTTTCCATTCTGCCCACCAACCAAGGGCTGGAAAAACAACTGGGTGAATTACTATAGGTTCCTGCTGGGAAAGTAAATCAAACCCTGGTAAATGAGTCATTAATATGGTGTCTTTTAATCAAGATGTGCACACTAAAGAGAGAGAACAAAAGAGATGCTAACACAGTTAGTTAGATGCTATATTTAAGGGTCTGTCTAGGCTGGCCTGAGTTTAGCAAAGCCGGGGCACGGGCGGTTTGGTAAGGGACAAACACTGGTAGGTCAGAAATTTTGGTATTCCAATAACTCATTAATGCAATGTTAAAACCATCATAGGTCATACCTACAGCAAGGTTTTAAAGTAGGTTGCTGGACCACTGCAAAATACAACTTTTTTCTTTGTGAGGACAGGCCCTTCGACCGAAAACCCAATGTAATTTGTTACAGTGCATGAGTGAAGCATACCTGAAAGACTGAAAAACAACAAAAAAAGCAGAAAACCAGAGGAATGACTAGAAATATCCTGCTCTTTCCCATCTCCACTTCCAAGTAGTGAACCCAGCAGTGGTCTTTATTAGATTTTAATTTGGTACCAAGAGTCAATAAAGTTTGAACTGCTGACTCACAAATGCCTTCCAGACCCCCATTATTTGAGCAGACAGGATCCTGAGCTCTCGGAAATATAGTATTAAAATGCACATGAAGGCAAGGAAAAAAACATAACTGAGATGCAGGGGAAGGCCTGGGAAACAGAACAAAAATGACCCTAGCCTTTTCCGCTTCCCAATCCTTCTATTTGGAGTTCACATGTGGTTACAATTAACAATGAAAATCTTTTATTTATCACCCTTAAGCAGAGAGAAGCAGACAGAAATTAACTGGTTTTCTGCAGTAGACCTTGGCTTGTGCCTCAGCAATTTGTCTTAAAGCAGAAGTTGCATTTTAAAAGCAAAGTTGCTGCAAAGATATGTTTGGGTTTTGCAGGCTCCTGCCTTCCTCCACCCTCTTCTACCCCTCCTTAATCATCAGGCAAAAAACAGCCAGGGGAACATAGTGGAATGGGGTTAGAGGGAGAGAGAACAGCAGAGAACATGGAAAACATCCTCCCTTCTTGTTACAGGCTCGGAGGAGTTTGGGTGCAGCACTCCTTTGGATCCCACACTGCATCCCATTTCAATCACTGCATCTGAACAAAGCTTGACAATATGAACAGCGTTTGGATCTCCTCTCTGCCAGCGGGAGCTGAGCCTTACTGGAGAGCAGATGGGAGAGGAACAGAGGATTGCAGCCTCCAAGGCAAATCTGGTTGTTTCCCCCACCCAGGTCAGCCAATGAACCCACAAAGGTGCAGGACTGAATGACAGGTTCAACAAATGGTATTTTCACTGCTGCCCTTCTCCAGCATGATCCTGTCCCAGGCGCGCCTCTCTGGAGAGATGACTGCAGGATGGACGTGATGGACATCCAAGGAGGAATGTGACCACCATCTGCAACAAACCTCAGCTTGTGAAAGCTGAAAGCTTTGTTTGTGGATTCCTCCTCCAGCCCAACAGTTATGCAGTTGAAAATATACTATCAGCCGCTGCCTCCAGTTTCAATTTTAATATTTCATTTAAATCCCATCCTAATTAATCTCCTTAAAGAGAGAATTTCTGAGCTGCTGAACTCCTATGCAGGCAATTCAGAAATGACCCCCTCACCTATGCAAATGTCTCCTATCTGTACCATCCAGATGCCCTTTGAGGCTATAGGCAGCTGATGGTTTTCTCCTCTGTTCCTGTATACTTTAATCTGTTAATATCACCCACACTGAGTTTCAAAAGAGACACGATATTTTAGTAATTGCTTGGATAGCAACCAGTTTTTCCTGCCCTTTTATAAAAATCAAGTCCCTAAAACAAGCAGTCCTTTCATCTGAGGAACTCAAAAGCCTTTACTGCTGTTCATCCAGATCCCTGCCCTGTTGGATATCATCTATGGATTCCTATGGGGAAACTGAGGTGGGAGGTAAGCACTTTACCCATGGGCACCCAGCTAAAAAGCAACAGAGAAGATACAGGAATAAAGGAGCTGGGTTGTCCTCCCATGTGCTCAGAGTTCCCAGGTCTCTGCTCCCTTCTTTAAGCTACAGAGTATGCAAATATCCTCTTTAGCAGGTGTTACAAACACCAAAATCTTGGCTTGGCACTCGCTGGAGACCTTTCACTGAGCCCAATCTTGTCCATTTCCATTTATTCTTCATTTCCCAAGTCTTTCCAGACAATTGTATTCCTGGAGCAGCAACAAGCATCCCAGGGTGTCAGTTTATACCTCTAACACCCTGCACACCAGTGATGCAGGCGAAAGTACTACTTGCATTTAACGGGTCTGTTCTGCTAACAGGTTTCACTCACTAAGCACTTCCATATTTTGAATCACACCGAAACTTCCACTGCTGTGTGCCAGAACGCTATGGGTCCACAGTCCAGATTGCTGCTACTACTCGCCATCTACCTCAACCAGAACATCTGGGAACCACAAAAAGAACCTGTGAAATCACTTGTAGATGAGTGTGTGCAAGAGAAAGTGTGCATTAGGAATGTTTTGGAAAAATTAGTGCTTATTTCTTTCACAGCAGCTGGATTGCTTACTGGTTTCATCACGCACGGCATTAGTTGCACAGACACAAGGGATTGCACTGCGGTGCTGAGGATGCCACACAATTCGTAAGTTGCTGCATTCCAATAAATAATAACACACAAGCTTCTGGTTGGAAGTCATCACAGCCTCACTGACTCAATGGGTGCTATGTCAACTGAAACTAATTAAAAATCTAACTCCTTTTTAGTGGAATAGATAAAAGTTGGTGAAAGCCAGGAAGAAAAAGCTGAGACAGTGGCTTCTGCTAGAAGAAAGGGTTTCCAAACCAATGTCCTATGCCACTGAAATTATTATCCACACCAGGGCTGAAGATGACAGTTCGCTGGGTCCATTTTCCTCTCTTCCCTTTTTTTTTTGATGGGGGGAGGGAAGCGGGGGGTGGACAGGAGGTTGTACCAATGCTGCCTTGCATAGTAAGGAGTTTGTGTATGTTCTCTTCCTCTCCTCTCCTACTCCCCCTTTTCCTTTCATGAGGAATAGTATCTGGCCTTAGCACAGGGCTGCTGGCCAAAGCACAGCTTTGTGTGGGGAAGATTAGTTTTGGGCAGCGTCTACCAGCACAATGGGAAACAGCACATGCAAGTGATGATTCAACCCAAACATGAAAGGCAGCTTAATTCTGTAGATCCTAGCAGGCCTTGCATTTGGTGCCTGTTAGCACAAGCAACAGCTACTCACTTTAGCAAAAGGTGCTACATGTGAGATCTTTCTTTACAGTAGGGACGTTTGTAAGAATTGAGACCAGAGTGTGAAGTCCTGCAGCTCCTAAATTTCCACATAGAACTGGAGGGAGCCAAGTCACAGGACTCAAACCTCCCCATCTGGGGAAGCAAGGTCTGGAATTTTGGTTTGGACCCATTGCTAGCAAGCTGGGGTTCCAAATGCTTTAAGGCAAATATGTTGTCTCCCAGAAAGAAAGAAAGCGTTGTCTGCAAAGCTCACCCCCCTCAAAGATACATTAAAAGCTCCTTGAAATATCTACATCTGTCCCTGAACTAAAACAAGCCTCTGTTTCCTCCAGCCAGGCCTGGGGCCCTGTTGCACACCAGTACTGACAACTACAAAAGCTTCCATGTCTGGCATGCTACAGAGCTTTACAGTGACAAAGGGTTATAGACAGGCCTTCTGCTCAGCCCCAGTCCCGCAATTTTACCTTCTCACACAGAGGGCTGCAGCACACGCTCACAAACCAGTCCATTACACTTCTGTTGAAACACAAGGTCTACACCTCACAGGTTATTTGCTTGCCTGCAATTGCAAACTAATGTCTGAACATATTTAGAATGCAATAAGGATCTCCTTGCAGATTTCATTTTGCCCTTCCCTTCAGTTGCCTTTCTGGCTTTGGAAAGTTGTGAAGTTCAAGGCTGCGCAGAAATGGAGGAAAATAAATTCCTACAGGCCCCAGAAGTTTTCTATTAAAGTTGCTTTAAGACTTCCCATGTGGTTCTAATAGACACAGCCCAGCTCAGCAGTGCCCAGCATCAATACCACCACATGAAACAAAGCACATGTCCCACAACTGGCCAGCAAAGTGCTGATACTGTGAAAAGACAACACCAAATAAGTTTATCTTTTTCTTTTTTTCTTCTTCTTTTCTCCATTAATCACCCATCCTACCCATCCGCCTATTAAAACAAAGTTACTCAGATAATGCAAAACAACTGCTGGGCTCACCCAAAGTCCGGCGCCTGGGGCTGAGACACTGGATGGTTCAGAGGATTAGAAAAATGAGATAGAAAGTCCTCTGGGGCTCTTCTTTCAAGATCTGCACAATATTTATACACTTTCTCCACAACGGTCTTGGGCAAGAAGCCATGCAAATACACCCTGAGAACGCTTATTCAAACCATAATTCATCACACTTTACTTCTGCAGACTGCTTCGCAAGAGCACGCAGGAACTATCACCCTCGCTCAGCAAACCGAGGCACGGCGTGGAAACACCTCGGCCACGGTCAGAGAGCGGCTGGCTGGGACACCAAGTCTGCTCCTGGAGCAGCTCCCCAACAGCTCTGCTCCTTCGCAGCACCGGGACTGCAGCTAACGCAGGCGGAGCACAGGCTATCACAAACAAGCACGGTGAGCGCACCTCCTTCCCAGGTCAGACAGTCTGACCGACCCGAGTAACAAAAAGGCACGATCTGATCAAAATCAACCGGTTTCAACCTCTTCAACAACCGCTCATCTTCTAAACGGGCACAAGCTCTATTTCAAACTGCATGATGCTTCTAAGACAAGAGAGAAAAATAACGCAGCTTCCTTTGGATTCCCACCCTGCACAGGAACACGGGGATTCACCAGCACTGCTCAAATAAATGCAGCTCGGCAGCAGCTTGTAATTAAATTACTATTCAGCTGCACAAACACCCAGGTGTGCTGAGCATTCACCCTCTGCAAGTGACCCACTTTCTACGCGCTGCTGTAACTATGCATGTTTTGCACACCTACTGCACACTCACTCCAAGCCCGAACAGCACTTACGGCCAGGGAAATCCCAGGGAGCAGCGCCGAGCAACAGCGATAGCAGGATCACACCTTTTTATGCCGGCATATTAGAAGAACGGAAACTAAGCATTTTTTTAATTTGGAACAATGGATATCCTGCTGTGCTTTGTTCTGCGTCTGAAAACCTCCATCAGAGACATCCTCTCCAGGGAGGATGCAGCATCTAGCTTCTAAATCTACAGAGGACTTAGACATGAACTAGAAGCAGAGCACCTAAGCCTGCTCAGAAGTGAAACAGTTTGAAGAATGAGCGGAGGCAAAGCCACACATGCTAGGGAAGCTCAGGTGCTTGAGTACCTTCAGGTGGGCCAGCACCTGAGCAGGGGCTCTCGGAGTCACAGTTCTGGACTCAGATGCCTCAATTTCAAGTCTCACTAAAGGGTTCGTCTCTTTTTCAGGATCATGATCTTAATGTCTCTGACTTCACCCTGATCTGTTTCTTCTACCTACATACTGACATAATTTCTAAAGCACTTTGACACTCAATAAAAGACACTTCTGTAGTGCTAAACACTATAGTACTCAAAACAATCAATCTAAAAATAATATTTATCCTTGATAATATCTGTAGCTCAACAATGTGACCCTAGAAGTTCCATTTTAATGACAATACGATTAGCAAGAGCCTACCTCCAAATAATTCTGGACTCCAAGCACCAACTGATCCTTCGAAGTCTCCATAACCCCACTGCAGAGCAAAACAAATACAATAGTTATTGATATGTGTCAAGACCCAAGGACTTGACACAGAGTCCCCCAACACAGCGAGAAGTTAACGGGGGACAGTCACTGAACATTGAGTGCCCATGGAGTGCCACTGAGCGACCTGGACCTTTCCACAGAACTTGCAGGGACCACTTTGGTGACCGGGCAGGAAAGCAGATGCAGCAGTTATTTGCAAGAAAGGAGGCCGAGAATAAAAATCATCCTTTGAAAGTGGCTTTCTGGACTTGCCCTTCAGGTGGAGGCTGACATGTTGGGAAGACAAAGCAGACAAATTCCACTGGAAAGGAGTTTGCAGATTAAACTATTTCAGGGCCATTTGCAGGTCACTTTCTTGCAGGCCCTGTGGATGTCACAAAGGGGCTAAAAGACCACGAAGACAGTTTGTGATGAGCTTCCTTCCCCACGACAGAGGCCACAGCCATTCGCAAAAGCTGCTGAAGTGCAGAGAGATATGCCCCGAGGCTAAACCCAACCTACCCGTAACTACTCGGAGTAATTTAAGTCCGTACCCACAGCCACACAGACCATGTGCTGCAAAAGAAGTGTGGGTTTTGGCTTACGATGGTATTATTTTGTAAAACCCTCACGAAGAGAGGCACATGGGCTGGAGCTGCACCAGTTCTCCCCAACGCTTTTCTTTTTTCTTTCCACGTGAACAAGCACAGCAACATGCGTAGGCTGCTCGAGGCCTGGGGAATCCCAACCCGGGCCATCCACCGGCAGGACCCGAGCCCAGGGCCGGTCTGACCCACACCCATGGGTGTGGCTGCGACCCGCCGAGCAGGGCCAGGCCACCAAACCACTGCCAAGGAAACGCAGCCACCCGCCTCCCCC
>Ga0065711_1007406_pt1 | contig 23232 bp, 11 predicted proteins | sample Hoacrofraction12_FD_59098 | JGI IMG/M metagenome (GOLD analysis project Ga0065711, IMG submission 59098) | Hoatzin crop microbial communities from Cojedes, Venezuela - Epithelial fraction 12 v2 (version 2) | ecosystem: Host-associated > Birds > Digestive system > Esophagus > Crop | place...
CCCCCGCCCCCCTTAATTCACCTCTGTGTTTATTTCTAGAGGGGAGAGGGAACTCCGCTGGAGCTGCGGGCACGAGGGAACTTCTACAGACATTTGTTGTTATTATTATTTAATATTCTCTGTTAGGGCTCGGGGGTGGCCGCGGACTCATGCTGCTCTGGGGGAGGCTCTCAGCTGGCCCGTTCTGCTTCGGGAACTTCTTCACGTTCCACCCCATCCTGGCAATGTTGTTGGATTTAAATGAGAAAGCAGAAATAACGGTCAGATGTTCCGAGGACGCGTAATTTTGTCAGCGGTACACCTGGAGGCTGTGTGTGCGTGTACGTGCGCACCTGTAAGCAGGCTCATAAGTATTAATGTTGTTTCCACGAAGAAGAGAAGCCCACACGCAGTTAGGATTGGAAGGCTCCGTATCCCGCCCCCCAAAACCATAACAAGCAGGGAAATCAGCAGCCAACTCGGGTAATACTTCATCCACCACCCCTCACTCATGAGTCCCCGGTCCACGGCTCACGGGTTAGTGAGCAACATAAAGCTTGGGAGACCTTCTCGTGCTGCTGAGACCTACAGGAAATTAAAAAGTTAAAGCTGAAAGCCATTAGGGAGAGTAAAGTATGATTCTGCCCACAACGCTTAACGCTGAGCGAGTTATTGTCCAAGGTCAGAAAAGGCTGGGGATCACCAGTCTACACATAGTCATCAGTCTGACTCCCAGCTCACGTTATCTCTGTACGCAATTTAAATAACTACTTAAATGACCCTGAAGTTTTGACTGGGAACAATACTTGTCTGCGTGCTATGACATCGAACGCAGCGCTGGCACTTCTTTCCTCTTCCACATTGTGTCTGATTTTTGTTGATGTTGGAAAATAGGTGGTCCAGCTGGAAGTGATAACTTCTGAACGTGTCTTCAGATCATATTGAAACAAAAGCATGTAAATGGATTATCTAGGGTAGTAATTTCTTGAAGAGTTATAAATGCTGCAATTATCTGCCTTGGTTTGTATTGGTGAGATACGAATGGTCAAAGTAAGGCTGCACGCCAATTCTTTGGCATAAATCGCCATCCCCCTCACCTGAAAACCAGTTCCCCGCCCCTCCAGCTGCCAGTGCCCCACATCCTCAGGTGTCCTTCCCGAAGGCTTCGCAAGCAGCTGTTGAGTGAGCTCCCGCGGTGAACTGCTGTGCTTGGGGAAAGAGTAGCAGCATTTCAGGCTGGAAGAGCCAGGCAGGATTACGGTAACAGCCTTCTGCAGGAGGCTTAGGCCGTAGGGGTAAAGCCACGGGTTTCTTCTTGGAAACTAGGGAGACACACATACATCTCATTATTTCTTAAATGAATTTTACCACATACAAATTCTGTTTTAATAGAATCTTCTTCATTGCACCAAATCAAAACCAAGAGTGATGCATTCATCAAATCAAAACAAGAGATTAATTTTAGGTAGGCAGAATGTATTTATTTAATCAGAAATTTAAGTCAAACATGATGTCTTGCATGCTGTGTCTTAGGAAAAGTTTTGTGGGTTCTTAGGCAGGATTTGTGCTTTTTCTTTGTCTTTTATAAGTGTTCTATCATTTCTTATTGTCTCTTTCTAAATGGGTTCTGCCTGGAATACATACGCATGCAGCTGAACACAGGAAGGTGGAAGAACTTTTGTACCTCCGCATACAATATAGCCATACAATACCCAGTCTGCCTTTCCTGCTGTCAAAAATAAGCAGATTATTCGTCCTCTATTCCTTCTGCACACTCTGGCATGTGAGCAGAGGCAAGTGGAGCCTTTCTCATGTCTTTCCTCTCTGCTTAGCTGGTGGAGCAGGCACTGGGGAGATGCCCTCTCAACTCCCCCACCCCTGCGCTTGAAGTGAATTCTGCTCAAAGGGGCACCAGATATATTTTATTCCCTTTTATACCCCTCTAGGGTCAAGTTGCAATCCGGCCTTTTGATTTCGTTCTCTCTGGGATGGGGACATTGTTGTCTCGTTGAGTGTAACATGCGATATAGATGACAAAACATCTCAGAGAAATAATGGTATCTCCAGCAACACAGTGTCCCCTGGCACTATGTCAGAGCATTAATCCAGAAATGACTCAGATTCCCGCTTACTAAACCACTGCCACTGCTCAGTGGCTGCATGCACTGTAGGTTTTGCTCATCACTCTCCATGATTTAGTGAATATTGTATTAGAAAATCCATTTTGTTTTCTGTGCACCATTTTGGTTATGAGACCGTGCTGTTCCTTTGCTTTTTCTCCCTATGTTGAGACCAGGCACTATGAATGCAGGACAAACAGTGCAGGAATATCAGTGGTCATTAATATTAAATACTTTGCCTTAGCAGTACAGTGGGAATGCTAATGAGGATGACTAATCTTTGAGAAACCATTTTTTCTGCCTGAATTTGAAGTGGGCACTAGCCAACAACAGTTCACGTGGGGAAGGATACCGTGAAGCTGACAGAAGTGATGGACAAATTCTGTTTTCACTGTCTCTTCGCTGATTAGAATAAGCAGACAAGAATAGATACAAGAGAAGGAAAGTCTAGGGACTCTGAAAGAGATAATTAAAACTCTGATGTCTCATGGGTAAAGGGCGGAATTTTTCTTAGATTGGGTTTTGTCAAGATCTGTAATTCATGCTTTCTCTGTGAGAAGGACTCACGGCTTTTTACATATCAAGGTCACCATATTCCTTCTAGATAGCTCACATCATCAAAATGCTCCTTAATCTCAGAAGTTTGAGTAGTTTATTTACGAAGGTAGAGCTAAGTGGGCTAACAACCTGAGAGCTGAGAGGCACATTATGTACAAGGAGAGGGGGCATTGGAGCAGCCACCAGGAGCTTAGTACAGAGAGTGCAGATCAGAAACATAGACTCTGTTTTCTGGGGCCAGATGTTCCAGCTTTGATGGTTTTTTCTTCAGCAGCAAGAATTCCGGGCTTGCTTTTCTCAGCTGCCTTTCTCCAACCCTACGCAGGTGGTGGGAGGACAGCGAAAAGGGACAAGGCAGCGAGCAACACAGGAGCTACCATCCTCGGAGAGAAATCCTTTTTACCACAATATAGAGCTCAAGGGAGCTACTTTTGAGTGCAAGCTCCAAACATAACATTTTGAGCTCAAAATCCTCTAAAAGAAACAAAACCAAGAACTGGTGAATCCGTCATAGAACATCCTCAGAGTGAGTGGACTTGGACAGAAAACATGATACAGCGATGAGAGCAAGTTTTAAAAATGATTGCTTATCACAGAACAACAGGGGATATCTATGGTGTGTTTAACATGGAACCTTAATCCTCACATGTACCATCTATCTTTATTATACGCTTTTCCAGGCACTTCTGGCCCAGGAAATCGACATTGTTTTTTAAAGGGGGAATTCCAAGAGTTATGGTGGATTTTTTTCAATTTCAGTAATTTGAAATGCCCTCTCAGTTCTTCTTCCTGAGCCAATGGTACTTCTGATTAAACATCAGGCTTGATATTCGGGCTGCCCTTGCGAAAGAAAACTCCAGAAAATCTTTTTGCCTGTGCTGCTGAGACAGTTCCATCTTCTGCTTCTCATTTCCAGCTGTGTACTTGCTAAAGAAGATCAGAGCAGTTGTGCTTACAGTGGGAAACTGTAGCAGATAATTCGGTGGTTTAATTTCTCCTCAATTTCTGTTTATGAAGTAGGAAGCATTTTGTTATTTTTTATGAAAATGCTCTCTCTTCTTTGAAATAATTTGCTAAATAATTCTTTGTTGGCAGATCTCGAGCAATGTGTTTGCTTTGAACGTTCTGTAGTTGAGGCACAGGTTTTGTCTAGACAGGTCACGAGCTTCTGCTTTCTGCCTAGCGGACTCTGACTTTCAGTAGCTGTTGCAACTGTCCAGACTGCACAATTTCAGGAAAGGCTATGCAAATTTTGAGACTGAACATTGTTTGTTAACTTTATCTTAGCTGCTGTTATTTTTTCAATTAGTGACTTCTTCAGGAGTTCACTAGAATTAATTGATTGCAGAAATCAAATAGCTGGGCTCAAACCCACCACTGTGGATTGGAACGTTTTTCTCAGGCTACTGTTTTTGTCTGCTCTCTTGGTTTGAGAAGAATTCATTAAGTGGAAGTATTTTGATGTAAATAGTAAAAGCTAGATGAATGTTCATCACCTTTCTGTCCTGAACCCAAATTTTGCACCCCCGAGTGTTCATGATTTTCTGAGGCTGGGTGAGCTAGGCACTGTCCTGCTCTGTGTGTTTTCTTTTACCTTTTACATTCACTCTTATGGAACGTTTCCTCAGAATTACGATCTCATCCTGCAGCTGTCTTTGGCCTCAACAGTGGGGCTGAATCCTCTCCAATAGCTCTTGACAGCCCTGCACACACCTCACTGGTACTGAGTCTTCAGGTACTGCCACTGTCATCGCTTCTTTGCTGTTGTTCTCTCCAGCCAGGTACGGGTTTATCTTCCACTCTGCTTAGCAGGCAATTTGTGTCTCCCCTGCCTCATTCTTTGCTGGCTTTCTTGCATTATGGCAACAAAACAGGATCATACAACAAACTTCAAAGGAAATGTGTCACTAAAGAGGGGAGTGGGGGCTTGAAATCAGGTAAACGCCCATGGAATTGTCCATTGTTTTGATAGAAATATGGTACTTTTCAACCAGAAACCTGGTGTCACCGATAGACTAGAATTTTATGCCTTATCAGACTTCAAATAAGCACCAGGTACCACTGAAAGTGTTGGAAGCATCATATTTTTTGCTCATTTTTAGCTGAACTTGTTTCACAGCCTTTCAACACTATCATCCATTGTGAAGTTCAAAGAGTCTTAAATGCTGTAAAACAGTCATCAAACGCTATAATTAAACTTGCCAGTCATCCAGATTTGACCCAAACTGCCCGTGTCTCAAGATGTTCGTCAGGTGTCTGGGTTAGATTTCAGCTCAGTCTTTTAAAGACATGAAGACACCTAGCTCTCAGCAGCTTTCGCAGAAATCGTAAGCAGGCAAATCATTTCGCTCTTCTGTCAAAGCATCCCCACCACGCAAACTCCTTGAGCGCTTCTAGCCAGAACTAGCGTGGGGTACCTCAGGCACACCGAAAGGCCATAGCCCTGCCCGGGACCCGGTAGGATCCAGACTCTCTTCAGCAACGCCCCCGCGGGGGACAAGACCGGTCGCATGCAGCTCCTCCTAAAACTGACTGCTAAGGGCTAGATTCAGATTTGTCGCTGGCTCTCCTAAAACTGACCCTTGGACAAGTATCCATTCAAAATTCATAGAAACACAAACAGAGGCTCAAACTGAACAGTTGTATTGGAAATGGAAGTGGGCTATATGACATCTATTTTCAGACTTACATATGCACTTTCTTTTCTTGTTTTCAGTACATGTCCAACGCTTGAAGGTCACAAATGACTTCTATGCATTGGAAATGGACAGAAGTAGTATAAAGAGAATCAAGGATAATTTTGCCATCTCTGCAGAGAGTAATTTTTCATGCTTGACAGAACCTAAGAAACATTAGCGATAAAAACAAATGGCTTGAAAATTATGACCTTCTTTCTGGTTTCCTAATGAACTAGCTGGAAAACAAAAAAAAGAAAGATTTTTATCGTTGTCTGAGGATGAGGTTTCTTCAGAGGTATTTTTCCTGGGTTTAAATAACTCATGCATTTACTCTCTCTTTATAGGTCTCCAAGGATCTCAGAGACCATTACCTCAGGAATTATCCAAAGTTATCAACTCTCTTAAGGAGAATCACAGCAAATACCAGAAAATTTTGTCCTAAAAAAAGTTTTAATAATTGAATTTCTGAACTTCTCTTCTTCTTTTTCCTCCCTAGCACTTAAAAACGCTTTACAGGACCTACACACTCAGCATCAGTAGGCTGCCAGGTGAAAGCAGACAAAAGGGAATCCTTTGCAAGAATATTAAATTGTTATACTTCCTTCATTGCTTTGTGTACTAAGTTAGCAGTTGCAGCAAGCAAATAAAGTGTCTACCCACCTTAAAGCATAGCATGCTCCTTGAAAAGAGTGAAAAGTCCTCCTCAGAGTTAGTCCTCTTAACTAAAACAGCACATTTAAACTTCTTGCTTATTCCCAAGACTTTTTCCCAGGCTTAGCTGCCCCCAAAATTTCTTCCCAGGGATTTTCTCCTATGAGAGGACTACCCCATGTCTCTTCTGTTGTTGAAGGGTCTAATGGAATCCACCTGCAGCACTGAGTCAGCCGTGATTGATCTGCAGTTAACTGCAGGGCCTCAACACCTCCTGCGTGCTGGTAACAAGAGAACCCTTCTTCCCTGATGACAGGAAAAAAAAAAAAAGAAAATAACATAACATAAAATATTTTATGATGGAAGGAAGGAGGGTAGATGTATTTGTTAGACTTAGACTTAACATGTCTCCTTTCAAGTCCTGATAAACCAAGACATGGATTTTCTAACTCTTCACCCCACAGTGCAGAGCTGGTATAAAGCCCAGAACAATTTTTGGTATTTTGGGAGATTTTTTTTCCCTTGCTGAGTTGATGAATAATTCAGGTTTTATATTATCCTTGCCTCCTAGCAATATAAATTTCAATTTGGCTTCAGCAAGATCTTAATATAAATATGTGATTAGAGAAGGAATCTAAATTAAATTGCTGTAGTTAAGTTTTATGTGCGTTAAATGTATGTACTCCAAGGACTCTTCTCCAATGGTACTTACAACCCTGCTTTCTTTGAAGCATGGTCTATTCTTAGAAAACTCAAGCTGCTCCTAAAATTCTGCTCCCAGTAAGAGACAAATTAGATAAAAACAACTTCTTGAGAAGCAAGAGCTTGCAGAGCTCATGCAAGTAGACGTGGAGTGCTGCTTGACAGCCTTCTATGCCTTTTTTTGTAAGAATTATCCAATACCCAGTCATATAACATATAAAATTTCACTTTTCCAAAATGTCTGTAGTGCATCTTCTTCCCAATGCCAAAACTTGGAAGGACTGTGAGAGCTATGGGAATACTGCAAATTTATTTTGGCACTGCCTAGTGCTTCAGGCATCCTGGAAATCAGCACTGGATGTGTTCTCATAGTCTGGATGTAAATTCGCCATATGTGCATTAGTGGCATTATTTACAGATTGAATTTTGCAACTATACTTAGGGCGTTAGATAAATTATTTCTATATTGGGTCCAATTTTTGCTGTCACTTACAGTAAAATAAATCTAGGATCACTCCACTGAAGTCAGTGGGGTAATTACTTTGAATTTTCTCCACTGTGACGGAGAGCAGAATTTAGCCTCTGATTATTATTTGCAGCTCTGAAGCCCATTCCCCTACACTAGAAATCTACCAAGTCTCTGCTGTCAGCTTGTCCCTTATTGCTTTAGAATTGTGCTCAGAAAATGTACCTGTGCCTGAAAACTAAGTGATGCAGTCAGATTTAGTTCTTTTTGGAGTATGAGTAAACAAAAATGAGAACAGTTACCTGCTGTTACAATGTCTTGTTGGATATATAGCTTTTCTCTTCGTGCTCCTTTGTCTTTGCTTCTAGGAGAGGAATTGCTGTGGAAGTTTGCCACCGGAGCTATCTCTGGTTGAGCCTCACTAAAAAAGTCAATACTAACAGTGTTAGGCTATAGAAGTCACCCTCTGAGCTTCGTCACCCTCTGAGCTTCCTCACCCACCACTTTCAATGGACCTAGCGTTAGCAAAAGTGATTTGTTTTCCTACTTTGGTCATTACCTGAGGGTTTTCACTGCATCTTCATGGCTTAAGCCAATGGTGCTCCCTCTTTTTCCATCGATGTTTGGCAGTGTTGTCTATCTGACTGTGAAAAAGCCGTGAATGATGGTAAAGTCTGTCTATAGCAGCTCTTTTGAAACTCCCATCTGCTAGAAAAATATCAAATCAAAGGTGGAGGCTACCAGCCTCAATAGAAAATAGAAGCCATGCTAACACATCAGCAATTGTTCTCTAGAAACACTCTCAGTGATGTTGGAGTAAGTATGATTGTCCATGTAAGAACACAGATGTCTCATCATCCAGCAACATATGATGTTAAGACGTACCAATGTTGGATGCAACTTCGTAGCTGTGGTTCAAAAGCTCATGTAAGAGGAACACACTGGGATCCCCGTTATATCTTTTTCAACTCAGTATTTCTAATGAGAAGAAGATGTCTGAATGTATTTTGCGTAAGTCATAATCATTTGAAAAAATGCATTAGCAGGCACAGGTCTCATAAGTGAATTTAAATCATCTCCATATTTTGCTTGCCTTCAGCTTCTCCTTTGTTTCTTTGCTGCTGCTCAATCTCATTTTTTTCTCTCCTGATATGACTGCAACAGCATATCTATCTTCATTTACAGTGACAGAAAAGGCTACAGAATTAAATGCTTCACTTTGGCAATTAGATGTTCTAGGTGATTAATTTATCTCAGGAACACAGTGTCCTGCCACTACCGGGGTCCTTCCATCTCTAGTGACAATATCAAGGGATCAGGGAAAGTTTTTAGGTAAGGCATTAATAATTGCACCTTTGCTTGGTTTGAGCGGCATGATGATGCCTAGAGTGCTGACTAAAGGGTCACAAGACTGACATTACTGTGCCAATAACCTTTACTCAGCAAAACTCACAGGCAGTTCTAAGTGCTAATTTCAATATCATCCCAGCCAAGATACCACTTTTCAGGCTCATCCTTCATTCCTTTTCAGGCTCATCCCTCATTCCTTTTCCAGGAAGGAAAGAGGGAGCTGCGCAACAGGCCAAGCACGGGTGACAGGGCTTCCCAGAGCGTCAGCGACCCTTTGAAGAGGGGACCATTCGGATTGTAGTTTTACTGTGGTTCGTATACCGGTGTTGATTTTGCCAACTAGTTGAACTGAGTGAGACCTGCCCCAGCACATCCTTGGTCATAGGGATCATCCCGATTAACAGACTTGCCCTGGCCAGAGCGTTTCACTTGGGAATCCTGCACCCAGCCCAGTTCACAAGTCAAGCACAATGTTTCTCCTGACATCAAAGAGCCACCAGTCTCAACTAAAAAGCTTCTGGGGTGAAGAACACACAATCCTTTTGTAGAAATTTTCCTGGTGACTAATTAACCACGCTATTAATCCTCTCTGCTTTATCCATAATCTGATTTAGTCCATTTTCGACTTCTAGGTCTTGATTCATTCTTATATGCTAAATTACAGAGCTATTACAAATCTTCTCCACATGTAGGTATTAATATATCACAATCAAGTCTCTTAACCTTTTTTTGATAAAGTAAACAGATTAGGCTGCATACATCTATCCCTACAAGACAGATATTCCAGATCTTGCAATCATTCTTTTCTGATCTATTTTCAATTTTCCATGGCTTCTTTGAAGTATGAACACCAAGACTAGTCATGATATTCCAGTAGTTTTCCCACCAGCTCACACACAGCTGTACTTCTTGTGCCAGAATCCCTGGCCCAGTAATTCTGCTGCTAGCTTAGGTTTAGGAAATTCAATCTAGGGTATTAAAACACTTGCTATATATTTTCCCTGCATAATTGGAAAGCAGTGAGAGATCAAGCAAAGGATCAAATCGGGGGGTAGGGGAGGAGTTTCCAATTCTCAAGTTAATTGTCCTGAAAAGTTTGGAGAAATTTACTGTAGAGATACTCTCCCATAGAGCAACCAAGTGCTGACTGTAAGTCTGTTTATGCTTTGGACACATCTGTATGGCAGCAGCATAAAGAGTGTGGCATGCTGTTTAATATCTGTCAGGCTTCTTTTTTAAACCACTTAATAAGCATGTATGTAAATTCTACGCAATAAAAAAGTTCTAACAACTAGAACAAGAATAACCTTTTATGTGGTGGCTCCCACCCTTAATCCCAGCTTCTACATGCCAGTTCCTCCCCCCACTTTCACAGCCCCATTTCTTGACAGGTGCCAGAAGGTTTCAGAATTTCTTGCAGCTTCACCATGGGAACTGCCATTTCACCAGGAATGAATTTGACCCGCTGAGCAATAAAGCTGAGGCAAAACACTTACGCTCTAGCCAGAATGGGGGAATTGCTTGTCTTTCTGTTGGCATGGCCTCCTCTGGCAATTTTTTTTAGCCAAGGAGAGCTCCACGTTCATTCAACCTCCCTCTAACTTCACCTTGAGAAAGAAACAGGGCTTTGAAAGTGTCGTTTTCCCAGCAACAGCTGCTGCTTTTAGCATCCAACAGTCTTTAAATCCATAGAAGGCTAGTTTATATGGACAGGGAAGCATTAAATGCTAGGAAATGAGGGTCTTTAGGTAACTATTCCAGATCTCCTATATCTGCAGTTACAGCAATTGGTGGTGTAGGTGGTGTTCTTTTACTGGCTTTTAATGAGACACATTTATTACTGCTTTGCGATAAACCAAAGTAAAGCCATAAAAGTGACTTTCATTGAACATTTGTTTGAGTCCTGCCTGGGTCTTATAAAGCTTCGTTTGCTCAAGACTTTAGTTTTTGTTTTACATGCCTGCCACCTTTTTGGTAACAGCTGTTATCTCCTTCAATAGTTACATAAAATAGGCTTACCTTCCGCGATGCAGCAGGAACTTCCCTCCTGACTTGGGTGAGAGAGAGTTGGGAGCTGATCTTTTGTAATCTGCTAAATCACTTGAGTAACCCAGCTACTCTGTACGACCAGGCAGAGTGTGGGTCTGAAACTGCTTATGTTTGTTTGTTATCATTTCGCAATTGTTGAAAACTGCAACTGTGCCGGTTGATAACAGAACAGAAATTTTAAGAACAGCATCTAATCCAGCAGTCTTTGTTCAGGGAAGTGCTGTCCCAATGACTTCAGACAGATCCTTGATAGACCCGAACCTTCAGCCATAGGATGGTGACAAAAATAGACGCGCTTTTTTAGATCCGGCAGTGAACCCACTATTTAAGGCTTATGCATTTTCTTCATCTACTGGACTAGTTCACGTTTCACTAAATACGAGTTCCAATATTGCAGCTAAACTCGCTGGAAATATTCTTCAAGAAATGTTCTTAACAATTCACCTTCGTAAGTTAATACCTATTAAAACCTAAAAATGAATTAGATTTGGAATTTCCTGGATTCTTGTGTTTGTCATGCAAATTTTCAGTGCTGTTCTTTTTATGATAATATGAAATAAAGTAGTTTCTTATAGTAACATTGTAAATCATTTGCTTTCTATTACACGCAGCTGGTTTTGTTACAGTAATGATTTTGTATGGGTGCACACTGCAGTGCATATTAAAGGCAATGAGACATTCTTTTTCAGAGCTCACATGCAATTGATGTTTGTGCAAATATAACCAGATAATGGCAAAGCGGTAATTTATTATAATATATTAGCGAGGTTGTTTTCTCTCTCTTCTCCCAAAATGCACCTTCTCATAAGCTGCCCTTCCCCCTCCCCATGCAAATCCTGATTTTTCCTGTTTACAGAAGTGACTCCCCACCCTTGCAGATGCAGATTACAGTTTTTCAGCTCACTGGAGATCCAGAATCAAAATCTAAACCAGCTGGTGTTTTTAGGCGGGTGTCTTACTTGAGCTTACTCAAAAGAACACAAGATGAACGGTAAGAATTAAATAAACCACAAATTATTTTGGGGACTGTCTGGTTTATATTAGAAGTAAACTTTTCACTGCTGGCTGTTGTTTCAAAACTATTGCCTCTATTTTTGATATTCATCCTTGGGATCTAACACAAACTATGTCTTACTAGTTTAATCCATTGTTAGGCCATGTTTAAATATCTTTTATTATTGTCATGTGCTATAAAATACTTCTCACTGGAGTTTACTGGCTCGAAGCCAAAGGGTAATACCGCTTCAAGTGGCACAGCGCAGTATTAAATTTTTTTTTTCCTTTGGTGTTGGTACTTACCAATTTCACACCTTAAAAAGAGCCTAACTACATCAAAATGTGATGTATCTACTTTGAGTGCAGGGACTAGAAAAATATTCTAATGCAGAATGAGAGCAAAGAAAACATTTCAACTGTATCAACAGTTTTTTCATTTTTGTGTGCGATTAGCTATTTGAGTAATTCCTTGCTGTAGAGCCTGTGAATTATATACAAATATTTTTCAAGCTTCTGCTTTCAAAAGTAATTTTGTTTTGAACTTGTTGCAGCAGGACCACCTGCAGGACTACGATGACCACGACTTAGGTCATAATTAACAATAAACTAGGTCATTTGTATTTAGAAAGATTTCTTTCCTCTCCTGAAATGATAGTTGAATGAAGGGTGTAAAATCTCCAGTTGACCTTCTGACAGCAAGTTTTTCCTCAAGCGTAGCCACAATCATGCAAACACTAACAATAAAGTGATAAAAAATGATAATAATGCTCAATAATGTGGACCTCCAATTCTGCAAGCATTTTGGCAGGAGCAGATTCCTTCCTTAAGACATTTCAGAATATTTCCAAGTATGGATTAGGTTCCATTGGGATGATCAGGGACTAAGACAAAAAAATTGCTGCCATTACTTCATCACTGTGGTTTGTACCAGCACCTTCATTCTAGGGTATTATGACATTCAGTTGTGTTGTTCCTATTATTCATGGTGAAAACATGCCCAGAGAGGAAGGAAAGAGACTGTTAGGAGCAGTTAACCTCTGCAACTTCCAAGGAGAGCGCTAGCATTCGATATACGCCAAACACAGGCCCATTAGGTTGAATAATGAGCAAGTATATCAGAGACTTTGTAGAAGACAAGAAGAAAACAGATTGGGCAGGCTATTGTACCACACTTTATTACCTAGTGAAATGTAATTTGATCCATTCGCGGGAGGAAGAACCAGAGATGCTTGTTTCGGAATTCAATTGTTCCAGAAAGATGTAAGTACCCCAGTGTTGTTATTTTTATATCCATTTTTATGAAACACGTGTAGTTACATTTTTACAAGGCAGTAGGTTCTCTTAACGATGGCAGCAAGACAGGCAGTGCAAATGTTAGGGGGCTGAGTACATTCTTGTGTCAAGTGACAGAGGGCGAGAATATATAGTTTAACTTCAGCCTTGTAGAGATCAAACCAGAACCAGACATTCAACTCCAGACAAGTTGCAGTTGGTTTGGTTCCTGGAGAGGCGACTCTCTGCTGTTGCCTCATTCTCCCCGTCCCGGGGTGGGGGTGTTTGATAAAGTGCATCTACAGACAAAATCTTGGGCTAGATTCACCACGCAGTGTCTTCAGGGGTGGAATTTCAGGTTTATATTTGAACTTGATTATTGATTTCAAGATGTGGTATTCTCTGCTGTGATTTTAATTTGTGTTCTAGAGATTTTTACATATTTGTTTTGAGAGTGAGAATAATTTTGAATTAGGATCCTGTGTGCTTGAATTTGCAATAAGCATATTAGTGAAAGATTATGCTTGATTCTTTAAAAGGGAAACACAGAATTTCATTAGCATTACTTCTACTTTTTTTCCCCCCCTGAGTTCCTCTTAAGTTGGAATAAATAAGAAAAAAAAGGACAAGGAGATATTGTCAGAGAGAACAAAAATAGAAATGGCCCTGAACTTGGTTGTTATATAAATCACAGTAGAAATGCCGTTGAGGCTAGTCATTATTCTATTTGTGAAAGTAGCCTTTAAGCCAATCTCAAATGAGACACATATATTTGGATAGAAAGCTCAGCTTGCTGCATACCTTCAGGAGAGGAGAACTAAAAAAAAGCGTCACGCTCTAGTATCACCAACTTGGAAATATTTAACATGAAACAATAGAGTATAAATAAATTAACCCAGGAAGTCAGACAGTAACAAACCCTTTAGGCTGTTGCTTTATATTGAAGCTGTATGTGCAAGTGTACATTTAAATTCGATGGAGATACAGTAGTAGTTACTGGTGCTTTTCTTACATGTTTCTCTTTCAGCATTAGAAGACAGTCTACTTTTTAGGAAGCCCCTGCTGAGCAAGTGGAAAGTATCACCAACATGATAGATCTTGAGGCTGATTCATTCACTTTTCTGTCTTGTTTTAGTTTTCTTTCTTTCAACATAATTGGACTTTTTTTTCTGTGCAGACTCTACAGTAATTCCTGAAAGATCTAAAATCGTACAAACTGGCACACACCTTTTTTCTTTTATTTTTTTTTTTTTTTGTCAGTATGGTACGCGTACCATCTTTTACAGCAACTCTTTCAAACACTTATCTCAGCATCTTCCTCCATATCTTGCAAACAGCAACCCCGTCCTTCTGGTAGGCTTAACCTCTCTGTGCTATTTCTGATTTTGTGTAGCCTTGTCTTGTTCCTAGAAAAAAAATCTCCATTTTAATTTCTTTGTATTTACACGGACATGGCTCTGTCTTGTGCTCCTGCAATCACCTTCTCCATTCCTTCTGACAGAAGACCTCCTGCTTTTATCCAGCTTACTTTACTTTTGTGTCTAGAGGTGGACTTTGCTCCCCTTTCCCTCCAGTCCCATTTACTCTGACAGTGACTCCAGCAACCTGGGCATGAAAGCCACACACCTTCTCTGTCTCTACTCACCTCGGTGTATACTGATTTTTAGCTCAGTACACACTGCTTAGGCAGAGGAGCAATCATATCTTGCAGGACATAAGAAGCGATACTGCAGTTTCCACTGGTAGTCATTGGAATCATCATCTGTTCCTGCAGTCCAGTCTCCAAGCAGCAGTCTGGTGGCTGCCACTGAAGGTTAGCAGCCCTTCCTTCCCAGCTGTGGCCCTCAGAGGTCACAGATATAATTTTCAAACTCGAAACGCCTCCTTACCTGAAGTATTACAAGAATCGGCAATCTTGTACGTAACAGGGAGGGACCTCAGCTGCAAAGCTGAGGTTGTGATGCAGAGCCACAGACTGGGACAGGAGCATCCAGAGTAGGGCTTCACACCTGTTCCCAAAGCACAGCACCTATATGAAGAAAGAATCTTTAAAGCTCTCTGAAATATGTCTGAATGCAAGAAGAGGTTCCAATGGTTTAAACACGTTTGAAAATCCCAAATGCAAAGCAATTGTGGTTCATTATACTGCATCACTTCCTCACTTTCATATTTTTCAGTCTGCTTTTAAGCTCAGAAGCATCTGAAATCCATAAATTTTATTCTTTTGTACTCATTTAAACATTACTGTAGATGCCATTAAAATACCCATACATTGGAAATCTCAAGAAACATAGCTATATAATATGTTTAAAGATTTATCATGGTGGAATAGTAGAGAGAGGCAGAATAGCCTGAAAGCCATATTTCAGAAGTCTGTAGTTATAATTAAGAACCTTACCTGCGGTAAAGTGGTAGTGCACAAGTATGCTAGTTAAATGTGTAAATTAAACCAATGTTGGCTTGAACCAGCAAATCAGTTCTATTTTTTTGTAATTTTTTATTTAGGAGAAGATATCAACTGTCTTTACACAAAGGTTGTTTTACTTGCCTTGTCCCCAGAAGCTGAGTGTTCTTGTGAACTGACCTTTCCAGAATATTGCTGTATGTAGACTCTTCATCTTAGCACCTGAACTCAGTCATAAAACCGCTATTAACCTAAGGGGGTTCACGATTAGATCTAAGTCTGCTAACTTCTGTTGTCTAAGAAGAAAAAAAGATGTAACTGAGGGTGTCTTTTCCCCCGTATTTCCTGAGTGGAAGTACTTCAGAGGCAACAGAAAAGTGGAATTATAGCCTAGAGCCGTATCTGGGGACACTTGCTCAAGCTAAACTAATCCTTTGCTCACACAATTGTCTCAGTTTCTTCTGTCCTGCGGGAGAGAGAATTCAAAGAAATAATCGTGTGATCTTTATTCAATAATCTATCTTTTCCAGTGATACAGAATTTGTAGGGCAAGTGATGAATAACAAATAAAAGCACAAGCAAACATAGCAATTATTTAGAGTTTCTGTAATATTCCATTCTACTGTAGCAGGTAAGGCTCCCTGGGGGCAAAGGAGCCTTCCTGGGGGAGCAGCAGCTGGTGGCCCTCTGGGCAGAGCACAGCAGAAGGCTCTTGGAAACAGAGGTCATACCTGTAGCACAGTATCTGAGTTTTATCTGAACAGCAGATAGCTTTACAACTCACCTGCAGCAGCCATTGCTAAGGGTCAGACAACTCATAGTTCATAGTGAACCCCCCCCCCCGCCCAACCCAGCGCAACATGAACACATCTGATAGACATATGGACGGGAGGGTGATCTGGAAGTTAGCTCTTCACAGCAAGAGGATAAAAACAACTTCCAGATGACATCACAGGTGTTCATCGAATTATTTTTAAAACTACCCCAAAATATAAAAAAAAAACCAAAGAGAGATTCTTAGCCCTGTCAAAATAAGGACAAACATCTAGTGGTGTCATGACAGTAGAGCACAGAAAGGAAAGGAGCTGTGAAGTGAGCAAGACTAATGGGTTAATTAACAATTATCCTGGCTATCTGGAGTGGAGAGCTTCTCTCTTTACTGAAGCCGTGCAGGAGATTAATTGAATGACAACAGGGCTTAAGCTGACGTCTTCTGAGATAGAGGCTGGCTAAAACACTGCCCTCCAGGCTCTGCTAGGAAATGGTTGTTTGGTGACTGTTCTGGTTATGGATAGATTTTTCCTCCAACCACAAACTCTGCCTGGTTATACCAGTAGTAGCCCTTCTGTGGATTTAGTTTTACTGGTAGAGGATGTCAAGATGCCTTAGACCAGAAGGGTTCCCCAGCTGGGGCAAATCGGATTGATGTAAGCATTTGATGGAGCAGACCTGTGTGAATGCTGGGAGGAAAGCACATAGCATGGGACAGATGAGGCGGGTTTGCTGTTTTAACTTCTACGGCACCGTTAACAGGGTAGAGCTTGAAGTTTAGGCAACCCATTTTGCACATTCATGTGTGGGAGTGCACATCTCGAGCAAATCTCAAGATTTCCAGCCTAGCAGTAGGTTTTGCTCTGCCATCTCTGGCGAGCGGAACAAGGCAACCTGGGGGCAACGATACCTTTCCCTGCGCCCTCTTCTTGCTTCTTGTTTGATCCAACAGGTTTCCCCGTGCAATTGCCTCAACTAAATTTTGTTTCTGAGGAGGTGCTGGTAGTGTTTGAAGTGATTTACCAATGGCAGCCCAATGATATGAGAGCAGATGGTGATGTGATCAGGTAATGATTACCGTACAGTCCCTTTCCCAATCACTGTTGATCAATAACTGTACGTAACAACTATATCTGGTTTACAGTTCACTGTCCTGTCAGGGTGCTCGTCCCTTACAAATGGCAGAGACCCTGCTCGCTGACCCTTGCTGCAGATCTTTGCAGTAGATCAAAAAGATTAATGGCGCGAGTTGGTAGTTTCAAGACCCAGCTCTCCAAATAAAAGATATTTTTTAATTACTGTCCAAGCCTGTTCGGCGCAGGGCTGGGTAACATGTGTTTCCTTTTAGAGATGAACTGCCCCAATGGCAGTCGCAGAGCACTTTTGCGTAACCCTTTCCCTCTCCCCCTTGCCCTATCTTTGTGCTGATGTGTTAACGCGCAGACATCATGCTAATGGCTTGGATATGCCTAATCTTAAAAAGTAATTTTGACCCAGTCTTTTCTTGAGTGCTGGATTGGGTCTGTGTTACATCTCAGGGCAGGGGGGCTGTTTCCCATGAGCGGGCAGGCGCTGCCAAGTGGCTTTGGGATCTTAACTCCTTACTGCCAGATCTGATTTCCATTCAAAGATAAATGTCTCTCCCTTTACACCACCAAATGCCATCCCTGTTTTGACACAAAGATTTGGTTTCTCTTCTGGTCAGATTCTCATCAGCTTTATCCATGTTTTTTTCTTTTGATGGGGTTTAACCGCTCAAGAGATGTTAGCAGAAAGGCTTCGCAGGCTTCCATGGTAGGTTTCGGCATTTGTCTGAATGTTTTAGGGCAATTTCCTGTGTTACCTGAGGTCACAGTGTTAGGACAGTGAAGTCCATTTCTTTCCCACAGTGTGTTACGTCTTTGATTCAAGCAACAGTTTTTACGTGGCTAGAAACATTTGGAAAGGTCTCCACCAAGCAAAGCGGGGCACAGTGCTTCACTCACCAGCTTTTAGCCATCTGTTGAACTGGGATGAGCCCTGCTTCAGAGCCCTACAAGTAGACCTAGATTACCTGGATTATTAAAGATTTTTCAAATGAGAGATGGTAAAGGATCAGGCCCATCGTTTTCAGTACGACTGGAGCAGAGGTGACGCACATGAGCAGGGTTCGCAGGGTGAAATCTTCATTTGTACTTCTGAAACAATCTAGTTTTCTGTTACTTTCTTTGCTGTCTACCCCTGCTGCTGGTCAAGCCTAAACGTTCCACTGTTCAGATACCTGGCAACAACTATTTAATTTGACAATTTGTAGATGGTATTCCTGTATTACCCTTTAGGACCTTAATAATAGGTTTTTCTTTAGTGAAGCATTAAAACATTAAAGGCCATAAATTCCACAGTCACCTGTATCCATTTATTGCTAATTTATTATGGAACATATCATAAAACTTTACTTGACATATAGGCCTCTTCATAACTATAAATCTTTTTTCAACTGTTTAGATAACTTATGCTTAAGTTCAACGAAAGACCTCTATGAACAAATATTTAAAACGTCGATTTATTATGCAATAGTAATCCGTACAAGCTATATGGAAAATACTGAGAAATATCACTTTATATTCAGTTTACTTATCACTTCAAACTTTTGGGGCGTACATCTATTATAAAAATAAAATAAAAGCTATGTGTCAAGTATCTGCTTTATTAAAAGGTTTAAGAGGTCTAACTGAATAAAGCTGTTATTACAGTTAACATCAAATGTATAAATGTTTCTCTTCAGATTAGGTTTGTCGTTTGTAACCTGGAACCACTGGAAGGATTGTAAATGTGCTTCGTACAGGAGAGCTTACCAGAGCGAAAACAAAAGTTTTCAGATTTTGTAATTCTAGAGCAAAATAGAGTCTATAATGTCATTGTTGCTGCAGAGCTTGATCTTGCTCTCACAAAGTCAATTTTAAAATCCCAGTGACACTGAATCAGATATATATACAGAAATAATTTGGACATTTTATTTACTTTATCTCCAAAGAATTGTTTGGGGTTTGATACTGTTTATATGTGCTGCTTTTAAATTATCTGCTGTTGTTTCATATGAGAAAAAGTGTTCTTTTTCTCTCTCGCAGTGTATTAATTCAGAAGTTTCTTGGATATATCAAACCAGCCTTCTACAGAATATTACTTTTTTTCTTTAATATTTTTTCCTTGGCTGAATTATTAGCATATGTATTTGCCAATAATACATATCTATTATTAGCTTATGTAGTAAAACCATTGGTTTTACCACATGCAGCAATGCATGTGCATACACCCACTGAGCTTCTTTAGCATGAAGTTGGTTTCTGAAAAAATATTGTCTGGATGTCTCATTAAAAGACTCTGCTTTATTCGTGTTTTTGCTGCAAATCACTTTGCTTGCACATGGAAGGTCGTTTTCATTTTTGTAACAAATTTCCCTCTCGGTGCTGTCTCCATCAGTTCAGCTTGATATGTGTTTGCATATGCTCTGTGCCCTCAGGATTTTCTTACAAATTCTCGAACTGTGTGACTGAAGTCATGGTGAAAGGCCAGAAGAGTACTGTGAGCCCAACTCTCACACTGCTATTTTAAAGTCAGAAAAAAAGGGGTGGAAATCTTCTACAAATCCACATGAAATGCTACTCTTTAAAGTGAAGTTATTCATAGTAAAATAATTAGAGATTGTACAAAATTTTTTGTACTTGAGAAAAACAAAAACCAGCTTACCCTAATGCAATCACAACATTGTTAGCATCCAAATGAAAGCAAAGCAACTGATTCTTCCAAAATATGCACAAGCTATTAACCAGTTTTCTACTGACTTCATCACTGGTTTGTGAGTCAGGGCTTGTTTCCTGGGACAGGGCAGGGAGGATTCATCCTATAAACTGGTATAACAGCTATCCAGGGAAGAGGGTTGGGTGTCCATTGATGATTTGGCCCCGTCTCTGTCTCCCAATCTCATTTGCTTATTTCTGCTTTTCAAAACATCTCTATCTTTCCCCCTTCCTATTTTTTTCCCAGCTTTCTTCTTTGTCTCTTTTCCTTATCCTTTTTGCCAATCCTCTCTCCCAACGTCCTTCTACTGTCCCCCTGTGCCCCTGCTCTGTATACAACCCCTAGAGAGAGCTCCGACAGCTGGATTCATGCTGTGTATTTGGGGCAGTATCACACGGAAAGCGGCAGTGACCATTTTCAATGGGACTGTTTGTGCCCCACACTCTTGGGGTTCATGTGTTCATAAAAGTATTCACAGTTTGGGACTCACTGAAAAAAGTAATGAGTCGATATATAAACCTTGTCAAGAGGAGAATGCCAGCAATTTGTAAATTTAAACAAACCAATTATCTTTTGATTAAATTATCTGTAGCAGATATTATTTTAGTATTACTTGTGGGCTCTGTGTGCCTTTGCAACAGGCTCCCAGCACGTCTCTAAACTCTGCAGTACCACAGTAAATAACTTTTTATACTCCTTCCCAAATGTTGACTCTGATGGATTGTTTAATTAATTATATTGCTGATATTTGACAGAATAAGCGACTTTCCCAGTTATTTATGGTCTTCGATTTCACTAAACTACATAATACAATGTCTCTTTAAATGTTGTCAGGTGCTGTGAAAATTATCAGCCTCGAGCAGCAAAGCCTGGGGAACAAGACAAGGTTTAAAGCTATACCATGAGTTTCAGTTACTGATACAATCTCACCAGAATAAGAGAATTGCCGTTAATAAATATATTCCAGGACAGTCTGTGATGGGACTCAACAAGCCAATTAAGCGTTGTTTTCAAATGCTTTGTTTTTCTCTGCAGAGAAACTCCTGGGCCAGGCTCCCTTCTGGCACAAGTCTGCTTAAGTCAACAAATGGAGTTACACCCGAGATGAATTTGCCATGCTATGTTTTTCTAAATAGATTAGGGGTCATTTGAAAAGCTGTAAATAAACCTTTCAAATTCTTTAAGGCAAAAAGAAACAAATCTCCAAGAGGAAGAGAAAGGGGAAAAAAAAAAAAAAGATTTATTCTGCTTTCCCAGAACTGCAAGTTTCCAGGTGTTCACCTTTTGATCTGGCTACAGGCAATGATTTTCTGAAGTGGTTTCTGATGGTGCCTGACATCATTTATGGCACTCTTGAACAATCTTGTAATGTGCTAAACTACACAAAATTAAGTGAGTTAGTGGCTAGCTAAGAGCAGCAAAAGGGCCATGGGTATCACAAGCACTCTGCTACTTGCAACAGCATGTGTAGCTTCGAAGCAGCATTATTTCTTTGATTTGATAATGAGAATAAAATAATGACCTAATTATTAATAGTACAGTAGGGTGAGAGGCCCTTGGGGTGTCACTGTGCTTGATGCTGTACAAACCCAAATTAAAAAAAAAGTCTTTCCTAATAACTTACAGCCCAACTGAAGGCAAAACACAGGAATGGAGGTGGCAAACCATAGGAAGGAAAAGGACAAGCAGCGTGAACTTACATTAAGCCAGCACAGCTGTATGTATGGTTGGACAGCCCATGTTACTCATATTTAATTAAGTTTTTTTACATATCTTATTCGTAGCTTGTAATTAAAAGACAGAATGATCTTTCCCACGAGCAAAGGCACGACAGAAGTGGATTTAGCTGGTAGATGCTCCACTGCTGAGCCAGTGAGAGCTTTGGTGTTTATTTGCATGGGTGAAAGCACAAACGATGTTGTTGAGCTTCAGGCAAGGAGAACAGAAGTTGCCTCTGCAGTACTTATGAACAGAATCAAACTCAAAATTGCTCAAGAGTCAAAAGTGGCCCAGTCAGTCACCTATGGTAAGTCAACAGCATTCACTGGCTTCAGTCCTTTCCATGTGAGCTGCACTTCAGTAGCTTTTTCTCAGACAAAACCCTGTCAGAGTAGAAATCTTCCATTTTGCCCAAGGAGGGAAACTGTTGGCGGTAGTCTGCATCTCAAGTTTTCGTGAATTGTTTTAGCTCTGCTGGGCTCAACTCAGCGAGCTCATCAGAGAAGGGAACAGAACACCTGAGTGGTGGTGTGTGGTGGGAACAGAGGGCAGATCTGATACGGAAAACCTGAGTATATGAGCTATAACTTCTGTTAGCTGGAATTTCCTCAGGGGTAAAGGCTTCTCATGCAGATTTGTTGTTGTCCAAGCAAAGGGTGATAAAGAAATATGATTATCTCATTTCCTCCCAGTGTGGTCTCCAACACACGGGAGGTGTTCTTTGTGAATGGCTTCTGTGAGATGCAGAAATCTGTGCAATGCTTCAGTACCCAGCACGGAAATGAGAGTGAAATGCTGCAGTTTTGTCTTTTACAAAATATTTAATCTGTAAATAACTAATTAGGAGCCTTGCAGAACTTGTTACCAATGTTGATTCTAAAGGTTGAATTTGTTAATGACATTTTAAATTCTAATTTTTTACCAACAAAGACTGTGACTGCTTAGCCAAATTAATAGAATTTGCATTGTCAATGAAATCTTTTCTCCCACTGAAAAAAAAATCTAAGAAGAGACATATATATTTGAGATCCTAACGTGATTTTGGTAAGTCTTTTCCAAGTGCTTATTCTGCAAATCACTAGATTAATACCATTTAGAAAGATCAGGCAAATGAAGCTGCAATTAAGAGAATTAGTTAAATCCATTATAGGCTGCTGGCCTTACTCCCCAACTCAGGAAGGATTAAGTACCACACCCAAAGTCTGTTTGATCCTATCTTCAGGGCACTATTTATTAGTTGCACTTCATTATTCATGGCAAACCCCAGAATGAAGCAGTTGAACATTAATCCAGCTGTTACCTTTCCCTCAATTCGGGGGCTTCTTTGGGATGCTTGTCTCATCTTCTTGTCTTTTCCACCCTGAGTTTTATGGAACATTTGCCCGAGAATCCCTTGCTGCAGGAGCAGGCTCATTTCTCTAAGAAGACAGGTCACTCTTTGTCACTCATCAGCGCTAAATCGAGAAAGCAACTTACAGCCAAAGTCGAGCATTATAGAAAGAGAATATTTATGCTGACTACTGGGCTCTGTGACCTGTGCTACTCCTGGTAGTAACTGAAGCATAGGAAGTTCCATCTGAACATGAGGAAGAACTTCTTCACTCTGAGGGTGACGGAGCACTGGAACAGGCTGGCCAGGGAGGTTGTGGAGTCTCCTTCTCTGGAGATATTCAAGACCCACCTGGACAAGGTCCTGTGCAGCCTGCTGTAGGTGACCCTGCTTCGGCAGGAGGGTTGGAC